>Ga0209810_1001409_pt1 | contig 36473 bp, 32 predicted proteins | sample Coa_R1_7_FD_187159 | JGI IMG/M metagenome (GOLD analysis project Ga0209810, IMG submission 187159) | Surface soil microbial communities from Centralia Pennsylvania, which are recovering from an underground coalmine fire - Coalmine... | ecosystem: Environmental > Terrestrial > Soil > Unclassified... | reverse complement strand
TGGCACGTCGTTCCCGCCGACCACAAGTGGTTCGCCCGGATCGCCGTCGCGGCGGTGATCGTCGACGCGCTGGCGCGCATCGACCCGCACTTCCCGGTGCTCGACGCCGCCGCGCGCGCGGAGCTCGCCGCGGCGCGCGCCCAGCTCACCGCCGAGAGCGGCTGACGCGCGACGCCCGCTGCTGTCGATGCCGCGACGCGCGCCAGCCGATGAGCAGCACCGCGAGCCCGGCCAGCCCGACGGCGACCGTCGGGACGACCAGCGTCCCCGACACGTCGAGGTCGAGGAAGTCGCGCAGCGGCTGGAAGGCGAACAGCGCGGCGAAGACGGCCGCCACGGCGGCGAAGACGGCGAGGCGCAACGGGGTGAGCGGCAGCGAGAGCAGGGCGAGGATGCCGAGGCTCACCGACAGGGCCACGATGGTGGCGGCGGTGCGCTGCTGGGTGAGGGTTGTGTCGCCGGCGCGAGCGAGTGCGTACACGGTGAAGGTGCAGACGGCCACCAGCGCGCCCGCCGGGATGGTGAAGCGCAGCACCCGCTCGACGAAGCCCGGGATGTAGCGGCGCGGGTTCGGCGCCAGCGCCAGCACGAAGGCGGGGACGCCGATGCTGAGGGTGTCGACGATCGAGAGGTGGCGCGGCAGGAACGGATAGGGCCAGCCGGCGAAGCCGATGGCGAAGGCCAGCAATGCCGCCCACACGGTCTTGGTGACGAAGAGGTTGCTGACCCGCTCGACGTTGGCGGTGACGCGGCGGCCCTCCGCCACCACGCCGGGAAGCGTGGCGAAACGGCTGTCGAGGAGGATGAGCTGGGCGACTCCGCGCGTCGCCGGTGCGCCGGATCCCATGGCCACGCCCATGTCTGCCGCCTTGAGGGCCAGGGCGTCGTTGACGCCGTCCCCGGTCATCGCGACGGTGTGCCCGTTGGCCTGCAGCGCGCGCACCATGGCCTGCTTCTGGCGCGGCGTCACCCGTCCGAACACCGAGTGCTGCTCCACCGCTGCGCGCAGCCCGTCGGCGTCGTCGCCCAGCTCGCGCGCGTCGACCGCTGCGTCCGCGCCCGGGATGCCCGCGCCGCGCGCGACGACGGCGAGGGTCCTGGGGCTGTCTCCCGACATCATCTTGAGGGCGACCCCCTGCCGGGTGAAGTAGGCGAGCGTCGCGGCCGCGTCGTCGCGCAGGTGCTCCTCGAACCGCAGCAGGGCGACGGCGCGGAGCCCCGATGGCAGCGCGGTGCTGTCGAGATGCGCGTCGGTGTGCGCGACGAGGAGCACGCGCGAGCCCTCCGCCGCCAGCTGGTCGGCGCGATCCAGCACCGTGCCGCCGGCTGCCGCGGCCATGACGATCTCCGGCGCGCCGAGCACCCAGGTCCCGTGCGCCTCGTACTCGGCCCCGCTCCACTTGCGGAGCGAGGAGAAGGGCACCGCGGCGAGGCGGCGCCACCCGGGATTCGCGGGGAAGGCCACGGCGACGGCCTGCAGCGTGGCGTTGGCGGCGCTCTCGCCCGCCAGCGCACCGAGCGCCGCGTCGACCGGGCGGTCGGTCAGCAGGCGCTCCATGCCCGCGTAGCGGATGGTGCCGTCGGTGAGGGTGCCCGTCTTGTCGAAGCACACCACGTCGACACGGGCGAGGCCCTCGACGGCGGCCAGCTCCTGGACGAGGACCCTCCGCTGCGCCAGGGTGATCGCCGCCAGCGCGAAGGTGAGGCTGGTGAGCAGCACCAGCCCCTGCGGCACCATCGCCACCAGGCCGGCGACGGCGCCGCCGACGGCGTCGCTGAGGCTGGCGTCGACGCGCCGCTGGCTGACCAGCAGCAGGATGGCCGCGGGCACGAGGCCGAAGGTCGCGTAGGTGAGGATGCGGTTGATCCCGTCGCGCAGCTCGGAGTGCACCTGGGTGAACCGGCGCGCCTCGGCGGTGAGCTGGTGCGCGTACGCGCCGGCGCCGACCGCGGTGGCCTGGAAGCGCCCCGTGCCGGCGACGGCGAAGCTGCCGGAGAGAACCCGGCTGCCGGGCTGCACGTCGACGGGGTCGGCCTCGCCGGTGAGCAGCGACTCGTCGACCTGCAGTCCCTCGGCGCCGGTCACCACGCCGTCCGCCACCACCTGGTCACCACTGCGCAGCTCGACCAGGTCGTCCAGCACCACCTCGTCGACGGGCACCTGGTGGCTCGAGCCGTCGCGGATCACCGTGGCCCGCGGCGCGTTGAGCAGGGTGAGGCGGTCGAGGGTGCGCTTGGCGCGCAGCTCCTGGACGATGCCGATGAGCGCGTTGGCGGTGGGGACCACGCCGAACAGCGAGTCCTGCCAGTCGCCGACGCTGAGGATCACCGCCAGCAGGACCACCAGGATCAGGTTGAACCGGGTGAGCAGGTTGGCCCGGACGATCTGGCCCGTGCTGCGGCTGCTGCGCTCCGGTGCCGCGTTGGTCTGGCCCCGCTCGACGCGCGCGCGCACCTCGGCGGCGGTCAGGCCGATCTCCGGCGTGGGCAGCGGCGGCTGGTTGCCGGTCGGGGCGGCGGGGACGGCGGTGGCCACTCGCGCAGCGCTCAGGTGGCGATGCGCAGGGCGCCGTCCGTGCTGCCCGGCACCGGCCGGCCGACCAGCCGGTACACCGCGGACCCGTCGACGGTCTCGTGCTCCAGCAGCAGGTCGGTGAGCTGGGAGAGCTGGGCCCGGTGTCCCTTGATGAGGTCCACGGCGCGCGCCTCGGCGTCGCGCAGCAGGCGCGACACCTCGACGTCGATGGTCGCCTGCGTCTGCTCGGCGAAGGGCCGCGTCGTCATCTCCTGTCCACCGCCGAGGTAGACGGATCCGCCGCTGGGATAGCCCACCGGGCCGAGCGCGGAGGAGAGGCCGAACTCGCGGACCATGCGCAGGGCGAGGTCGGTGGCGCCGGCCAGGTCGTTGGCCGCGCCGGTCGACCCCTGCCCCAGGGCGACCAGCTCCGCGGCGCGCCCGCCCAGGCGCACCGCCAGGGAGTCGTGGAGGTAGTCCTCCCCGTAGAGGTGGCGCTCGACCAGCGGCAGCTGCTCGGTGACGCCCAGCGCCTGCCCCGCGGGCAGGATGCTCACCTTGGCCACCGGGTCGGCGTTCTCGGAGAGGGCGGCGACCAGCGCATGCCCCGCCTCGTGCACCGCGACGGCCTTCTTCTCCTCGGGCAGCAGGACGTTGGATCCCTCGCGCCTGCCCAGCAGGATGCGGTCGCGCGCCATGTCGAAGTCGCCGGCGGTGAGCACCTCGCGGCCGTCGCGGACCGCGGCGATGGCCGCCTCGTTGGCCAGGTTGGCCAGGTCGGCGCCGGAGAACCCGGGGGTGCCGCGGGCGACGGCGTCGAGGTCGACGTCGCCACCGAGCCGCTTGTCCTTGCAGTGCACGAGGAGGATGGCCTTGCGTTCCGCCGCATTGGGGAGCGGGATCACCACCTGCCGGTCGAACCGGCCTGGGCGCAGCAGCGCGGGGTCGAGCACCTCAGGCCGGTTGGTCGCCGCCAGCACGACGATCCCGACGCTGGGGTCGAACCCGTCCATCTCGGCGAGCATCTGGTTGAGCGTCTGCTCGCGTTCGTCGTTGGAGACCATGCCGCCGCCGCGGCGCTGGCCGATGGCGTCGATCTCGTCGATGAAGATGATCGCCGGGGCGCGCTTGCGCGCCTCGCCGAAGAGGTCGCGGACGCGCGAGGCGCCGACGCCGACGAACATCTCCACGAAGCCCGACCCGGTGACCGAGAAGAAGGGGACGTCCGCCTCGCCCGCCACCGCGCGCGCCAGCAGAGTCTTGCCGGTGCCCGGCGGGCCCACCATCAGCAGGCCGCGCGGCGACGCGGCGCCGGCGCGCCGGTAGCGGTCGGGGTTGCGCAGGAAGTCGACGGTCTCCCGCACCTCCTGCTTGGCGCCCTCGTAGCCGGCGACGTCGGCGAAGGTGGTCTTGGGACGCTCCTCGTCGAAGACCTTGGCGCGCGAGCGGCCGATGCCGAGGACGCCCTGCATCTGGCCGCCGGCGTTGCGGGACAGCCGCCACCACAGCCAGCCGACGAAGACGAACGGCAGGATCGAGAGCGCCCAGGAGAGGACCTGCGCCCCCGCCGACGTGGTCGAGGTCGTGGCGGTGATCGACACGCCGGCGTCGCGGAGCTGCTGGATGAGCGTGGGGCTGGCCAGCTGGACGGGAACCACCGTCGTGTACTGGTCGCCGTTCTTCAGCTGGCCGCTGGCATCCCCGCTGGCGGCGTCGATGCTGACCGTCTGCACCTGCTTGCCCTGCACGTCGTCGAGGAACTGGGAGTACGTCAGCGTCGTCGCCGAGGATCCGCCGCGCAGGGGGAGGACGAAGAAGAGCACCACCCAGGCGGCGATGGCGACCAGCCACAGGAGGTGTCGCCACCACGGCGGTCGCGGCGGTGGGGCGGCCGGCGGTGGCCGCTCACCTGGCGGAGTGGAGCTCGCCTGCCTGGTCACGGTGGGTCATCTCGTGCGCGATGGTTGCGGGCGCGGTTGTCTCAAACAAGAGCCGGACGCCACCGGCGGCGTCCAGGGCCATAGGTCACCACGCGCGGTGCCGATGGCCCCTGGTACGAGCCGGCCGCACTGCAACCACCGACCAGGAACGCCGCGGGCCGTGACCAATGCCTCTTGTCAGACGCTCGTACGGCGAAGGACGCTGGATCTGCAGTACGGCGGAGCACTGGAGGTGCGGACATGAAGCGCGACATCGTCATCCGTGACGCGTGGGGCGTGGCCATGGCGCACTGCTCGGGCCCGGCACCGAGCGGAGCGTGTCCCCGCGTCGGAGTCGGCGAGACCGTCCCCTGCGCTGGGCACACGATCGTCCCCGACCGGCCGGGAGCGTGGCTGCCGTACAAGGTGCCCGACAGCGAGGTCAGCTGTCCTGTGACCGCGGCCCTGGCGCTCGCAGGATCGCCCGACACCCGCTGATCCCCTTGGCCGAATCGACCGGGCCCTGTGATCATGCACGGACGAGGTGCGCGGCGGCCTGCTCTCGCGCTGCCTCCGATGCGGCATCTCGCGCGACCGTCACGGGGTGACGCACAGTCATCAGGTGTCCCGCGAACGGTACTTCGCCTCCGCCGTGACGGTTCGCATCAGGACGACGAAGCCCGCTGTTGCGTAGACGACGCCCGCGACCGACGCGAGTCGGGCGCCGTGTGACTGCGATGGCACGTCCATGCTCAAGTCTCCTTCGACCCTGAGTCTCGTCGCATGGCACCGGCGCCGGCCAGGGCCATCAGCCTCCGTGGCGGCCCAGGCCGAACGGCTCCCACCCACCTCACGGGTTGTCGACCTAATCCCCTGTTGGGCGCTGGGAAACGCGGCTACGCTGAGGGCAGTCAAGGAGGAAGCGGCCATGACGGATACCACGATCACCGTGAGGGAGTACGAGGCGGCGGAGAAGGACCTGGAGGCTGCGGGCAGCCGCCGCGGAATCGCGATCCACGCCGCCATCACCGTCGCCGTCTCGGTGGCGCTCGTCGTCATCAACGTGGTCGTCGCGTCGCAGTTCCCGTGGTCCCCCTTCCCCGTCGTGGGCATGGGCATCGGGTTGCTCGTCCATTACCTGTTCGGCGTGCGGTGGCTGGAGCGGTCGGTCGAAGGACACCAGAGGGAGATCGAACGACACGCCATCGATCTGCGGACCGCAGGCCGGACCCCCGCATGACCAGCAGGTGGTGACGCCATGTTCGATCTGACCCCTTCCGTCGGATGGGCCTCCAGCGCGCTCTGGCTGGCCGGAATCGCCCTCGCCGCATTTCTCGTCACCTGGGTCCTCACCGATCGGCTGCACATGCGGCGCAGCGTGTACGTGGGCCTGCTCGCGGGCCTGACCGGTGGCTTGACCGCGGCGTATCTCGTCTGGGCTGGAGCGGGCGGTGGCTTCTGGTCCAGCCGCTGGGCATGGGGAATCCTCGGCGCCGTCGTCGCCGGGCTCCTGCTCGACGTCGTCGTCGGACGCACCTTCGGCCACGCTCCGCCCCAGCACCTGACGGCTGAGGGGCTCGTCTGGGAGTCGGGGATCTACGGTGTCGCCGAGGGGATGCTGCTCTCGGTGCTTCCCGTGCTCGTGACCTGGCAGATGTTCGTTGCCGTCGGCTGGAGCACCGGCTGGCGCGCCCTTCTCGGAGCCGTCGCCGCGCTCGTGGCCAGCGTCGTGGTCATCGTCCTGCACCACCTCGGCTACGCGGAGTTCCGCAATGCCCGGAAGCTGCGCCAGGCCGTCATCGGGTGCGGTGTCCTCAGCGTGGTCTATCTCGTGGTCGGCAGCCCGATCACCGCGACGCTCGGACACATCCTTCTCCACGCGGGCTTGCTGCGCACCGGCGAGGCACTCCCGCCCAGCGACCTCGTGCGCCAGGTTCCGGTTGCCACTGGGTGAGCTGCCGGCCTCCGGCGCACCTGCCGGTCGATCGGAGGGGTTCAGAGCGACTCGGGCCTTGAGATCGCGGTCCTCGGACTGGGAACATACGCCTGCGATGAGGCAGCCCAAGGAAGCGTCGGCGATTCGATTCGTCGCCAGGCTGCACACGATCGACCGGCGGACCATCGTGCGCCTGCCCGGGACGGCGAGCGAGAAGCTCCAGTCACGCGGCCAGGTGGCGGTGCGAGCGACGATCAACGGCCACGGGTTCCAGGCGGTGCTGGAGCCCGATGGCGACTTCGGCCACTGGCTGAGTCTCGACGAGGCGGAGCAGCGCGCGGCGGGCATCAGCGCCGGCGACAGCACCGCCGTCGAGGTCGAGCCACTCACCGACTGGCCGGAGCCCGACGTGCCGCAGGATCTCCAGGCGGCTCTGGCGGCGGCGCCTCCGGCGATCCAGCAGCTGTGGGGGAAGATCACCCCGATGGCGCGGTGGGAGTGGGTCCGCTGGGTCAACGCGACCAGGAACCCCGACACGCGCAGGCGACGGGTGGAGGTCACCATCTCGAAGATGAGCGGCGGGAAGCGACGGCCCTGCTGCTTCAACCTCGCCGCCTGCACCGACCCCGAGCTCTCCAGGAACGGCAAGCTGCTCGGCCTGTGACCCTCCTGCTCACGCGCTTCGGCACCGACTCCGGCCGGCTCGACCAGTTCATGCATGCGCATCCGGAGGTCGGCACCGCGGCGATGGTCTAGGCCTTGGTGGGCTACCCTGGTGAGGCCGTGACCACATCTGCCAGTGCCGGACCGCGCCCGCTGGGCGCCGGGTCCGACGCAGACGGCCGGTCGCGATTCGTCCCCGTCGCCGTCGAGTCCCGGTACCGGGCGCCGCGCGCGCGCATCGACCCCGATCGCAGCAAGTCGTGGCTGCGCCGCGCGCTTCCGCTGCTGCTGGCACACCGGCGGATCTTCTTCACGTCCCTGATCCTGTCGTTCACCGGCCTCGTGCTGCAGGTGCAGATCCCGCGCCTGCTGGCCGGCGCCATCACCAACTCCATCCAGCGCGCCACGGTGCCGCTCGGGTTCTACGTGTGGTGGATCGTGGGACTCGCCGTGGTGTCCGGGGTGGCGGGGTACGTGGCGCGCCTCTTCCTCATGCAGACGGCCTACGACCTCGAGTTCGACCTTCGGAACATCATCTACGAGCACCTCACCCGGATGTCGTTCCCCTTCTACGACCGCGTCCAGTCGGGCCAGCTCATCTCCCGGGCCAACTCCGACATCCGCTCGGTGCAGATGTACCTGACCTTCGGCCCCCAGATCATGGTGCAGTGCAGCATCGCGCTGGTGGCCTTCGGGATCATGCTGACGATCAGCGTCCCGCTCGCCTTCATCGCCATGGCCACCATGCCGCTTGTGCTCTGGACCGGGATCAGGATGCGCAAGTCGATGTTCCCGGTGTCATGGCTCATCCAGTCCCGCCTGGCCGACGTGGCCACCATCGTCGACGAGAACATCAACGGCGTTCGCGTGGTCAAGTCGTTCACCGCGGAGCAGGCGCAGCTCACCACGCTGGCGCGCGCCGCAGAGCGGCTCCGCTGGGCCTACGTGCGGGACGCCGACCTCCGCGCCACGTGGACCCCGCTGATCCAGAACCTGCCCCAGGTGGGCCTCGCGCTGGTGCTGCTCACCGGCGGCTGGATGACCATCCAGGGCCACTTCAGCGTCGGCGACATCGTCGCCTTCAACTCCTACCTGCTGATGCTGCAGGCCCCGTTCATGATGCTGGGCATGATCATCATGCTGGGCCAGCGCGCCGCCGCCTCCGCCAAGCGCATCTACGAGGTGCTCGACGAGCAGCCCACCATCGTCGACCGGCCCGGCGCGGCGGACCTGGTCGACTGCGAGGGCGACGTGCGCTTCGAGCACGTGACCTTCGCCTACGCGCAGGGCGAGCCGGTGCTCGCGGACTTCGACCTCCACCTGCGTCCCGGCGAGACCGTGGCCCTGGTCGGCCGCACCGGCTCGGGGAAGACGACGGTCTCCCGCCTGCTGAGCCGCTTCTACGACGTCACCGAGGGCAGGGTCCTGGTGGACGGCCACGACGTTCGCGACGTCACCCTGGCCAGCCTGCGCGCCCACGTCGGCGTCGTCCTCGACGAGCCGTTCCTCTTCTCCATGTCGGTGCGCGACAACATCGCCTATGGCCGGCCCACCGCGGGCTTCGCCGAGGTGGAGGCCGCGGCGGTGGCGGCAGGCGCGGACGAGTTCATCCGTCAGCTCGCGGACGGATACGACACGGTGGTCGGCGAGCGCGGCTACACGCTCTCGGGCGGGCAGCGGCAGCGCATCGCCATCGCGCGGACGCTGCTGGTGAGCCCGCCCATCCTCGTGCTCGACGACGCCACCAGCGCCATCGACGTCCACGTCGAGCAGCAGATCCACGACGCGCTGCGGCGCCTCATGAAGGGCCGCACCACCCTGATCATCGCCCACCGGCTCTCCACGGTCAGCCTCGCCGATCGGGTCGTCCTCGTCGACGGAGGCCGGGTGGTGGCCGACGGCACCCACGCGGAGCTGGTGGCCACGACGCCGCTGTACACCGAGGTGCTCGCTCAGGCGGAGCACGACGCGGACGAGAAGCTCGCACACCTCCTCGACGAGGACGGCTCGCTGCGCGCCGGGCGCGACCTGGACGCCAACGGCGTCGCCGTGCCCCCTGTCGATCCCTTTGCCGGCGGGTCGGTGCTCTGATGATGATGGGAGGCGCGCCCGCCGGGGGCGGGATGTTCGGAGGACCGGGCGGCGGGCGTGCGGGAACGCCACAGGCCGGGCTGCCCTTCGGCGGCATCCCCAGCGAGCTGCAGGCGGGCGTCGACCGCCTTCTCGCCGCCGAGCCCGACCACGGCGAGCCGGCGGCGGTGTTCACCCAGCGCATGACCGGCGACGACAGCGCCCGGCTCACCCTGCGCCGCCTGATCACCCGCCACCGGCGGCTGCTCCTCCTCGCCGTGGTGTTCGTCGCCGTCGTCAGCGTCGTCCAGCAGGCCGGCCCCTACCTCACCCAGCGGGCGATCGACGACGGCATCGTCCCCCATCGCTTCGCCGTCGTCGCCTGGCTGGCGGGTGCGTACCTGGCCTGCGTCGCCGTCACCAGCCTGGCCCAGCGGTCCCAGGTCAGGGTCACCGGGCGGCTGGCCGCGTCGGTGATGAACGACCTGCGGGTGAAGGTCTTCGCGCACCTGCAGCGGCTGTCGCTCGACTTCTTCACCAGGGAGAAGGCGGGCGTGGTGATGACCCGGATGACCAGCGACATCGAGAACCTGCAGCAGCTGCTCCAGGACGGGCTGGCCCAGTTCGCCGTGCAGGGCCTCACCATGGTGGTGATCACCGCGGTGCTGTTCACCCTCGACGTGCGGCTGGCGCTGATCACGGTGCTGCTCATCGTCCCCATCCTCACCGCCATGTCGCTGTGGTTCCGCAGCGCCTCCGAGCGCGGCTACATCCGGGTGCGCGACGGCATCGCCAACGTCCTCGCCGACCTCTCCGAGAGCCTCCACGGCGTGCGCATCGTGACCGCGCACAACCGGCAGCGGCACAACGTCCTGCACCACCGCAACGTGGTCGGCGACTACCGCGCAGCCAACATGTACACCGCCCAGATCAACGCCGTGTACGGCCCGGGCACGCAGACCCTCGGCTTCCTCGGCCAGGGCGTGCTGCTCGCCATCGGCGGCGTGATGGTGCGGGACCACACCCTCACCATCGGCGGCCTGGCCGCGTTCTTCCTCTACCTCAACCGCTTCTTCCAGCCGATCCAGCTGCTGGTGCAGCAGTACAACACCTTCCAGCAGGGACAGGCTTCGGTCACCAAGCTGCGCACCCTCCTGACCACCGAGCCGTCGGTCGCCGAGCGGGCGGATGCCGTCGACCTGCCGCCCATCCACGGCGACATCGCGTTCGAGCACGTCACCTTCGGCTACGACGCCACGGTGCCGGTCATCCACGACGTCGACCTGCGCATCGCGGCGGGGGAGACGGTGGCGGTGGTCGGCCCCACCGGTGCCGGGAAGTCGACGCTGGCCAAGCTCATCAGCCGCTTCTACGACCCCACCGCCGGGCGCGTGCTGATCGACGGCCACGACCTGCGCGACGTCACCCTCACCTCGCTGCGCCGCCAGCTCGGCGTGGTTCCCCAGGAGCCCTTCCTCTTCGCCGGCACCATCCGCGAGAACCTCGCCTTCGCCCGCCCCGGTGTCTCCGACGAGGAGATCCGGGACGCGGTGCGCCAGGTGGGACTCGACGACGTCGTCGAGCGGATGCCCCTGGGACTCGACACGATCGTGCACGAGCGCGGCCAGTCGCTCTCCTCCGGCGAGCGCCAGCTGCTCGCGCTCGCGCGCGCGTTCCTCGCCCGTCCTCGGGTCCTGGTGCTCGACGAGGCGACGTCCAGCCTGGACCTCCACTCCGAGACGACCATCGAGGCCGCTCTCGACGTCCTCCTCCAGGGCAGGACCGCGCTCCTCATCGCCCACCGCCTCTCCACCGCGATGAAGGCGGACCGCATCGTCGTCGTCGTCGACGGACGGATCGCCGAGGTGGGCTCCCACGCCGAGCTGCTCGCCCGGGGCGGCGCCTACGCCGAGATGTACGCCACCTGGATCAGCCACTCGCGCGGCAGCGCCGGTGGCCTCCGGGACCCACAACCGCGTCAGACGGCACGCGCGTAGAGTGGCGGCGATGATCGACGACAGCGAGCTGCGCGACCTGGATCCCTTCGGTCTCATGGACGCCGAGGCGCGCCGCCTCGACGGCTTCTTCGCCACGCTCGACGGCGACGACTGGCTCAAGCCCACCCGCTGCCGGGGCTGGCGCCGCCGCGAGCTCCTTGCCCACCTGGCCGCCTCGGAGCACTACAACCGGGCCACCATCGACGGCACCGTCGGCGATCTCATGGCCGCCGCCGGGGCGGCCGGCGCCACCGACCTCGACTCCATCAATGACTGGGGGGTCAGTCAGCGCGCCGATCGCACTCCCGCCGAGCTTCTGGCGGAGTGGCGCGAGCTGAGTGGGGAGAACCGCCGCCGCATGCGGGCGCTGGGCTGGGACGGCAGCCTGCAGACGGCGGGCGCCGGCCCCTATCCGGCCGGCCGCCAGGCGCTCCATCTCGCCCAGGAGTACGCGGTCCACGCCGACGACCTCGGCGTTCCCGTCGCCGACGGCGAACGCCGGCTCCGCGGCACATGGCAGGCGCGCTTCGCGCGCTTCACCCTGCGGGAGTACGGCAAGGACGTCGTGGTGGAGAGCGACGGCGCCGGGATGAACCGGGTGAGCGGCGGCGGGGCCGAGGTCACCCTCGACGACGAGGGGCTGGTCGACGCCTGCAGCGCGCGCCTTTCCCAGGGCACGACGGTTCCTGAGGAGCTCCGCAGCCTGCTGCGGGTATTCGCCTAGCCGCCGTCCGCCGCGGGCGAAGCAGGCCGTCAAGGGCTTTGGGACCCACGGTCAGGTGCCAAACGACCCTTTCGGCGTCGACAGCGCGATGCCACGCTCGCAACAGCCATCCCCGCTGCGGAGGGGCAGGGTCGTCCGATGTGCGCCGCACGACGGCGCGGAGGTAGCCATCATGGGCTCAGTCACATCCATGCGCGTGGCGCGCTGGGCAGCCGTTCTCGGGGCAGCCGGGCTCGTCGCGGCGTGCGGAAGCAGCAACAACACGACGAGCAGCAGCAGCAGCAGTAGCAGCAGCAGCAGCTCGTCGAGCTCGGGTGGAGGCGGCATCCCCGCCAACCTCAGCGTCACCTCGTTCGACAGCAGCTTCTCGGTCATGGCCTCGCTGAAGGGGCTTCACGACGCAGGCAAGGGCAAGGTCGGGGTGATCCTCCCCGACACCACGTCCTCGACGAGGTACGTCGACTACGACCTGCCGATGCTCACCAAGGCCTTCCAGATGGCCGGCTACACCTCGGACGAGTTCAAGATCGACAACGCCCAGGGCAGCGACGCCACCGAGCTCTCCGACGCTCAGGCTGACGTCACCCTCGGGGTCAGCGTCCTGGTCTTCGACCCGCTGGACAGCACGGTGGGCTCCGCCATCCAGTCGTATGCGCAGTCGCACGGCGTGGCCACCATCAGCTATGACCGAGCCACCTTCACCGGCACCAAGACCTACTACGTCAGCTTCGACAACGTGCAGGTGGGCAAGCTGATCGGCCAGGGCTTCGTGGACTGCGTGACCGGGTGGAACGTCAGCAACCCGCAGGTGTTCACCCTCAACGGCGGTGAGGACACCGATCCCAACGCCGTGTCGTTCGCCCAGGGCTACAACTCGGTGGTCTGGGGCAACACCACGACGCCGCAGCCCGTCGGCACCACCAACTCCAAGGGCTACAAGCTGGTCGGCGACCAGATCACCCCGGGCTGGGTGAACGCCACCGGCGGCACGATCTTCCAGCAGCAGTTCACCGCCCATCCCGAGATCAACGCCACCATCGAGGCCAACGACGGCCTCGCCAACGCGGTGATCACGGTGCTCAAGAACAAGAACGTGGGCGCCAAGAAGATCCCGACGACCGGCCAGGATGCCACCCTCCAGGGCATGACCAACGTGCTCCAGGGCTACCAGTGCGGCTCGGTCTACAAGCCGATCTACCTGGAGGCCCAGGCGGCGGTCGCGCTGGCCACCATCCTCCGTGCCAACCTGACTCCGCCGGCGGCGCTGGTCAACAGCACCACGTCACCGCCCAAGGGCGTCACCGGCACCGAGCAGCCCGCCCTCCTGCTCACCCCGGTCTGGGTCACCGTGTCGAACATGAACGCGACGGTGATCAAGGACCAGTTCGTCAACGCTTCGGCGCTGTGCAGCGCAGCTGGCGCAGCGGCCTGCCAGGCCGCGGGCATCAGCGGCTAGCCATCGCATAGGAACCCGGCGCCGCCGCGCGCATCGGTCGCGCGGCGGCGTCACACTGCACCCATGTCGACGAACACCCCGACGGTCGACCAGCCCCTGCTGCAGGTGCGTGGCCTCGACAAGCACTTCGGTGCGGTCCAGGCCCTCACCGGCGTCGACTTCGACGCCACCCGCGGGCAGGTGACGGCACTCTGCGGCGACAACGGCGCCGGCAAGTCGGTGCTCATCCGCTGCATCGCCGGCATCCACCAGCCCGATCACGGCGAGATCCTCTGGGAGGGCCGCCCCGTCCACATCCACACCCCGCGCGACGCCTCGCGGCTGGGCATCGAGACCGTCCACCAGGACCTGGCCCTGGCCGACAACCTCGACATCGTGCAGAACATGTTCCTCGGCCGCGAGCGCCTCCGCCATCGCCTCCTCGACGAGGACGAGATGGAGCGGCTGGCGTCCGGGGTGCTCAGCGACCTGCGCGTCACCACGGTGCGCTCGGTCCGCCAGCCGGTGGCCTCGCTGTCCGGCGGCCAGCGGCAGTCGGTCGCCGTGGCCAAGGCGGTGATGTGGCACTCCAAGCTGGTGATCATGGACGAGCCCACCGCGGCGCTCGGCGTGATGCAGACGCGCATGGTGCTGGACCTCATCCGCCGCCTGCGCGACAGCGGCCTGGGGGTGATCGTGATCTCCCACAACCTCAACGACGTGTTCGCGGTCGCCGACCGCGTCGCCGTGCTCTATCTCGGCCGCATGGTGGTGCAGGCGCCCGCCGCGGAGATGGACCGCCAGCGCATCGTCGAGTACATGACCACCGGCGGGCAGAGCGTTCCCGCCGCGGAGGCGCCATCGCGATGACCGACGTCAGGAACGACCCGGCGGCGCCCTCCCCGAGCGACGGGCTGGACACCGAGTTGATGCCAGAGCTGGCCTCAGCCGCCGCGCAGGCGGCGCTCCCCCCGGCGATCGTGGCCCAGTCAATGGGCCAGTACCTGCACGCCTGGCTGGCCCGGGTGCGCGGCGGCGACAGCGGCATCCTGCCGGTGATCGGTGCGCTGGTGGTGCTCAGCGTCGTCTTCCAGATCATCAGCCCCCACCACGTCTTCCTGACGGCGGAGAACTTCGTCAACCTGCTGCAGCAGAGCGCCGTCTACATGGTGCTGGCCATGGCCGAGGTCTTCGTGCTGCTGCTCGGGGAGATCGACCTCTCCATCGGCTTCGTGGGACCGCTGTCGGCGGTCATCGCGGTGCAGCTGGTGCAGCCCCAGACCAGCAACTGGGCCTGGTGGCTGGCCATTCCCGTGGCGCTGCTGGCCGGGGCCGGCTGGGGCGCCATCCAGGGCAGCATCATCACCCGGGTGCGCCTGCCATCCTTCATCGTCACCCTGGCCGGGCTGCTCATCGCCAACGGCGTGATGCTCTTCATCCTGCTGATCGGCCCGTTCTCCGGCTATCCGGGGCTGACCGGCCCGAGCAACAACCAGACGATGCTGCACAACCTCATGAACGCCTCCATCGACACCGGGGTGAGCTGGGTGCTCATGGGCCTGGCCGTGGCCGGCATCGGCGTGTTGATGTGGCTGCGCGACTCGCGGCGGCGCCGGCACGGGCTGGTGGCGCCGCCGCCCGTGCTCACCCTGGTCAAGATCGCCTTCATCGCGGTGGTGGGGATCGTCCTGGTCGGTCTCTGCAGCGTCAACCGCGCGGTGAACGGGAACATCTCCGGCGTGCCCTGGTTCGTGTTCATCGTGCTGGCCGTGCTCGCCTTCTGGACGGTGCTGCTGGAGCGCACCCGGTTCGGGCGCTACATCTACGCCATCGGCGGCAACCCGGAGGCGGCCCGCCGCGCCGGCGTCAACCTGGCGCGCATCCGCACCATCGCCTTCGCGCTCTGCTCCTTCACCGCCGCCATCGCCGGGCTGCTCTACGCCTCGCGGCTCGACGGCATGTCGAACAACGTCCAGGGCGGCCAGGACACGCTCTACGCCGTGGCCGCCGCGGTGATCGGCGGCACCAGCCTCTTCGGCGGCCGCGGCCGCGCGCTGCACGGGGTGCTCGGCGGGCTGGTCATCGGCGTCATCTACAACGGCCTGTTCCTGCTCAGCCTCGACGTCAAGTGGCAGTACATCGTCACCGGCTTCGTGCTGCTCGCCTCGCTGACCATCGACTCCCTGTCGCGGCGCGGCGCCACCACCGGGGTGTCCACCCACTAGACGCCCACGAAGGGCCGCCGGGCTGGCACCATGTCAGGCGACCGGCGGCCCCCGCGCCGCCGCCGGGTCGGTCCAGGCGCGGGCGAGGCTCGAGGATGGCCGGCGAGAAGCACCGCGGAGCGCCCAAGAAGCAGGTCAAGAAGCAGAGCGCGGCCTCCAAGGCCAAGCAGGCCAAGAAGCTGGCGGCGCGCAGCGGCACCCCCGCCCCCGCACCCGTCCAGGAATCCCAGGCCTGACGGCCGGCCTGGAGGGGCTCAGCGACGCGCCGGCCGTCGAGCTCGCCGACGTCGAGGCGGCGGCTGCGCGCATCCGCGGGCTGGTCCGCCGCACTCCGCTGCTTCCCCTCGACGGCACGCCCCTCTGGCTGAAGTGCGAGGGGCTGCAGGAGACGGGGTCGTTCAAGCTGCGCGGCGCCTCCAACGCCGTCGCCGCCCTGGCGCCGCCGGGCGTGGTCGCGGCGTCGTCGGGCAACCACGGGCAGGCGGTGGCGCTGGCGGCGGCGCGCGCCGGCATCCGCTGCACCGTGGTGATGACGCCCGACTCCACGCCGTTCAAGCGGGCCGCCGTGCAGGCGCTGGGCGCACGCATCGTCGAGTCGCCGCCGGGCACGTCGGCGCGCAACCGCGTGGCGCTGGCCGTCGCCGACGAGCAGAACCTCACCTACGTTCCTCCGTACGACCACCCGCTGGTGATGGCGGGCCAGGGCACGGTGGGCCTGGAGATCGCCGAGGACATGCCCGCGGTGCGCTGCGTCGTCGTCCCGGTGGGCGGGGGCGGGCTGATCTCCGGCGTCGCCACCGCGCTGCGCGGGCGGCTCGGCGACGCCGTCCACATCGTCGGCGTGGAGCCGCTCGACGGCAACGACACCGTGCTCTCGCGCGCCGCGGGACGGCGGGTCGAGGTGCCGCTGCCGCGCACCATCTGCGACGGCGCGCGCGTGCAGACGCCGGGCGCGCTCACCTTCCCCGTGGTGCAGCGCCGCGTCGACGACGTGATCGCCGTCGACGACCGCCGGGTGGTGGCGGCGATGCGGCTGCTCGCCCAGGGCGGGATCTACGCGGAGCCGACCGGCGCGCTGGCGGTGGCGGGAGCGATGCAGCTGGGGTTCGGCGAGGGAACCGTGTGCGTGGTCAGCGGGCGCAACATGGACCCGCGGGAGTGGGCGCGCCTGGTCGCCTGAGGCGCAGCGCCGCTAGAGACGGACGGGGCCGCCGTCGCTGACCATCTGCCAGCCGCTGCCGGGGTTCTTCAGCTGCATCAGCCAGTTCTTGACGTCGCCGTCGTGCTGCGCCGGTGAGTAGTTCTCCACGGCGCCGATGCCGTTGTCCCAGTTGTGGATGGAGTTCAGCGTGTCGATCAGGTTCTGCTTGGTGACGTTGCTCCCCATCATCTGCAGCGCGTGCTCGAAGAGCAGGCAGTACGACCAGCTGGTCTGGGCGTAGAGGTCGACCTTGTCGTCGGGGTAGTAGGTCTGCAGCGTATTGGTGAGCCGCTGCATCCCCGGAGTGCTGGTCTGGTCGAGCGGCGTCCACGGCGTGCCGTTCATCATCCCTGCGGCGTTGGGGTACTGGGCGACGCCGTCGTCGATGATGAGGTTCTGGAAGGTGGGCGGGTTCCACGCCCTGCCGTTGCAGCTCTGGTTCTGCGCCGCGTAGAGGTAGCGCTGGGTGCTGCCGGGTTCGAGCACCAGGTGCACGTCGGTGACCCCGTTGCTGCACCACTGGGTGATGAGCTGCTGGTAGTTGTTGTCGGTGATCGCCTCCTCCTGCGGACCGCCGTTCCACAGCGCGTTCCTGCCGTAGTAGGCGGCGGCGCCGTCACACACCTTCTGCGTGCTGGGGTCGTTGAGGCAGACGAGCGCCACCCTGTTGCCGCTGGTGGGCCAGTGCTGTAGGGCCACCATCAGCTTCGCCCCAAGCTCGCCGTTCTCGTAGGGGTTGGGGCCGGCCAGCCACATGTAGGGGCTGGTGTACATGTCCGCCGGGGCCTGGCACTCACCGACCATCACCATGTGGTTCTGGTTGATGAACCCGGCCATCTGCTCGTCGGTGATCGGCGCGCATTCGCCGACCATGGCGAAGACGGCGTCGCCGCCGCCGGCGAAGTCGTGGTAGTCGGCGGCGCCGGTGTCCGGGTTGCCGGCGTCGTCGCGGAGGTCGAGGTTGATCTTGTAGCCGTCGATGCCGCCGTGCGCGTTGGTCCACTTGGCCCAGGCGGTGACCGCGTGGGCCATGGTGATGGAGCGGCCGGGGCCGGTCTGGGTGGTGATGTCGCCGATGCGGATGACGCCGCCGCCGACTCCGGCGTTGGGCACCGCGCCGGCGGCGCCGCGCACGCCCGGGTTGCCGCCCGACTGCGGTGCGGGAGCGGAGCTGCTGCGAACGACGCTCGACCCCTGCGCGCCCGGCGCGGCGGTGGGCGTCGCGCTGCCGGCGGCGGCGCCCCCTGTGCCGGTGTCGCCGCCGCCGGAGAGCGCCGTGGTCACCGTCTTGTGGGCGTTCTGCAGGTCGGCGAGCACCAGGCCGCCGAAGACGAGCGTCAGCAGCACGGTGATGGCCAGCATCAGGGTGAAGAGCTTGTCGCGGGAGAGGGTCATGGCGGGTTCAGATCAGGTCCATGCGGGTTGTCGGCGAGTCGTCGAGGCCACGGCGCCGGGCGCCCCGGGAGAGCAGCCAGCTCGACCACAGCGTGCCCAGCAGCGCCAGCTCGGCGAGCACGGCGACGGTGACCACGACGCGGCGGCTGAGGATGCCCCCGGTGAGCACCGCGAACAGGGTGTGGCCGGCGGGATGGCTCGGGACCGGGGCGGGGGGACCGCTGCCGGCGCCGGAGCCACCCGTGCCCGGGTTGGTGACGGTCGTGGTGTCGATCCCCGCCGCGCCGCCGGGAGGGGAGCCGCTCGTATTCGACAAGGTTGGCGAGAACGTGACGCTGCCGCCGTCGGATGGGAAGGACACCCCGTAGGCGCTGCTGCTGACACTGCCCAGGGTGATGCTGTAGATCGTCGGCGTGGCGGCGAAGCCGTTGCTCCCCGGCACGGGCACCGAGCTGGCGATGCAGAGCGTCGGGCCGTTGACGTCGACGCTGTCCTCGTTGCCGTTGTGGGTGAGCTGGTCCCTGATGCTCGGCGTGTCGACGTGGAGGCTCGGTTGCGAGGTGATCGAGCCCAGCCCCGGGACGTTGACCGGCGTCTGCACCGTGCAGCCGGGCGACGTCGAGTTGAGCGCTGCGATCACCTGCTGGGCCGCGGCGTCGAGCGGCGACGGCGACCCCTCGACGCTGAGGCCGTTCTGGTCCAGCCGGGCGGCCTGTCCCGCGACGGTGACGCCGCTCGCCTCGAAGCTCGAGTGTGAGACGGCATGGGCCCCGGCGGCGGTGCGCTGCGCCGTCGCACTGACCACCAGCACGCCGATGTGGAGCAGCGCCGTGCCGCCCGGCGTCGCGGGCACGGTGATGCCGGGGATCGACGGCTGGCCGAGGTCGACGTCGTGCAGCGTCACCACCACGTTGCTCACCGTGCCGGTGGCGTCGCCGTGCACGTCGACGTGCGAGCTGACGCGGCCGATGTGCAGCCCCAGCGCGGGCACCGACACCGCGCTTCCTGCGCCGGCGTCGGCGACGCCCGCCCCCTGGCTGGCGCTGACGCTGCCCAGCGAGCTCTGCGCGCTGAGCAGGCCGAGCAGGTCAGTGAAGTCGGGCGGGACCGGACCGCTGCTGCCCACCGGGAACCCCGCCTGCTGCGCCCCCGGATGAGTGGGGTCGGGGTAGGTCACCTGCGCGTGCTCGTAGGGCGTCGTCAGCTGCGGGTTCCAGGGCGCGACGTAGGTGGTGATCAGGGGGTTGACCGTCTGCCCGAGCTGCGGCGGTGGCGCCGGCACGGGCAGGGCGGGCAGCGGCGCGGGGCAGCAGCCGTTGACGGTGCTGTACTCGACGTCGCCCTCCGCGGTGGGCACGCCGAGGCCGGGCAGGGAGTCGACGGAGTCCCCGGGGTCGAGCGGGCTGGCCAGCGCCTGCACCGTGTCCGCCTCGATCGACGCCGCGGCGCGCGGCAGCATGGCGTCGGGCTCGACGACGAAGGAGTAGCCGCTCTGCACGACGACGCGCACGCCCGCGCCGCTGCCGGCGGCGGAGAAGGCGTCGAGCGAGGCGGCGCGCGCAGCGTCGGGGAGGCCGAGCGCGGCCACGGGTGCTGCCGCGGCGACCGCCACCATGGCGGTGACCAGGCGACGGTTGCGCCGGGTCATGCACTCGCCTCGCGCTGCGCGGCGCGGTCGCGCTGGCGCGCGACGTGCTCGGCGATGAGCCGGCCCACCAGTGCGCCGACCGGCTCGCCGCTGCGGTCGGCGAGCACCTGCAGGGCGCGCTTGTCGCGCAGGGAGAGCGGCACCGTGAGCGACTCCAGCTCCACGACGTCGAGACGCTCCTGGTCAGGCGCGGCATGCGCGCGCTGCGGGCGGGATCCCGCGCCGGGGCGCTCCCCGTCGCCGAGGTAGGCGGCGCTCAGGGCCCGGGCGTCGGCGCCCACCTCGGCGCTGCCGCCGCTCAGCGCGACGCGGCCGCGCTGCAGGACGTAGACGCGCTGCGCCAGGGCCAGCGCCTGGGGGACGTGCTGCTCCACCAGCAGCACCGACGTGCCGTCGGCGTGGATGCGGCGGAGGATGTCGAACAGCTCGGCGACGATTCGCGGCGCCAGGCCCAGCGACATCTCGTCCAGCATGAGCAGGCGCGGTTGCGACATCAGGGCGCGCGCGATGGCGAGCTGCTGCTGCTCGCCGCCGCTCAGCGAGCCGGCCTGCTGCCGCCGCCGGGTCTCCAGCACGGGGAAGTACTCGACCGCGCGCGCGAAGCGCGGCTCGTAGTCGTCGGCCGCCCAGTAGCCGCCCATGCGCAGGTTGTCCTCCACCGACAGCGCGGGGAAGATGCCGCGCCCCTCGGGCACCAGCGAGATGCCGCGGCGGGCCACCAGGTCACCGCGGATGCGGGTGATGTCGCGCCCGTCGAACCACACCGTGCCAGAGGAGGGACGGCGCAGGCCGCCGATGGTGTCGAGCAGCGTCGTCTTGCCCGCGCCGTTGGGCCCGAGCAGCGCGACGATCTCGCCACTCTCGACCTCCAGGCTGACGTCGTTGATCGCGGCGATCTGGCCGTACTCGACCCGAACTCGCTCAGCTCGCAGCAGCGGCACCGCCTGCCTCCTCGCCGAGATACGCGGCGATGACGTCGGGGTTGCTGCGCACCACGTCGGGCGTGCCGCGGGCGATCACCCGGCCGAAGTCGAGCACGTAGACGTAGTCGCAGAGGGAGAGCACGAAGTCGACGTCGTGCTCGACGACCAGCATGCTGAGGTCGTGCCGGCGGCGGATGCGGCTGAAGAGGTCCGCGAGCTGCCAGGACTCCTCGCGTCCGATGCCCGAGGCCGCCTCGTCGAGCAGCAGGAGCCTGGGATTGGTGCAGAGCGCGCGGGCGATCTCCACCAGCCGGCGCACCCCCAGCGGCAGCTCGCCGACGCCGCGGTGCACGTGCTCGCCGAGGCCCAGCTCGGCGACCACGCCGTCGACCTCGCGATGGGCGAGCACCTCGTTGCGGTACGACGAGGGCAGGCGCAGCCCGTCGGCGAAGATCCCGTTGCGCATGCGCGCCTGGCAGCCCAGCAGGATGTTGTCGTAGGCGCTGAGCCGGCTGATCAGCTGCGGCGTCTGGAAGGTGCGCCCGATGCCGGCGCGCGAGCGGCGATCCGCGGAGAGCCCGGCGATCTCGCGACCGTCGAAGCGGATGCTGCCCGCGTCGGCGCGCTGCAGGCCGGTGATGGTGTTGAACAGCGTCGTCTTGCCGGCACCGTTGGGACCGATCAGGCCGACCACCTCGCCGCGCGAGACGCTCAGCGACACCGAGTCGAGCGCCGTGAGCCCGTGGAATCGCACGTCGACGCCGCGCACCTCGAGCAGCGCCATCAGCCGGGCACCTCCAGCCGCGCCGCCGCCTCGCGCCGCTCCGCCACCATGATGCGCACCCGCGCCGCGACCCGCTGCTCGGCGCGCAGGACCTGCGAGGCGATGCCCAGCGGCGCGGTGATCATCTGCACGACGAGCCCGGCGCCGAACACCACGCCGGCGAGGTCGCCGGCCGCGGCGACGCCCGGCAGCCGGGCGATGAGCACCGGCGCCATCGTCTTGAGCACACCGCCGATGACCGCCCCGGCGGCACTGCCCAGCCCACCGATGACCGCCACCGCCATGAGGGCGATGGAGTCGAAGGAGCTGAACGACGATCCCGAGGCGACCCCGCTCAAGCCCGCGTAGAGGACGCCCGCAACGCCGGCGATGAAGGCCGACAGCGCGAAGGCGCCCACCTTGGCCCACACCACGCTGATCCCCACCGACAACGCGGCCGCCTCGGACTCGCGCAGCGCCGCCAGGTTGCGTCCCGCGCGGCGCGTGCGGAACATGCACACGAACGCAATCAGGCCGAGCAGCACCGCCAGCTCGAACCAGTAGTACTGGGTGGCGCCGGAGAACGCGGCGGGGCGGGGGAGGGGGATGCCGCCGCCGGAGCTCCCGCCGTTGAAGTCGGTGTGGAAGAACATGGTGTCGACGGCCTGTCCCAGGGCCAGCGTCGCCACCGCCAGGTACACGCCGCTGACGCGCAGGGCGGGGATCGCCGCCAGCATTCCCAACGGCACCGCGGCAAGCCCGCCCAGCGGCACGGCGACCAGGAACGGCACGCCGGCACCGGACACGAGGTGCGCCGCGGTCAGGGCGCCGACGCCCATGAACGCCGCCTGCGCCAGGGAGAACTGCCCGACGAGACCGACCAGCACCACGAGACTGAGCACCGCGATGCCGTAGGCGATTCCCGCCGAGAGGAGGTACAGGTTCGACGCGCTGAGCATCGCCGGCACCACCAGCGCCACCAGGACGAAGAGCCCGATCAGCGCTGCGCGCACACCGCGGTCGACGGAGTCGCGTGGACTCACAGCACCGACCCGTGGGCGCGCGCCATCGTCGTGGCGGGGCGCCGCCACACCAGCAGCAGCGCGATGATCCAGAGGAAGGCGATGCCGTTGCCGACGTTGCCGATGTTGACCCAGGACAGCGGATGCGCGGCCAGCCACTGCGAGAGGTACGTCGACGCGATCGCCGTGACGACGCCGAGGCCGAGGCCGCCGGCCAGCGCCAGCGCGAGGTTCTCCAGCCGCCCCGTCAGCGCCGCCGCGAAGGCCTGGATGACCAGCAGGGTGAGGATGTACGAGTTGAGTCCCAGCGACGGCGCCACCAGGATCCCCGCCACGGCCCCGGTGGCACCGCCGACCGCCCACGACGCGGCGGTGACCCACTTCACCCGGATGCCGACCAGCGTCGCCGCGTCGCGTGAGCTGGCCACCGCGCGGATCGCGGTGCCGAAGCGGGTGCGCCGGTAGAAGAGAGTCAGCGCCACCGCCAGCAGCACGGCGACCACCAGGATGCCGATCTCGTTGTTGCTGATGTCGACCGGCCCGATCGCATGGCCGCCCGCGGGGAAGATCTGCGGCACGCTGCGGGTCGCGCCACCGAAGGCGATGATCGCCAGCGACTGCAGGACGTAGAGGACCCCGAGGGTGGCGATGATGCGCACCAGCGCCGACTGCCGCGCCAGCGGGCGCATCACCGCGACGTCGACGGCGACGCCGAGACCGATGCCCACCAGCACGGCCACCACCGCCGCCGAGGGGATGCCGAGGAACGAGGGCGCGCCGTGGTCCACCAGGGTGACGAAGACGTACGTCGACGTCATCGCCATGGCGCCGTGGGCGAAGTTGATCACGCCCGTGCCGCGATACACGGCGACGATGCCCGCGCCCAGCAGCGCGTTCACCGCCCCCTGGACGATCCCCAGCACGAGGGTCGCGAGCAGGAGCTCCAACGGAGATGATCTCCTTCCTCAGCTCTCGTCTTGCCAGTGACGAGCGGAATGCCCACCGGCTTGCGGTGTGTCTAGAATCGCTCGCATGCGGCTGCACCGCGAGGTGAAGGGAACGCTGGGCGAACCGGTCGAGCGGGGACTCCCCGTGATCCCCGAGCGCTGGCGGCTTCCGGCCCTGGTCGGAACGACGGCCGTATGTATCGCAATCCTTGTGCTGGCGATCGTATACGGGCTGTCCCGTGGCTGAGCATCCCGCCCGGGATGCGCGCTGACGTGCGCGCCGCTGTGATGCGCGCCGTGGGGGCGCCGCTGGAGATCGCCGAGCTGCGCCTCGACCCGCCGCGCGCCGGCGAGGTGCAGGTCAGGCTGCACGCCGCGGGCGTCTGCCACTCCGACCTGTCGATGCTGGAGGGCGGCATCGCGACTCCCGTCCCGGTGGTGCTCGGCCACGAGGGCGCGGGCGTCGTCGAGGCGGTGGGCGAGGGGGTGGGGAGCGTCTCGCCGGGCGACCACGTGGTGCTCAACTGGGTGCCGATGTGCGGGCGCTGCTTCTTCTGCCTGCACGGGCAGCCGCAGCTCTGCACCAGCGGCGCCTACACGCCCGGCCTCATGGACGACGGCACCACCCGACTGTTCGACGGCGAGCAACCGGTGCACCACGGCCTCCATGCGGCGACCTTCGCCGAGCGCACCGTGGTGCGCGAGCACAGCGTGGTGCGCGTCGACTCCGACATCCCCTTCGCCGTGGCGGCCGTGGTGGGCTGCGCGGTGACCACCGGGGTGGGTGCCGCCTTGCGCACGGCCGAGGTGCGCGCAGGCGAGCGGGTGGCGGTGATCGGCTGCGGCGGGGTGGGGCTCAGCGTCATCCAGGGCTGCCGCCTGGCCGGCGCGGAGCGGATCATCGCCGTCGACCGGGTGGCCTCGCGGCTGGAGGCGGCGCAGCACTTCGGCGCCACCGACGTGGTCGAGGGCGGCGACAAGGCCGCCTCCGCGGTGCGCGCGCTCACCGGCAAGCTGGGCGTCGACGTCGCCTTCGAGGTGGCCGGCATCCCCGCCCTGCAGCGCCAGGCCTGGGACATGACCCGCCGCGGCGGGCGCACCGTCCTGGTCGGCGTGCCCCGCCAGGAGGGCGAGACCACCTTCCCCTCACTGCTCCTCGCGGTGAGCGAGAAGACGCTCAAGGGCTGCTACTACGGCAGCGCCTACCCGCCGCGCGACTTCCCCGAGATGCTGAGCCTCTACCGCGCCGGCCGCCTCGACCTCGACTCGCTGGTCACCCAGCGCGTGCCGCTGGAGGGCGTGAACGACGCCTTCGACGCGATGCGCCGAGGAGAGCAGCTCAGGACTGTGATCGAGCTCTGAGCCGGAACGGTCAGGCCGCGCCCGCGATCTCCCCGGGGACGCCCTTCGCCGCGATGCTCCGCGCGGTCCGCAGCGCGCCGGTGGGGTCTCCCCCGATCAGCGCAACTCCCACGCGCAGGCGGCTGGCCAGCCCCATGCGCGCCGCCTGGGCGACGATGCGCGTGCAGGCCGCCGCACCGGCGGGAAGCCCGCCGTCGCGGATGAGCAGGGCGGTATAGCCGTCGTCGAGGATGGTCACCGGCTCCTCGAACCGGCTGTAGGCGATCACCAGCGCCGCGTAGCCGCGGCGATCCTGCGGCTCCACGCTGTCGTCGGGGGCGAAGATGCACACCGCGGCGTCGTCGGCGGCCTCGGTGGCGGCGGCCACGAAGTCGCGCAGGGGGACGGCGGAGGGCAGCTGGGCAACCCAGGGCTGGCTCATGACCGGCCCATGCTCGCAGCAGTTCGACACCTCCCAAACCGCGCTCCTGCGACGCTCGCGTCGCGAGACGACGACGGTCAGGGGCCGACCAGGAAGCCCGCCTCGAGGCGCCGCAGCGCGGCGCGGCGCTCCTCGACAGGGCTGCCTCCCTGCTCACGCCAGGCCACCAGGGAACGGAGCTGCTCGGTGAGGTGGGCGGGGCGGACGGGCTTGCTCAGGCAGCCGACCCCGGCGGCGGCCGGGATGCGTCCCTGCACCGCTCCGCTGAGGAAGCAGATGGGCAGCTCCGCCAGCGCGGGGTCGTCGAGGATGGCCGCCGCCAGGCCGATGCCGTGCATGTCGGGGAGCAGGCCGTCGGCGAGCACGGCGTCGAAGCCGCCCGACTGCAGCTGGGACAGCGCCCCCGCCCCGTCCTCGGCCTCGGCCACGCTCATGGCGTCGCGCTCCAGGGCGAAGCGGATGAAGGTCCGTACCAGCTGGTCGTCCTCGACCACCAGGACGCGAAGTGGGGAGCCGTCCGTCGCCACGCAGCGGATGGTAGCGGTGACCGCAGGTTCGTGCCCGCCGGGTTCGTTGGACGCATCGAAGCCCGATGAGATGCCGCACCTCTGATCTGCGTCCCTTCTCGGTGGTCGTCTTCGGCGACGGAGAGCTGCCCGAGCTGCTGCTCACCTGCATGCAGTTCCGCCTCGTCGCCGACCTCGCCGCCGGTGGCCGGGCGCGCACCAGCCACCTCATGCAGCTGCGCCGCCACCTCCGCCAGGGGCGCTGCACCGGCTGCCGCGGCTACCTGATGGGCCGGCTCTCGGAGAAGCGCGCCGCGTCGCGCCTGAGCCCGGACTGACCGCTCACAGGCGGGCGCGTGTCAGGGCGGTGATTCTCGGTGCGGGCAGTCGGGCTCGTCGTGGTGGCAGCCGCACGCCTCGCTGGTCTCGACCAGCTGCAGCGCGCCGTCCGGCCAGGTGAGCCCCCTGCCCTCGGGGCACGAGTCGACGCGCCGCGCCGCGAGGACGTAGAGGCAGCGGCCGTCGTCGGTGGGGAGGTAGGCGGGCATGTTGGGCAGGCCGGCGCGGACCATGCGCTCCGCCTCGGCGGCGCTGCCCGCGGTGCGCAGGTTGCGATGTCCCACCGAGGGGCGATAGGTCGCCGCTCCCATGTCGAGCGGAGTGCCGGGGTCGTCGGCGAGCAGCTTGCCCAGCGCCTCGGGCAGCGCGTCGACCCCCGCCCGGCTCAGCTTGCGGGTGAGCGTTCCGGCGGTCTCGTCGGGCGCGACGTCGACGATGCGCTGCGCCAGCACCGGCCCGGCGTCGAAGCGCGGCGCGGCGCGATGCAGGGTGATGCCGGCGGTGGGCGCGCCGTCGGCGACCGTCCAGTACACGGGCTCGGGACCGCGGTACAGCGGCAGCGCGCTGGGATGGATGTTGAGCCAGCCGTGCGGCGGGATGGCCAGGGCGCGGGCGCCGATGATCTGGTCGAAGCTGGCCATGACCACGGCGTCGGGGTGCAGCGCGGCGATGTCGGTGCGGGCGTGCTCGTCGTTGACGCGCCACAGCCGCAGGATGGGGATCTCCAGGTGCTCCGCGATGCGGCTCAGCGCGTTGTGGCCAAGGATGGCAGGATGTGCGCCGGGGCTGGTGATGATGCCGCGCAGGTCGACGTCCTGCTCCAGCAGGCCGAGCAGGAAGGCCAGGCTGTAGTCGCTGGGGAAGCCCGCGAAGAGGAGCCGGGGTGCGTCGTCGCCCTGGCTGCGCTGCGGCGAGCCGGTGGGCTCGGGGAGCTGCCGGTCGGGGATGAAGCTGAAGGACTCGCGCGACCAGAGCTGCGCGCGCACGCCGTCCAGCCAGGGAGAGGTCACGGCCATCGCGTGCTGATGCTACCCGGGAAGCAGGTCGGTCCCCAGCAGCCCGTCGCGCTGCAGGCCGCGCAGCGCCTCGGCGACGGCGCCCTCACGTCCCGCGGCGGGCGCTGGCGCGACACGGGCTTCGAGCTGGTGGAGCGAGGTGGGCGGCTGCTCGCCGAGCATGGCGCGCAGGACGGCGCCACGGAGCTGGCGCATGCTACCGGCCCAGGCGGCCTGGCGACGCGGCGGCGTCTCGGGCGGCTGGCCGCCGCCGAGCCGTGCCCGGGAGCGGCAGGCCGCCAGCGGGCAATCGGCGCACCGCGGGCGGCGGGCGAGGCAGACGGTGGCGCCGAGGTCGAACAGCGCGAAGGCGTGCTCGCGGGGGCTGACGTGCGGCGGGCGGGACGACGCCAGCGCCCGGTCGAGGGCTGCCGGCGTCGCCCGGTGCAGCTCGGCGCCCAGCGCGGCGCGCGCGGCGACGCGTCCGAGGTTGACGTCGCGCGGGGGCGGGACGTCGGCGTCGAAGGCGAAGGCGAGGAGGGCGCGGGCGGTGTACGCGCCGATGCCGGCCAGGGCGCGGAGGCCCTCCTCCGTCCGCGGCCAGCCGCCCCGCGCGACCGCCGTCGCCGCGCCATGGAGGGCCAGGGCGCGGCGGGGGTAGCCGAGGCCCTGCCACTCCCGGAGCACGTCCTCGGGTGACGCGGCGGCGCAGGCGTCGGGCGTGGGCCACCGCTCCATGAAGGAGTGCCAGCGGGGCAGGACGCGGGCCACCGACGTCTGCTGCAGCATCACCTCGCTGACGAGGACCGCCCAGGGATCGCGCGTCCGCCGCCAGGGGAGGTCGTGGCGTCCGTGCTCCTCGTACCAGGCCGCCAGCGCGTCGGTCCACACGGGCCAGGGAGTGTGGCACGCGGCGCCACGGGCCGCGCGGTCGCGGTGCTAACGTCGCCGGTCGGCAGCTCGCTCATCTCTGTTCGGAGGACCCCGCAATGGCGCGTCACACCATCACGTTGATCCCGGGCGACGGGGTCGGCCCCGAGGTCAGCGACGCGGCGCGCCGGGCCATCGACGCGACCGGCGTCGACATCGAGTGGGAGGTGCACGACGCGGGGCTCGGCGTCATGGAGAAGTACGGGCAGCCAATGCCCGACCACGTCCTCGAGTCGGTCCGCAGGAACAAGGTCGCCATCAAGGGACCGCTCACCACGCCGGTGGGCAAGGGCATCCGCAGCGTCAACGTCGCGCTGCGCAAGGAGCTCGACCTCTACGCGCTGGTGCGCCCCTGCAAGTCGTATCCGGGTGTGCGGTCGCTGTACGACTCCATCGACCTCGTGATCGTGCGCGAGAACACCGAGGATCTCTACGCGGGCATCGAGTTCGCCGAGGGCGAGGCGGACACCCTGGAGCTGATCGACACCGTGAACCGCCTGGCGGGCAAGGACATCCGCAAGGACAGCGGCATCTCCATCAAGCCCATCTCCATCTTCGGCACGCAGCGCGTGTTCCGCTTCGCCTTCAACTGGGCGCGTGCCAACCAGCGCACCAAGGTGACGGCGGTGCACAAGGCGAACATCATGAAGCACACCGACGGGCTGTGGCTTCGCGTCGCCGAGGAGGTCGCCGGCGAGTTCCCCGACATCGAGTTCGAGGACCGCATCGTCGACAACATGGCGATGCAGCTGGTGCAGAAGCCGGAGCTGTACGACGTGATGGTGATGCCCAACCTCTACGGCGACATCCTCTCCGACCTCTGCGCCGGACTGATCGGCGGCCTTGGCCTCGCCCCGGGCGCCAACATGGGCGACGAGATCGCCGTCTTCGAGGCGACCCACGGCTCGGCGCCCAAGTACGCCGGCCTCAACAAGACCAACCCCATGGCGATGATGTTCAGCGGCGTCCTGATGCTCAGGCACCTCGGCGAGGAGGACGCCGCCCGCCGTCTGGAGGCCGCCCTCGCCGAGGTCATCCACGAGGGCACCTCGGTCACCTACGACATGAAGCAGAACCGCGACGATCCCTCCGCGGTGGGCACCTCGCAGGTCGCCGACGCGGTGGTGGCCAAGCTGCAGGGCTGAGCCTCCGATGGCGGCGGGACATCGATGAGCACGGGCGATGCCATCGCCATCGTCGTCCCGATCGCGTGCGCTCTGGTGACGACGGTGGTTCCGGTTGGACTGACCCTCTGGGTTCGTGGACGTGCCCCCCGGGGTGGTGGTCGACCCATGCGCCCGATCACGCCCGTGTCTGTCGAGACTGTCGGGGCAGCGGGCCTTTCCGGGCGTGGCCGCGCGATCGTGGGTTGCTCAGCCTTCCTGGTGATCGCCGCTGGCGCATTCCTCCTCGGCAACGGCGTCCCCCGGTGGATCGCCCTGCCCGACTGGGGAACCGCGTCGTACTACCTCGCCGGAAATGGCATCGGCGTCTGGATGATCGCCAAGGCCGTCAACGTGGACATCGGCGGTTCGGGCGAGGGCACGTCGACCCACGCTGCCGCCGCCGACCTCGAGCTCCTGGCTCGTCCCGCGGACCTGGTCGCCGATCTGCTGATCGTCGTTGAGCGCCTGCGCTTCTCGGTGCAATCGTTGCGATACGACCCGGCGTCCGGGGCGGTCGCCCTTCGCGCAAGCCGCGTCCGCCTCCTGCGGGGGTGGCCCCAGTATCTGGAGGTGCACGGGGCTCTCGTGGAGGGCTTCCCGTCCTCGCTCACCGTCCGCGTCGATTCGGCCATTCGCCGTCGCCTCGACTTCGACTACAACAGGGACACTCTCGAGGCGATCGTCCAGCACTTCGCCCGGAGTTCCGAACCACCCCGGTAGTCGCCCCTGGCGAACCGGTTGCGAACCGCGTGGGTGCCGGTTCACGCGCCGTCACGGATTCGTGGCCGTCCCGCGGCCGGGCGGGGCGCGGGGCGGCTCGACAATCGACGGCGCGATGACCTTCCCCCAGGTGCACCCGTGAGCTCCGAGCTGCCCAACGCCTCCGCCGCCTCGCAGGCCGCCGTGCTGCGCCGCGCGTGGGTCGAGGTGGCCACCACCGCCGCGCCGCAGCTCGCCGGTCTGCCAGGCCTGCTGGAGCAGCGCCTCACCGAGCTGGAGGGCGCCGGCGCCCTCGACGAGCCGACCCTGCTGGCGGTGGCCGAGGAGGCGTCGCAGTACGCGCTCGAGCAGGGCGCAGGAGAGGTCGCCCGGGCGCTCAGCAAGCGACTGCGCCGGGCCATCTACGAGTTCCTGCTCGCCCTCGACGCGGTCCACCCGGCCGAGCTGGCCAACGCGCCGCTCCTCACTCCGCCCGCCGCCTCGGCACTTCCGCCGGACGCCGAGCCGCGCGCGCCCGTCGCCTTCACCCCCGCCGACGTCACCGGTGCCGACGAGCCCGTGGCCGTCGTGCCGCCGCCACCCCCCGTCCCGCTGTGGGAGGCGGTGGCGCCCCCGCCCAAGGTGCGCGAGGTGTTCCACGTCGCGACGCGGGACGTCGAGGCGCTTGACGGTGCGCCGGCTGCGGCGGAGCCCGCGGCCGTGGATGCGGTGGCAGCCGAGCCGATCGTGGACGAGATGGGGACCGAGGCGGAGGCCGCCGCGGTCGACTTCGCCGGAGCGGAGAACGCTGCCGACGAGGCGGAGGCGAGGGTGGTCGAGGCCGAGGCGCACGCCGCCGAGGTGGCCGACGCCACGGCGGAGGCCGCGCCCGAGGAGGCGGAGCCGTACGGCGTCGACGTGGAGAGCGTGGCCGCTGAGGAGCAGGAGCCCCAGGTGTTCGGCGATGTGATCGCGGTGGACGCGGCAGAGCTCGACGCTGAGGCGTCCCCGGACGGACCCGCCGCCGAGACGGAGACACAGTTCGCGGCCGAGCCGTGGGCCGAGCTGGCCGCCGAACCGGGCCCTGAGATCGTTGCCGAGGCGCCTGCCGCCGAGGCCGAGCCCATCGCCGAAGCCGAGCCCGTCGCCGAAGCCGAGCCCGTCGCCGAGGCGCCCGTCGCCGAAGCCGAGCCCGCCGTCGATGACGCGCTCCCCGCGCCGACCGCTGAGGCCGAGCTGTCCGACGCGCCCGCCGCCGAGCCGGCCGCGTGGTCGCTGCCCGAGGACCCCGTCGCTCAGGACGAGGCGCTGCCCGACGTCGTCGAGCCGGTCGCCGAGGCGTCGCCCGACCCGAGCCCGGCGCCCGCCGCCGAGGAGCCGGACGTCGTCGTGCCCTTCCCGCTGCAGCCCGCGCCCGCGCCCACCCAGGGCAACGGCGCCAAGCCACCGCGCGAGCTGCTGCGCGTGCCCCGCCAGTTCCGGCGACTCCCGCCGATGCCCGGCCGCCACGACAACGGCGCCCACGACGGCCCGCCCACCGACGCACCGCTCGCCCTCCCGGCCGTCGCCTCCGTGCCACCGGCCGCCACCGAGCCCGCGCCGCCCACCCTCGATCCCGACGATGCTGCGGTGATCGACGAGGACGCGCTCGGCGTGCCCTCGGTGCCCTGGGGGTTCGCCCAGCCCGCTGCCGAGGAGCCCGCGCCCCCCGTCGCCGAGCAGGACGACCCCGAGGAGGAGATGGGCGTCCCCTTCGGCCCCTTCGCCATGCCCGCCGCCGAGGTGCAGCTGCCCCAGCCGGCCGGCGACGCCGAGCTGCCCCAGCCCACCGCCGGCGCGGTGCCGCCGCAGCCCGCCACCGACCCGGCCACCCCGCCGGTCTTCGACGCCGACCTCCCGCGCCCGCCGGCCCTCGTCGAGGAGCCCCTCTACCCGCCGCCCGGCGCCGACGACCGCCTCTTCATCACCCCGCTGCCCCGGTCGACCACACCAGAGCCCGAGCTGTGGACCCCCGGCCCCGTCCCCACACCGTCGTACGCGCTGCCCCAGCCGCCCTCTGGAGAGCCGTTCCCGATCGCCCCGCGCGAGGGCTTCCACCTCACCGACCCCGGCGCCCTGGAGCTCTCCCCGGCCGAGGCCAATCCCTACCTGGCCGCGACCCAGCCCCCGGCGCCGGTTGCGCCCACCCCTGAGCCGCAGCGCGTCGCGACCCCGGCGGCGCCCACCCAGCCGCCGGCGGCCCACGACGACCATGAGCACCACGACGCCGACGACGGCGCCTGGCGCATCCGCCAGTCGCCGCGCGCCCAGCTGCTCGCCGAGCGGATGGCCCAGAAGCGCCGCGAGGAGGCCGCCCGCGCCGCCTTCGAGGCCGCCTCCAACTACGACGACGACCACGGCCGCGGCCGCAGGAAGCGCAGCGTCGAGGACGCGCTGCCCGACATGCCCACCGCCCGCCGCCAGCTCGACGAGCACCTCCGCAAGAAGCGCGGCGCCGAGGCCGGCGCCCTGCTGCAGCGCCTCGCCCAGCAGCTCGGCGGCCGCGAGATCGCCGACCTCGCCCTCGACTCGGGCGACCGCTGCCGCGCCCTCGGCCAGAGCCGCTCGGCGACCAACTGCTACCTCGCCGCCTGGCGCGCCGACCCGCTCTACGAGACGCCCCTCTGGCGCCTCTCGGACATCTGCCTCAACGACCAGGAGATCGACCTCGCCGTCGGCTACCTGGAGCGGATCGCCGAGCTGATGCGCTCGCGCGGCGACGACGAGGGGGCGATCGGGGTCTACCGCAAGATCGCCATGATCGCGCCGGAGCGGCAGGACGTCCGCGACGTCATCCGCCTGGCCAAGACGACGGGCCGGCTGGAGGGCTGAGCCCGCTCAGGCCGCCGCGGCCTGGAGCAGCTCCTCCCCCTGGTCGCGAGGCCCGACGAAGGCGAGCCTCACGTCGCCGAGACCGTCGACGATGCGCTGCGCCACCCGCTGCACCTGCTCGGCGGTGGTCGCCTCGATCGCCTCGGCGCGCGAGTCCGGCGTCTCCAGGCTGAGCCCGGCGCGCCAGCGTGAGGCGTACCAGTGCGAGCTGGCGCCCGCCGTCTCGGTGCCGCGCAGCAGGCGGCCGACCATCGACGCCTTGGCCGCCTCCAGCTCGGCGGCGGGAACCGCCTCCTCGGCCATGCGCCGCAGCTCGCGCACCGACAGCTCGACCGCGCGGGCGGCGTCGTCGGGACGGGTCGCGGTGGAGATGCTGTAGAGCCCGGTGTCGTCGAAGGGCTCGTGCCCGGCGCTGATCCGGTAGGCCAGGCCGGCGCGCTCCCGCACGGTGTGGAACAGGCGCGAGGACATCCCTCCGCCGAGGACGTGGGTCATCACCGACAGCGGGATGCGGTCGTCGTCGTGGGCGGGAAGGCCGGGGAAGGCGAGGAGCATGTCGACCTGCGCCTCCTCGTCGGCGCTGAGCGGGCGGACGTTGGCGACGTAGCGCTCCCCCTGCCCCCACTGGGCGGGGATGCGGGGTCGCTGCGTCGCGGTGGGGATGTCGCGGAGCAGCTCGGTGGCCCGCTCCTCGCTGAGCTCGGCGCCGCCGGCGACCACCAGCGCCATCGCGGTGGGCGCGTAGAAGGAGCGGTGGTAGTCGACGATGGCGTCGCGCTGCACCTGGGCGACCACCGACGGGTAGCCCGCCGCCGACCACGACATCGGCTGCTCGCCGCCGAAGGCGACGCTGAGGATGCGGTCGCCGATCCAGCCCTGCGGGCGCAGCAGCCGCGCGGCCAGCTCCTGCAGCACGACGTTGCGCTCGCGCTCCACCTCCTCGGCCTCGAAGAGGGGATGGCTGAGCATGTCGGTGACGATGTCGGCGAGCTGGTCGAGCGACGCCGCAGGCCCCTCGGCGTAGTAGGCGACCTCCTCGGTGTCGGTGTAGGCGTTGGTCACGGCGCCGAGGCGGTCGACCTCGCGGGAGATCTCCATCGCGGTGGGCCGGCGGGAGGTGCCCTTGAAGAAGAGGTGCTCCAGGAAGTGGGCCAGGCCCGCGGTCCGCGGCGTCTCGTCGCGGGAGCCGGCGCGCACGATGAGCATGACGCCGACGTTGCGGCTGGGCATGGGCGCGTTGAGCAGGGTGACGCCGCTGTCCAGGATGCTGACGCGCGGAGGCGTCCCGGTGGGGGAGGAGATCATGGCGACAGTGTGCCGTGTTCGCGGGCGCGGCGCGCCGCCCCGCGGGCGTCCTTGCGTTGCGAACGGGTGTTCGATACGCTACACGCCGCCATGGCCGTCCTCCAGCCCGTCCCACCCGCCACCGCCGTCGCCGACCCTGTCGCCGCAGCCCTCGACGACCTGCGCCGCTCGCAGCTGTGCGCCGGGCGCATCGCCCACGAGGTCAGCCTCCCCGCCGAGCCGGCGCGCCACGGCCCGTGGCCGGAGCTGCTCCACCCCGCACTGCGCGAGGCGCTGGCGCAGCGCGGCGTCGACCACCTGTACACGCATCAGGCGGAGGCGATCAGCGCGGCGCTGGAGGGCACCGACGTCGTCGTCGTCACGCCCACCGCCAGCGGCAAGTCGCTCTGCTACACGCTGCCCGTCCTCGACGCCTGGCTGCGCGACCCCGACGCACGCTCGCTCTGGCTGTTCCCCACCAAGGCGCTGGCGCAGGACCAGCTCGCCGGCCTGCAGGACGTCGCGTGCCACCTCCCCGGTGAGCTGCGGGCGGCGACGTTCGACGGCGACACGCCGCCCGGTGTCCGCCAGGCGGTGCGCACCAACGGCACCATCGTCGTCACCAACCCCGACATGCTGCACAGCGGCGTGCTGCCCAATCACACGGGATGGGTGCGGCTCTTCCAGCACCTGCGCTACATCGTCGTCGACGAGCTGCACGCCTACCGCGGCGTGTTCGGCTCGCACCTCGCCAACGTGCTGCGACGGCTGCTGCGCCTCTGCCGCTTCTACGGCAGCAACCCCACGGTGATCGCCTGCTCCGCCACCATCGGCAACCCGCGGGAGCTGGCGGAGCGGCTGCTGGAGCGCCCGGTCCGCTGCGTCGACGGCAACGGCGCGCCGCGCGCACCTCGCCGCATCTGGTTCTGGAACCCACCGCTCGTCGACCGCGCCCTCGGCGTGCGCCGCAGCGCCACGCTGGAGGCGCGGCGGCTGGTCGCCGAGCTGGTGCGCCGCGACCTGCAGACCATCGCCTTCGCGCGCAGCCGCAGCAGCGTCGAGGTGCTGCTCACCTACCTGCAGCGGCTGCATCCCCCACCCTCGCCCGGCGCGCCCGGGCCGGTCCGCGGCTACCGCAGCGGCTACCTTCCATTGCAGCGTCGCGCAATCGAAGCGGGGCTGCGCGACGGCAGCGTGCGCGCCGTGGTCAGCACCAACGCGCTGGAGCTGGGCATCGACATCGGCAACCTCGACGCCGCGGTTCTGGTCGGCTACCCCGGCACGGTGGCGAGCACCTGGCAGCAGCTCGGCCGCGCCGGCCGGCGCGACACCACGAGCCTCGGCGTCTTCATCGCCACCGACTCCCCGCTCGACCAGTTCCTCATCCGCAACCCCGCCTACCTGCTCGACCAGCCCGCCGAGCAGGGCCTCATCGACCCCGACAACCTGCTCGTCCTGGGCGGGCACGTGCAGGCCGCGGCATTCGAGCTCGCCTTCGAGGAGGGGGAGCGGTTCGGCGGCGCCGAGGTGACCGGGCTGCTCGACTGCTTCGTCGAGGACGGCCTGGTGCACCGCTCGGGGCAGCGCTATCACTGGGCGGCCGACGCCTTCCCCGCCGAGGCCATCTCCCTGCGCAGCGCCGCCGCGACCAACGTCGTGATCATCGACACGTCGTCGTCGCCCGACGGTCCGGGCCAGGGCCCCCAGGGCCCGTGGGCGGGGTCGAGCGGCGGCCGTCCCGGCAGCCACGGCCGGGTCATCGGCGAGGTCGACCAGTTCGCCGCCCCGGTCCTTGTCCACGACGACGCCATCTACCTGCACGAGGGACGCCAGCACCACGTCGAGCGGCTCGACTGGGAGGAGAAGCGCGCCTACGTCCATCCCGTCGAGGTCGACCACTACACCGTGGCCGAGACCCGCACCAGCGTGGTGGTGCTGGAGCGCTACGACGGTCCTGCGGGTGACGCCTGCAAGCGCAGCATGGGCGAGGTCCGCGTGTCGCGGCTGGCGACGCTCTACAAGAAGGTGCGCTTCCTCACCCACGAGAACATCGGCTACGGGCCGATCGCCCTGCCGGAGCAGGACCTGCACACCACGGCGTTCTGGCTCGCCTACGAGCCGGAGGCGGTCGCCGGCATGTCGCGGGCGCAGCTGGAGACGGCGCTGCTGGGCATGACCTCCGCGCTGCACCAGGCCGCCTGCCTGCTCTGCATGTGCGACCCGCGCGACCTGGGCACGCATGCGGAGGTGCGCGGCGCCGCGGGCCCTTCGAGCAGCGGCATGCCGGCGTCGCCGCTCGACGTGGCGCCGCCGCGCGAGCCGGACGAGTACGTCGCCGGCTTCCGTCCTCGCCGCCGCGTCGACGGCGCCGGTCCGCCGAGTGGGTATCCCACGGTGTACCTCTACGACGCGGTGCCCGGCGGCGTGGGCTTCGCCGAGCGCTGCAACGAGCGCCACGCCGAGCTGCTCGCCACCGCGGTGCGCATCGTCGACGGGTGCGAATGCGCGGCGGGCTGC
>Ga0209810_1001406_pt1 | contig 36502 bp, 32 predicted proteins | sample Coa_R1_7_FD_187159 | JGI IMG/M metagenome (GOLD analysis project Ga0209810, IMG submission 187159) | Surface soil microbial communities from Centralia Pennsylvania, which are recovering from an underground coalmine fire - Coalmine... | ecosystem: Environmental > Terrestrial > Soil > Unclassified... | reverse complement strand
ACTCGGTCGTCGGTGGTTGGGTCGCAGCCCGGATGAAACCGGGTCCAACCCGACGACCGGTGGATGGTCTCCCTTAGCTCGCGCTCAGTCGCGACCCGCCCACTCAGCGCCTATCCGCGCGGCCTCTAAGTCGCGGGGCTGTCCGGTGGGAGCCACAGACCGCGGGCCCCCGGGGCGTCCCAACTACGACGGGAAATCTATCGGTCGGCGCGTCCAGGGCCCTGTTCCGTCAGGCGTCGCGGGTGACCATCCGCCAGGCGCCGAGGACGGTCCAGCCCACCAACCAGGCAAGGATGACGCAGACGGCCACGGTTCTCGATTCCGGCAGCAGCTGGGACACCACGCGGCCACCGTTGGCCGCCCGGTCGCCTCCCCCGCCAAACACGAAGGCGAGACCCCCGGGTTCCAGGTGGGCAGTGGCCAGACCCACGACCGCCCGCTGCAGGTTGGAGAGATGGGGAAGGTGCGCCATGGACACGATCGGGGTGAGAACGACCTCGAGCACGATCATGAGGATCACCGCCACCGTTCTCTGCCCCAACAGAGAGGCGAGGCCCAACCCAACGAGGAAACCGACGGCCGCCTCCAGCTCGATCCACAGTCCGGTCCTGACCATGAGCGAAACCGACGGCGCCAGGAAGATTGCGCTGTAGCCCGGGTAGTCCTGCGTAGCGACCTGGACCGCGAAAGCTCTGAGCTGGTCCGGGGTGTACTGCGGAGGCACCAGCGGCCCAGACGGGCCGACCGGGAACACCTTGACTCCTTGGCGACCGCCGGGGCCCTCACCGCACGGCACCGCCGGCGGGGGCGTCGACGCCCGGAATGGGAAGTCGCAGATGACAGTGTCGGGGTGCTGCCCGGCCCAGGACTCAAAAGCGGGCAGCGACAGGCCGGCGGGCACATTGGCGCCCTGGTAGCTGATCGTGGTGGGGGCAGCGAACACGCACACGGCGCAGATGACGGTGAACCCGAGGGCCACCAACGGGACGATGATGCCTAACCCGGCGGGGATCCGGGCCAGGTAGATCGCCAGCCGGGACCGCCCGGTCACCACCAGGTGTCGGAACATTCCCTCGCTGAGGTCGTTGGACCCGGCCGTGGCCCCGAGGGTGGCGGCCACGATGAAGCCGAACACGTACATCACACCCGCGACCAGCCCCGAGAAGATGTTGTAGCCACCCGCCGGCCCGTAGGACTTTGGTGCGAAGGCGTGCAGCAACAGCCGGATCACCAGGAACACGGTCGGGATGCCGACCGTCACCACTACCAGGGTGGCCATGAGCCCCCGGCGGCGGCGGAGCTCCATGAACCGAGTGCCGATCATCGCTGGCGTCGGGATGGGCGATCCCCGGCGGTCGGGGCGGGTGTCCAATGCCGACGTGGCAGTCACTCTGGGTCTCCCAGTCTGCTCGTGACCTGCAGGAACCACGCCTCGAGCGAGGCCCGGACCGGCTGGAGCCGGTAAACCGAGATCCCCGCCTCCACCAGGATCCGGTTGACCTCCGCCGTGACACCCCGGTCGGTCCCCCCAGGCAGGGTGAGCTCGAGTCCCTGGGGGCTGACGACAACCTGGGCACCGAGGGTGGTGCCGGCCACTAGGCGCTTGGCCCGCTCAGGGTCGGAGCACTCCACTTCCAGCACCAGCGCCGCGCCCGCCAGCAGCTCGGAGATCGGGCCCTGATGGATGATGTTTCCCCGGTCCACGATGGCCACGGCGTCACACGTCCGCTGGACCTCGTCGAGCAGGTGCGACGAGAGCACCACGGTGCGGCCCTCGGCCACGAGGGACACGATCATGTCGCGCATCTCGTGCATTCCCGCCGGGTCCAGACCGTTCATGGGCTCGTCCAGGATCAGAAGCTGCGGATCCCCTAGGAGGCAGGCGGCCACACCGAGGCGCTGGCGCATTCCCATCGAGTACTTGGACACCCGGTCGTCGGCCCGGTGGAGAATGCCGACGCGCTCGAGGGACGGGTCGATCCGGTCCCGCGCGGCCGGCTCTCGCGCTGCGGCGAGGATCTGGAGGTTCTGGCGTCCGGTCAAGTGGGAGTGGAAGCGGGGCTCGTCGACAATGGCCCCGACCCGCGCCAGGGCCTGGTCGCGCCGCTTGGGTACCGGATGCCCGAGCAGGAACATCGTGCCGGCGTCGGCGTGCGTCAGCCCGAGCAACACCCGGATGAGAGTGGTTTTCCCAGCGCCATTGGGCCCGAGGTAGCCGAAGGCGCACCCCCGGGGCACGAGCAGCTCCACCCCGTTCACAGCGATGTTCTCGCCGAACCGCTTGGTCAGCCCGTGGGTCTCCACCGCCCAGCGGCCGTCTCCAGGCGCTTGCTCGGCGGACATGTCCCGCTACGTTAGGCCCTTCCGGCTTAGGCGGGGTGCACCCCGTAAGTGCAGAGACACGCGCCGAGCAGCGGCGCCCGCGGGTCCTCTGAGGGGTGAAAACTGGCGTGATCGCGGGGCGGCGGCAGTCGGGCGTCGTGACCGCTTCCCCATCGGGGAGTATACGGACGTGCCGTCTTCTCAATGAGATCGTACGAGAGATCGCCGCGTCACCGAGGCTCCCGGCACGGCGCTCTGGGTGATCGCGGACGGCGAGACCGCCGTTACCTGTGACGGCGTCACCAGCATTGACGATCAGCTGCCGGTTACGCCGAGCACCTCAGCCGAACGGCCGTACCGTCGATGCCAATACACCTCGTCTGCGAAGCCGAGGCGCCGGTAGAGCGCGGCCGCCGGCCCGCCGTCGGCGCAGTTGATCAGCAGCGACCGAACTAGACCCTCCGCCTCCCTGGTCCAGCGGGCAAGCATCGCCTGGGCGATGCCACGATGACGGTAGGGGACTCTGGTGGCAACGTTGAAGACCATCTGGTCGTTGCCCATGTAGTGACCAAGGATGCTGACAACTTCGCCCGCCTCCCGACCGAGCTGGTAGCGGCAGACCGGCCACTCTTGTTTCCAACCCTCGATTTCCGCCGTGAGCCGGTCGGCATCCGGCATGGCCTCGTCGTCCGCGAACCCCTGGAGCTTGACCCTGGCCCAGTCGCGCAGGCCGTCCAGGTCGGTGACGTCCTCGACAGCCAGGCCTGGCGGCCCGGGCTGGGCCCGAATGGCGCCTACCAAGGCGAGAACGATCGTGTCCTGAGCCTTGGAGAGGCCGACCGCTTCCAGGGCCGGCCCCAGCCGCTCGGCCCGGGAGCGGTCATCCACCCACACCTCGAACTCGGAGCTCCCGTAGAACTCAGCAGCGGCGGCGAGGGCCCCAGCCACCTCCGCAGGGTCGTCCACCGTCAACACAAGCCGCCGGAACGCGGCCCGCTCAGAGTTGCTCAAAACCCCGAACGTCTCTCGGGTAACCGATATCCCCAGTTTCGGCGTGGAGCACGTATACCACGACCGGACTTGTTCGGCCACGGCATCGTGGTCCGGATGCTGCTCCATGCTCTCACGCTACCGAACCCCGATACGGGGCGTCCCCGAGCGCGCCGAAGTCGGCAGCACCACCTTCTTCGGCTACCTCGGCGACAAGCAGGAGGTTCTTACAGGGGATTCATCGCGATCGGCCGCGCGTTGGGTCGCCCCCTGGGTTGGAAACCGCCTTCCTGGGCGGCGTGCTTGTGCAAGCGTTTCCAGGCAGTGGGCGTTCCGAGGAGAGCGGATGTCAGCACAGCAGCCGCTTCTGGCGACCGGCGCGGGCCTCGGCGGGTTGGCGGGATCTCGCTGGTCGACTCGTCTGAGTCGCCGGAGTTCGGCTACCTCGACGGGTCCGAGGGGGGCCCAGGTGGGAGCGGCGACCAGGTGGTCGCCGCTCGTGTCAGATGCCGGGAATCTCGGTAACGAGCCGGCTGCCGATGTTGGTCGCCGTGGGGTTGGGGTCGGACAGGACCGACATCCAGAACTCCGCCCACTCAGTGTCCGCCTGCAGAGCGTTGGCGAACTGGGTCCACGCGGTCAGATCCTCGAACGACGTTACGTAATCCACAACACCCGGCTCACCGCCGACCGCGTTCTGTACGACCATCACTCTTGCGCCGAGGCGCTCATGGATCTTCTTGGCATGACCCGCCTTGGCGACGAAGTCGCCGAGCCGGTCCGGACGAACCTTCCACGTGACAACATGTGCTACCGCCATTTAGTGCTCCTTTCCGCCGTGCGCCCTTGCGCGGTCGAGTGTGATGGTCTCACTACTCGCCGGAGCGATCGATAGCACGTATGGGGGGTCACACCGCGGCCGACCGCTTCACACGGTGGCCGGCCGCTCCCCCTCCGACGTCATCCCTCAGTTGACGATGGGCGCTCTGTGATGTCTCAGCACGGTCTACCGGTTGTTACTGCTCATACGCCCGTTATCGTCGCTCCAGAGACCAGCTCGGATCAGGGGGCGGACGTTGAAGAGGCCAGCGCGGTCTGCAGCTCAGAGAGGAGATCAGCCACCACGTCCTCTTTGAGGACCAGATTGCGCCGGCGCCCCTCCTTTACGTCGGCAAGTAGCCCGGCCTCACGCAACAGCTTCACGTGATTGCTGACGGTCGGCTGGGTGATGTCGAGAGCGGTGGCCACTTCGGTGACGGTTCGGGGCCGGGCGCGGACCAGGTCGAGAAGCGCCAGCCGGGTCGGGTCGGAGATCGCCTTCAGCCGACGCGCCAGTGCTTCTGTCCGGTCGCGGGCGAGCGCTCCGTTCACGTCGGTGCGGACGCCCACCACCACCAGGTTGGGAAGGTCAACCAGCAGCCCCAGGTGGGTGAAGAACGCCGGTACCACCGTCACCTCGCCGTTGGCGCCCATTCCGCCAACCGCCTGCTGGAGCACCGCGCCGAAGTCACAATCGCCCCGCGTGACGTCCATCCAGTCGGCGCCCCGGGCCAGCAATGCCCGCCGTTCGGCAATCGCCGCCTCGACGCTGGGCTTCCCGGAAGACTCCCACGGCGGGCCCACCGCGGCCCATGTCGCACGCAGCAGCTCCGAGTAGTCGCGACGGCGGACCCGAGAGCGGCGCAGGAGGACCATTCGCCCGACGATGGCGGCTCGGTCCTCCTCGGACTCCGAGATGAGGGCCAGGTTGTGAAGGTCAGCTGGTGCCCGGGCGCAGATCTCCTCAACCTGGCTCAGGAGCTCGTCTGGATCCAGAGTGAAGAGCACCCCGCCGTGGTGGGCCAAAAGGATCAGTTCCATGAAGCCTCCGCAGCTCATGGAGAGGTCGGCCGGCCAGAAGTCCCGGATTTGCTGCCCGAGAGCTGGATCGGCTCCGTAGACGGCTGAGAGGACGGGATGGTCGTCGCGGAAGTCGGCCCGACTGGCTGACCCGAGCGCCCACTCGAGCTCCACCGCGATCGAGCCCTGTATCGACACCCTGGGTTGGGCCGGGGCCACCTGAGGCGTGGTGAAGATTGGCATAGCCCAATGACTATATCGCAATATAGTTGCCTGTCAAGGCCTCGTGGGTTAGCGTGGGCACATGCACCCGGGATGGTTGCAGTCAGAGGTCAGTGAGCGACGAGCGGCCCTGCAGCGGGACGCCGTACCCCGACGAACCCCCTCAGTAAGGGCCAGGCCACCAAGGTCGACAGGTCGCGGTTGGTCGCCCTCGCGACGGCTCGGCGCCCTGTTGATCTCGGTGGGCCGGCGGCTCGCCCCAGAGGAAGTAGCGCTTCCGTAACGCCGCGCCGCGGCGCGGCACCAACCTCTTTCGGGGACCCTTCGAATCGGACGGCTTCACCGTGAAATGGCGCGCTCGCACAGTTCGCGGCGATGTCGAGGCTCTGCTCCACCATTATCACGGTGGCGCCACGATCACGCATGCGATGTTGCACTCGTTACCGCCGTCACCCGACCCGCTGACATCGAAGAGGTCGACGCAACCCTGACGGGCGTAGGCCTCGTTTGTGTCGGAGGGGCGAATTGGCCACCTGCACCACGGCAAACCCTGCTCGATCTGGCGGCGTGACGGTCAGTCTGCCTCGCCTTCTTTGGAGAGGCGCAGCCCAACCAGCGGACCATGGCGGCCTCGTCAACCTCTCCCGCCGCCACGGCCACCATCTGGGCCACGGCGTCATCGGCAGGAACGTCCAGGATCCGTCCGTGAGCTCGCAGAACATGTTGAGGCATCCCCAGGCCAAACGCTTGTTGCCGTCGGGCAGGGGATGGTTCCGGGCGATCCTGACCGCCAGGAACGCCTTCTCGATGAGGTCCGGGTAGAAGTCGTGATCACCGAAGCCGGCCTGCGGCGCGTGGAGGGCGGAGTCCAGTAGGTCCACTCCGGCCGAACGAGCCAGGACGGCGCTGTCGATGCCCGTGACCGCCTCGGCAATGACCAGCGCCTCAGCGAGCGACAGATACCTCACTGGGCCAAGCGGTCGAGTATCTCCTTGTCTCGGTCCGTGAGGCGCCGCAGCCGGGCCATGAAGTCCTTATCCCCCTTCACCCGCTCGATCTCGGCACTGAGCGCCTCCAAGACGACGGCGTTGACACTCATCCCCCGGCCGCGGGCCACGACCTCGACCTGCTCGGCCAGCTCCTCGGGCATGCGGACGGTCGTCACCTTCTTCGCCATGCCATCATAATAGCATGCCAGTAGCGCTACCCTACGTAGCGCTCGGCTCAGCCATGTGAGCGCCCGCCCGACCTCGACCAGGGCACACCCGCGACAGAGGAGCCATCTGGTCGGCCGAATCGGCCACGAAGGAAGGGCAGAACCGACCAGGGAGCCGGCATTCCGCGGCAACTGACCGTCACAGCCGTCGGGCACAGTGACTGCCATGAGCCAAGGCGACGATGATCGGGTTCCTCCAGGCCTTGTTCTGAACCTCGACGAGGCCTTTCGCGTCTTGGAGGCCCTAGAAGATGCGCTGCTCGCCCTAGAGGAGGCAGGGCTCGCCCCAGGGCTTCAAGACGAGCTGGCGACCGTCATCCGCCTAATCCACGGTAGCCTTGGTCTGGACGAAGGAGGCCTGCGGTGAGCGAGCCCGAGGTTCTGCGGCCAGCGGAGGCGGCGCGTCGTCTCGGTGTACCCACCCGGGTCGTAGTCCAGGCGATGTACGAGAAGAAGCTGCCGCGGGTTCGGCTTCCTGATGGAACGCTCGGCATACCTTTGGATGCTCTAGAGGGGTTCCACGTATCCACCACCTAGGTTGGCGACGGCGCGCGATACGTGCCGATCTCCGTCGAGTACGCGGCCGGTGCCATGCGCGCGGAAATACCGGGGCCGGTGATACCGGGGCGGGTCGCCAGAATGGCCCACCCGCTCGACACGTCAGTGGATCGTGGGCTTGCCGTCGAAAAAGTCCTGGAGGCGGTCCAGTGTCAGAGGCCTCTCTTCGAATCGAACGCCTGCGGGTGAGCCATCCGGCCGACGACGACAACCTATCGGAAGCGAGCACGGAGCCTCTGAGGTCCCCTGGCCGCCCGGTCGCCGAGAACGACTCGGAAGCGACGTTCATGCCGTGCCCATCGGTCCCGGCCTGGGGAGCGGCCGGCCAGGGGCGGAGGTCGAGTGACACCGCCGGGGGGCCGATCAAGGGGCCGTGAATCCGGTTCGGCTTTCCGTCTCCGCCTGTTACGCCGCTGATGCGGCCGCGGTTCGGATCCCTACCGGACTGCCGGGGTTCGGGTTCAATACCCGGTGAGAATTCCCAGGAGTGGGAGGAGCGAGTGTCGGAGGGGGGACTTGAACCCCCACGCCCTTGCGGGCACTAGCCCCTCAAGCTAGCGCGTCTGCCTATTCCGCCACTCCGACCTGGTCCCCGTGGGGCCGCTCAACTCTACATCGGCGGCGTCTCGCCCGATCGAGACCGGACACCAGGCGGCTATTTGAAGTACCAGTCCTCCAGGTTCCAGAACGGGCCCATGACCGCGTTGTCGGAGACCGGGCCTCGGACCTGACTGTTCCGAACGAGAACGTCGGGCAGAGTGGCCACCGGCACTAGGGGCACCAGGCGAGCGACGGCCTGCTGACCCTGCTTCAGCAGAGCCGCCCGGTCTCCGTCGTCGAGGGTGCGGTCCGCCTTCCCCCAGGTGTCGTCCAGCGACGGGTCGGCGATACCGGTCCAGTTCTGGCCGGAGTAGCCGTTCGCCGGCGCCGGGATGTTGGACGAGCACCAGAGGATGCACTGACCCGGGTCGCGGGCGGTGAAGACGTCGGCGTAGATGGCAGCCTGAAAGTTGCCGTGAGGCAGGTCGTCGTCAAACAGGGCGCCGACGCTCTCGTTCTGCACCGTCGCCTGGAAGCCCGCCGTTCTCCATTGGCTCTGCACCATGGCCTCCATCTGCGCCCGACGAGGATTACCCAGGGTGGACTTCAGCTGGATGCTCGCCTGCTGGCCCGACCTCGTCCAGGTTCCGTCCGCTCCCTTGTGCCATCCGTCGCCGGTCATGAGCTCGTTCACCATGGCGAGGTTCAGGTGGTACTGGGAGAAGGCCGGCGTGTACACCGATGACCAGCTCGACGGTTCCGAGGACTGCAACGGCCGCGGGTTGGGCTCCGCCCTGCCAAACAGGGCCTGGACGAGCGCCTGCCGGTCTATGGCGTAGGCGAGCGCCTTGCGAACCGCGGGCCGGTCCAAGGGGCTGCTTTGCGCGTTGAACCAGATGGCCTCGTCGTTGATGCCCGGGTAGACGCCAACGACCGCCCCCGGCGCGCCCCGCAGCTGGCTGACCACCTCGAAATCGGACTGGGTGTAGACGATCTGGGCCTGGCCCTGACGGTAGGCCTGGACCTGAGCTGCTGGGCTGCTGTTGAACTGGAAGACGACCCGGCTCAGAAGCGGCTTGGCCCCCCAGTACCGGGGGTTGGGTACGAGCGTCATGCTCCGTCCCTTCACCCAGCCGGCGGCGCCTCCTTCGAGCATCCAGGGTCCGCCCGACCAGCCGTACCCGTCCTTCATCAGGCCGTCGCGGTCGCCACCGGCCAGGATGTGGGAAGGCAGTATCCCGTACTGGTCGGCGCCGAACAGGTCGCGCCAGGCGGCGTACGGCTTGGCGAAGGTCGCCACGGCCGTGTCGGCCGACGGCGTGTCCACCGCCACGATGTCGGAGTAGCCCAGGTCCGAGTAGATGTCGCTGCCGTGGGCGATCTGGTCCCACGTGTAGCGGATGTCGGCCGAGGTGATCGGAGCCCCGTCCGACCAGCGGGCTCGAGGGTTCAGGTGGTAGGTGACCCGCTGCGGGGGCCCGGCGTCCAGATCGGGCGCCCCGGCCAGCACGGGTCCGGGGACGTAGTTGCCACTCTGGTCGACGACGAACGCCTTGGGAACCGTCTCTGCCTCCAGGGCCCAGTAGCCCCACGGCTCGCCGGCGCAGCTGCCGATCCAGTCGGCGCAATCGGGCTCCTGACCGGCGGCGACCGTGAGGGTCCCACCCGGCTTCCCCGCCCGGGCCGGGGCGGGGGGCCCGCCGCAGGCGGACAGAAGGGCGGCCACGAGGATGAACGCCACGGTCACCGGCCAGGTTGGTGGACGTCCGGGTCGTGCGCCCGGCACCCCTAGATCACCTGGCGTGTCTCGGCGAAGTGACACGCCGACGGGTGACCCTGACCTCGGTCCACCAGCGCCGGCTCCTCGTCGGCGCAGATCTGCTGCGCCTTCCAGCAGCGGGTGCGGAACCGGCAGCCGGACGGAGGGTTGGCCGGGCTGGGCACCTCCCCGCTCAGCACGATGCGTCGCCGGCGGCGCTCCGCCCTCGGGTCCGGAATGGGCACGGCCGAGAGCAGGGCCTGGGTGTAGGGATGGGAGGGCTCCTCGTAGATCTGATCGCGGGTGCCGATCTCGACGACCTTGCCCAGGTACATGATCGCCACGCGGTCGGAGATGTGCCGGATCACCGAGAGGTCGTGGGCGATGAACAGGTAGGCCAGGCCCAGCTGGTCCTGCAGGTCCTCGAGGAGGTTGACCACACCGGCCTGGATGGACACGTCGAGGGCGGACACCGGCTCGTCGAGCACCAGCACCGAGGGCTCGAGGGCGAGGGCCCGGGCGATGCCGATGCGTTGGCGCTGGCCACCCGAGAACTCATGGGGGTAACGGTTGCGGTGTTCGGGGTTGAGCCCGACCAGCGCGAACAGCTCCTCGATGCGCCGGGCACCGGTCTCGTCCCAGCGGTGGTGGATGTGGAGCGGTTCGGCGACGATGTCACCGACCGGCATCCTGGGGTCGAGCGAGGCGTAGGGGTCCTGGAACACGACCTGCATTTCCCGTCGGACGTGGCGCATCTCCTTGCGGGTCATCTGCGTGAGGTCGCGGTCGCGGAACAGCACCTCCCCTGAGGTGGCCGGCTCCAGCTGGAGGACGACCCGCGCCGTGGTGGTCTTGCCGCAGCCGGACTCCCCCACCAGGCCGAGGGTCTCGCCGGGGTGCAGGGCGAACGAGACACCGGAGACGGCGTGCACCTTGCCCACCTGGTGGCGGACGATGCGGCCGCCCCGGATGGGGAACTCCTTCACCAGGTCGCGAACCTGCAGGATCGGAGTAGTGGTGGGCGCGGCCGCGGGCTGAACCGTGGTCATTCCACCACCTCGGCGTCGCTTGAGATCGGCGCAAACAGCTCGTCGCCGGGGGACACCTCCTCGGCGTAATGGCAGGCGGCCAGGTGCCCCCCGCCGACAACCGGTCGGAGCACGGGTTCGTCCTCGGCGCAGTTCGGGCGGGAGATGGGGCAACGGGGCATGAACGGGCAGCCGGGCGGCATGTTCGCCAACGACGGCGGGACGCCGGGTATCGGGCGCAGCCTCTCATCCCCGCTGGCATCGAGCCGGGGCAGCGATCCCAACAGCCCTTTGGTGTAAGGCATGCGGGGCCAGTAGAAGATGTCCTCGACCGTCCCCCGCTCGACCGCCTTGCCGGCGTACATCACCATCACATCGTCGGCCAGGCCGGCCACCACCCCGAGGTCATGGGTGATGAGGATGATGGCGGCGTGGGTCACCTCCTGAGCGGTGCGGAGGGCTTCGAGCACCTGGGCCTGAACGGTCACGTCGAGAGCGGTGGTGGGCTCATCGGCGATGATGACGTCGGGGTCGTTGGCCATCGCCATGGCGATCACGACCCGTTGGCGCATTCCGCCGGAGAACTCGTGGGGGTAGCCCGCCGCCCGCTGGCGGGCTTCGGGTATGCCGACGGTGTCGAGCAGGTGGACGGCCCGATCCCAGGCGGCATCCTTGTCGATCTCCTGATGGGCCTGGATGGCTTCGACCAGCTGCCATCCCACCGAGTAGACGGGGTTCAGGGACGTCATCGGGTCCTGAAAGATCATGGCGATCTCCGCACCCCGCACGGCCATCATCTCGCGGTCGGGGCGTCCGAGCAGCTCCATCCCTCGGAACTTGGCCGAGCCCGCCACCTGGGCACTCCGGGGCAGGAGCCCGAGGAGGGCCATGGCGGTGACGCTCTTGCCGGAGCCGGACTCTCCGACGACGCTCAGCAGCCGGCCGGGCTCGAGGGTGAAGCTCACCCCGCGGACGGCGCGGACGAGGCCGTCCTCGCTGCTGAAGGTCACCGAAAGGTCACTGACCTCCAGGAGGGGCGCGTCATCGGAGAAGAGGGCGTCGTCCATCAGGCCCGCACCCGGGTCTGGCGGGGGTCGAAGGCGTCACGCAACCCGTCGCCGATGAAGTTGACACACAACACGATGACGACGAGGAAGATGGCAGGGAAGGCGAACAGCCACCACTCGGTCGTGGCCGCCCCCTGGTTCTGGCTGATCAGCAGACCCAACGAGGTCTGGGGAGGCTGGACCCCGAGCCCGAGGAACGAGAGAGTGGACTCGAGCAAGATGGCCGTGGCCACCGACAGTGTCGTGTTGACGATGATCGGCCCCACCGCGTTGGGGAGGAGGTGGCGGAGGATGATGCGTCCGTCGCCGGCGCCGAGGGCCCGGGCCGCCTCGATGAAGTCACGCTCGCGCAACGACAGAAGCGCTCCCCGCACCAGCCGGGCCACGGAGGTCCAGATGACAAACCCGATTATCAGACCGATGAACAACCAGCTGCCAGCGTGTCGGGCCGCCTGACGGGACAGGACCAGGAGGATAGCGAGGATCGGGATGGTGAGGATGAGGTCGGTGAACCGCATGAGAAAGGCCTCCGGCCAGGAGCGGTAGTACCCGGCCAGAGCGCCGATGGCGACGCCGATGACCATGCTCACCGCCGCCACCACCAGCGACAACTCGATGGAGGTCAGCGACGCCCGCATCACCTGGGCGAACATGTCGTGGCCCACGCCATCGGTGCCGAACGGGTGACCGCCGGTCGGCCCGCTGTTGAGGGCATCGGTCAGCTGCGAGTAGGTGTAGGGCCACAGTCGCGAGCCGATCTCGTCGAGCAGCAGGATGGCCACGAACAGCACCAGGCTGGCCATGGCCAGCCGGTGTCGGAGGAACCGGCGGAGGATGGCCCGGCCCTGGCTGCGGGCGGCCACGGCCGCCACCGAGGTGTCGACGAACGACTCGGGGGACGGCATCGCCTCAACCGGGGCGGTGGAGCCCCCCACGCCGGTGCTCGGCGCCGGAGCCCCGGTCGCCGGATCGGTGGCCCCCCCGAGGAGCCCGGGGTTGTCAGGCATGACGGATCCGGGGGTCGAGGTAGCCGTAAATGATGTCGACGAGCAGATTGAACAGGATCACGATGCCGGCGGTCAGCATCAGGTAGGCCAGCACCACGTTGACGTCGATCTGCTGGATGCCGGTGAGCAGGAACTGGCCCATGGCGTTCCAGCCGAAGACCGACTCGGTCACCACCGCCCCACCGAAGATGGCGGCGGTGTCCAACCCGATGACCGTCACCACCGGGATGAGGGCGTTGCGGAGGATGTGGCGGACCAGTACCCGGCGAGGTGAGAGTCCCTTGGCCCGGGCCAGCCGGATGTAGTCCGAGTTCTGCACGTCGAGCATTTCGGCCCGCTGGTAGCGGCTCCAGGCCGGATAGGTGACGAGGGTGAGGGTGATTACGGGCAGGATGGTGTGCTCGGTGTAGTCGAGCAGCCTCGAGCCGAAGCTCGGCTCCAACAGGGCGCTCTGCTGGCCCAGCGTGTAGAGCAGCGTCTTGCCGGCGGCAAGGTTCACCCGAACGGCGAGGAACTGTTTGAGCAGGATCCCGACCACGAAGACCGGGGTGGAGAAGAAGACGAAGCTGGCGAAGGTGGCGCTGTAGTCGACAACCGAGTACTGCCGACGGGCGCTGATCACTCCCAGCCCGACGCCGAACATGACCGACAGCAGCGTCGCCCCGACCACCAGGCGCAGCGTGACTCCGAGCTTCCCCCACAAAATGGGGCCAACCGGGTAACCGGCGATGGAGTTGCCGAAGTCGCCCCGGAACATGTGGGACACCCAGATCCAGTAGCGGGCGAAGATGGACTCGTTCAGGTGGAGGAGCCGTTCCCGTTGAGCGATCACCGCCGGGGGGATGTGGGGGTTGGCCTTCAGCTGGGCCAGTGGGTCGCCCGACAGGGAGACGAGAAGGAAGACCACGAAGCTGGCGACGACCAGCACCACCGCCCCGATCGCCAGTCGGCGGATTATGTAGGGCAGCACAGGAAGAGAGTACCTATCGGCTGGGCTGGTGGGGCGGCACAGGAGGGGCCGGCGACCTGACGGCCGCCGGCCCCTCCTGGCACTTCACACGATGGTCTAGGAGGCTTTGTAGCCCCACTCCTGGGCGTTCCAGGTGTAGCCCTGGTTGGAGGTGTTGATCACCACGTTGGCCAGGTTGGTCACCCAGGCGATCTGGCTGGGTCGCTGGAAGAACGGCAGGCTCACCATGTCGGTCCAGAGGATCTTGTCCGCCTGGTTGTACAGGTTGGTGGCCTGAGTCGGGTCGACCGTCGCCACCGCCTGGTTAAGGAGGTTGTCCACCTGGGGGTTGGCGTAGTGGTCGTAGTTGGATCCGCAGGCCTGCGAGTTGGTGTACGAGCAGTACAGCGGCTGGTTGCCCGACGGGAAGATGGTGTCCACCCAGGCCCAGATGGCCAGTTGGTACTCACCCTTGGGCAGGATGGTGCCGAACAGCTGTGAGGCCGTGTAGTTCTGGATGGTCACCTTGACGCCGAGCTTCTGCAGGTCGGTCTGAACGACCTCCTCCTCCGACTGCCGCAGGGCCTGCCCCGAGGTGGTCGAGAGGGTGAAGGTCAGATCCTTGCCCGCCTGGGGCCCGCTGGTCGGCTGGAAGTAGCCGTCGGTCCCGAGCTTCATGCCGGCCGCCTGCATCAGGCTCTTGGCCTTGGCCAGATCGGGCTTCTCGTACGCCGTGCCGTTGTCCACGTACTGGGGCTGGGTCGGCATGAACATCCGGTCGCCGATGGGCTTGATCGTGGAGCTGAGCTGACCGACGGTGCGGTTGATCAAGTCCTGGCGATCGATGGCGTAGGCGAGGGCCTGACGGACCTGGACCTTGGCCAGATACGGGTCGGTCTGGCTGAAGTCCATGTGCTCGAACTCCAGGCCGGCGGGGGCCTGGCTGGTGATACCGGGGACCTGGGCCAGCGCCTGCTTGGTGGCCAAGCTGGCCGCCGACGGGTTGAAGATCTGGATCTCCTTGTTCTGCATACCCGGCGGGCCGGCGCTGTCGTCGGACAGGATCCGGAAGATGAGCGAGTCGAGGACCGGCTTCTTGCCCCACCACTTCGGGTTGGCCGTCTCGGTCACCGTCTGGTCCTTCACGTAGTTGCTGATGACGAAGGGCCCACCGGAGATCACCTTCGTGTAGTCGTTGAATCCGGTGTTCCACCCGACGGTCTTGGCCACGTGGGCAGGCACGATGTTGCCGAACAGGCTCTGCCAGTCGCCGAAGGGGGTGGAGAACACGACCGTCACCGTGTCGCCGTTGTTCGAGCCGGTCACTGACTTGATGTTGGCGTAGCCGGTGGTGCTGACGTCGTCGTAGGGCTTGCCGCCCACGTCGGTGTAGGCCGAGTTACCGCTCTGGGCCTGCCAGTTGTAGATGAAGTCGTCGGCGTTGATGGGGGTGCCGTCCGACCACACCGCCTTCGGGTTGATCTGGTAGACGATCGTCTCCGGGTTGGTGCTGGTGACCTTGGCGCTGGTCAGCAGGTCGGTGTTCATCTGGGGCTTGAGGTCACCGTTGGCGAAGAAGGCCGACGGCCAGACCTGGTTGAGCACCTCCTGGAGGACGAACTCGTTGTCCGCCGAGGTGTTGACGTTGAAGCCGGGGATCGTCTCGTCGATGGCGAACGTCACCGTGCCACCGGGCTTCAGGGCACTCGCCGAAGTCGTGCTGGTACTACCACCACCGCTGCCGCTCGGACTCGAGCTCCCGCAGGCCGCGGCAACTAAGGCCACAGCTCCGATTCCCAGGAGCATCCGGGGCGACCATCTGCCTTGTCGCACTCTGCACCTCCTCGCCCCCGTCTGCCGGGAACGTCGCCGATCGGGTTACCTAACCGGGTCCTTTGCTCCGGGTGGCCTGCACGCCGCGACCCCCCGGCCAGTGGTAACCGGCGCGCCGACCGTAGCACCCGATCGAACCGGTCAGTTGGATACACGAATCCGACCGTTGTCGTGCCTCGGACTGGCTAGTCAGACCGCCGCCGGGCGCCGAGAACGCCGGCCGATTGCCTAGAGCCGAAGGGCCAGGGCGACGGTGGTGAAGGCGAAGATGACGGCGACGGCCACCGTGATTCGGTCGAGGTTGCGCTCGACGACCGTGGACCCGGCCGCCACCGCCCCCACCCCTCCGAACATGTCCGACAGCCCGCCGCCCCTGCCGCTGTGCAGCAGGATCAGCAGCACCAGCATCAGCGACACGAACACGTGGATGGCGATGACCACGATGGTCAGCACAGGACTCGGTTCCTCCCGGGGTGGGCCGGATCAGGACGGAAAAGTACCAGCGTCAGCGACGGCCGGGCACCGAGGCCACGACAGCGGCGAACTGGTCGGGGTCGAGGCTGGCCCCGCCGACCAGGGCGCCGTCGATGTCGCGCTGGGCAAGGATGTCGGCGGCGTTGCCCGGATTCACCGAGCCTCCGTACTGGATGCGCACGGTGGCGCCGGCCTGCTCCCCCCAGCGACCGGCGACCAGGCCCCGGAGGGTTGCACACACCGCCTGGGCGTCCTCCGGGGTGGCGTTGCGCCCGGTGCCGATGGCCCACACCGGCTCGTAGGCAACCACTAGGGCCCCCACCTGGTCGGCTTTTAGCCCGTCGAGGCTGCCCGTCAGCTGACGGGTGACGACCTCGTCGGTGCGGTCGGCCTCCCGCTCCTCGAGCGTCTCGCCCACGCAGACGATGGGCGTCATCGCCGCGGCCAGTACGGCCCGGGCCTTGCGGTTGACGGTGGCGTCGTCCTCCCCCATCAGCTGGCGCCGCTCCGAGTGGCCGACGATGACGTAGCGGACCCCCAGCTTGGCCAGCATGGTCGGGCTCACCTCGCCGGTGAAGGCCCCGGAAGTCTCCCAGTGACAGTTCTGGGCGCCGAGCAGGATCGGAAGCTCGTCGGCGTCGATGACCGTCTGGACCGACCGCAGGGCGGTGAACGCCGGGTGGACTGACACGTCCGCCGCCGCCGTGTCCCCCGCCTTGAGGCGGTAGGACAGCTTCTGGACCACCTGGATGGCCTCCAGGTGGTTGTGGTTCATCTTCCAGTTGCCGCTGATCAGCGGCTTGCGGACCTCAGGCACCCATCGCCCCCCGCCGCAGGGCCACCAGCCCCGGGAGGTCGCCCTTCTCGATCAGCTCCAGGGACGCCCCCCCGCCGGTCGACACGAAGTCGACCCGGTCGGCCAGGTCGAAACGGTCGATGGCGGCGGCCGAGTCGCCGCCCCCGACGACCGTGAACCCCCGGCAGTCCGCAACCGCCTCGGCGACGGTCCTCGTGCCGGCGGCGAAGCGGTCGTCTTCGAACATGCCCATCGGGCCGTTCCACAGCACCGTGCGGGCGTTGGCGATCTCGTCGGAGAACTCGGCCGCCGAGCCCGGGCCGATGTCGAGCCCCTTCCAGCCGGACGGGACGGTCCGGCCCACCTGGCGGACCTCCTCCCCGTCCGGGGCGAGGGCGACGATGTCGGTCGGCAGCATGATGCGCCGTCCGGAGTCCAGCAGCTGCCGGCAGGCCTCCACCTGGTCGGGCTCGACCAGCGACTCCCCGACCTGATGGCCGAGGGCGACGAGGAAGGTGAAGCACATGCCGCCCCCCACCACGACCACGTCGACCCGTTCGAGGAGGGCCCGGATGACGCCGAGCTTGTCGCTGACCTTGGCCCCGCCGAGGATGGCGGCGAACGGTCGGCCGGGCCGGTCGAGCAGGCCGCCGAGAACCTCCACCTCGCGGGCGAGCAGGCGGCCGGCCGCGGCCGGAAGCCGGGTGGGCGGCCCGACGATCGACGCATGGGCCCGGTGCGAGGACCCGAAGGCGTCGTTGACGTACAGGTCCTGGCCGGCCACCAGCTCGTCCACGAAGGTCGGGTCGTTGGCCTCCTCCCGAGGGTCGAACCGGAGGTTCTCCGTGAGCTTCACCCCGGGGACCAGCTCCTCCAGCCGTCGGCGGACCGGATCCATGGAGTAGCGGGGATCGGGCTTGCCCTTGGGGCGCCCGAGGTGGCTGCAGACGGTCACCTCGGCGGCCCCCTTGTCGAGCAGCCAGGTCAGGGTGGGCACCGCCGCCCGGATCCGGCGGTCGTCCTCGATCACGCCGTCGGCGAGAGGCACGTTGAAGTCGGCGCGTACCAGCACCCGCTTGCCGGCCGGGTCGGGCAGATCCTCGAGCTGTGGAACGGGTCGGACGACGACCGGCGGCGAGCTAGCCACCTGCCGAGGACAGGGCCCGGCCCATCAGCACCGTCATGTCGACCATGCGGTTGGAGTAGCCCCATTCGTTGTCGTACCAGCCGAACACCTTGGCCAGGCTGGTGCCGTTGCCGAGGGGCAGAACCATGGTCAGGGGCGCGTCGAACGTGCACGACGCCGGCGAGCCGACGATGTCGCTCGAGACCAGCGGTGCCTCGCTGTAGACGAGGACCTTCGAGAGAGGTCCCTTTTCGGCCGCCGTCTTGAAAGCGGCGTTGACCTCGTCGGCGGTCACCTCCGCCCCCAGGATGGCGGTGAAGTCGGTGATCGAGCCGTCCGCCACCGGCACCCGCAAGGCTCCCCCGTCGAGGCGGCCCTTCATCGCCTCGAGCACCAGGCTGGTCGCCCGGGCCGCCCCGGTAGAGGCGGGCACGATGTTGATGGCCGCCGCCCGGGCCCGGCGCAGGTCCTTGTGGATGAGGTCGAGGAGGTTCTGGTCGTTGGTGTAGGCGTGGACCGTCGTCATGAGGCCGTGCTGGACGCCGAAGGCGTCGTCGAGGACCTTGACCATCGGCACGAAGCAGTTGGTGGTGCACGACGCGTTGGAGATCACCTTGTGCCGGGCCGGGTCGAAGGTGTCGTCGTTGACCCCGATGACGAACGTGCCGTCGACGTTCTTGGCCGGGGCCGAGATCAGCACCATCTGGGCGCCGGCCTCGATGTGGGCCCGGGCGTCGTTGCCGTCGGTGAACCGGCCGGTGGACTCCACGATCACGTCGACGCCGAGGTCCGACCAGGGCAGCGCCTTGGGGTCACGCTCGGAGAGGATCTTGATGTCGCGGCTGCCGACCCGGATCCCGTCCCCGGTTACCGCCACCTGCTCGTCGAGCTTCCCCTGGGTCGAGTCGTACTGGAGCAGGTGGGCGTTGGTCTCCACCGATCCCAGGTCGTTGGCCGCCACGACCTCGATGTCGGCCCCGGCGCCCAGCACGGCGCGCAGATAGTTCCTGCCTATCCGGCCGAAGCCGTTAATTCCGACCCTGATGGCCATGCCAAATCGCCTCCCGGAGGGCTGCCTCGCTGCGGCCTCGTCTACCTAGCCCTACCCAGAACCCCTATCCGACCAGATCCTCGAGGACGGCTGCCAACCGCTCAGGGTCGTGGGCCAGGCCGTCCGAACGTGCCAGGGCCGCCTCCACGCACGGTAGGGCCACCTGGCCCATGTCCAGCTCGCCTGTGTCACACACCACGGCGTCGGCGTCCACCCCGTGGGCCTCGAGGGCGGCCACGTGGGCAGCGACGTCGAACCCCTCCGTCTCGGGAATCTGGGGCCGGAGGTTGCACACGTAGATCTTCCGGCCCCGGGTCCGGGCCAGTGCCTCGCGCAAGGCGGGCACCGCCGCCACCGCCAGGACGCTGGTGAACAGCGACCCCGGCCCGATGATCACCTGGTCCGCCTCGAGGATGGCCTCGATGGCCTCGGCGGGGGGCTCGGCGTCGGGCGGCACGATCGACACCGAGGCGATCCGGCCGGCCTGGCCCACGTTCACCTGGCCCTCGATGTCCCCGTTGGCCGACGCCGCCTTGAGCACCACCGGCACGGTCGTGGCCGGGTAGACCCGTCCCACCGCCCCCACCAGGCGGCCCGCTTCGAGGAGTGCCTCGCCGAAGTCACCGGTGACGCTGGCCAGCCCGGCTAGGAGCAGGTTGCCGAGGGAATGGCCCTCGAGGTCGCCGGCGTCGAAGCGGTGTTCGAGCACCTGGGCCCACACCGACCGGGGGTCCCCCAGGGCGACCAGGCACTTGCGCAAGTCGCCGGGCGGGAGGATGCCGAACGCCTGGCGCAGCCGGCCGCTGGAGCCCCCGTCGTCGGCCACCGACACCACGGCCGTGATCGATCCGGCGTAGCGCCTGGCCGCCTGCAGGGAAGCGGCCAGCCCGTGGCCGCCGCCGAGGGCGACCACCGCCGGGCCGGAACGAGCGGGGCTCACCCCCCGGCCACCTCGGCTGGCGCGGGGCGGCTCACCGGGCCACGTCGCGGTGGGTGACGGTTGGCGACAGGCCGTTGCGGCGGAGGATGTCGGCGATCTCCTCGGCCAGCACGACCGAGCGGTGGTGGCCCCCCGTGCAGCCGACGGCGACGCTCAGGTAGGCCTTGCCCTCCTTCACGTAGGCGGGCAGGAGCAGCTCGAACAGGTCCTCGAGCCGGTCGAGGAACGCCTTGGTGTCGGGCTGGGCCATCACGTAGTCGCGCACCGGCTTCTCGAGCCCGGAGTGGGGCCGTAGCTCCTCGATCCAGTGGGGGTTGGGCAGGAACCGGCAGTCCAGCACGATATCGACGTCGAGCGGTATGCCGTGCTTGTACCCGAACGACACCACCTGGGTCTGCATGCCCGTGGAGCCGGCGTCGGCGCCGAACAGGGTGACCAACCGCTCGCGCAGCTGGTGGACGTTGAGGTTGGACGTGTCGACGACGATGTCGGCCTGGGTCTTGATCGGCTCGAGCAGCTCACGCTCGCGAGCGATCGACTCCATCACCCGCTCCGCCCCCAGCGGGTGGCGGCGGCGGGTGCCCTCAAAGCGGCGGACCAGCACCTCGTCGGAGGCCTCGAGATAGGCCACCCGGACCCGGTGCCCGGTCGAGCGGAGCGAGTCGAGGGCGGGGCCCACCTCCTCCAGGTACTCCTCTCCCCCGCCCCGGCCCATGACCAAGGCCACCCGCTCGGTCTCCGAGCCGGGCTTGCCGACCAGCTCGGCCACCTTGGTGATGAGGGTGGGCGGCAGGTTGTCGATGATGAACCAGCCCAGGTCCTCAAGGGTCGCCGCCGCGGTGGAACGACCCGCCCCGGACAGCCCGGCGATGACGAGGAAGTCGATCATCCGCCCTCATTGTGACGCCGCATTGCCACCCCGGCCGTCATTTGCCACCACCGGACGGTCGGTCGGCGGGCTGCTTGGTGGCGACCAGCAGCAGCAGGCGGGGGATGGTCGCCGCCTCGGCGTACTCCTCGGCCCGGGCCAGGAAGCCCGGCGGCGGGGCGGGCTCCTCCATGTGGGTGACGAGCAGGCCCGCTGACGCCAGGGCGTTCACGTAACGCGAGAGAGGCCGGTGGACGAACGGGATCAGAACCCCCTTGTCCACCTCCTCCATGGTCACGTCCTCGGTCAGGTAAGGGCCGATCCGCCAGTACTGCTCCTCGAGGATGCGGTCGTCGATCCAGCCGCTGCCCGGGGTCTGCAGGAGCGGGTGGTTCAGAAAGAAGACGAACCGACCGCCCGGGGCCAGCACCCGGCCCAGCTCGGCGATGGCCCCGTCAACGTCCTCGATGTGCTCGAAGACCAGGCAGGCCACGGCGGCGTCGAAGGACCGGTCGGCGAAGGGGAGCCGGGCCGCCTCCCCTCGCAGGTAGGCCGGGTCCCCACCCCGGGCCCGGGCCACCTCCAGCTGGGCCCAGGCCGGATCCAGACCCACCACCGCGGCGCCCCGGCTCGCCACCAGCCTGGCGACCTGCCCCTCACCGGTGCCCACGTCGAGCACCCGGCGGCGGCCGGCCAGGTGCTCGGCCGCCAGCGGGAGGATCTGCTCGGTGTACTCGGCGTCGGCCCCCTCGGTGAAGTGGGTCTGCCACCAGCCGGCGTGGGTCTCCCACAGCTGGCGGCGGGCAACTGATTCCTCACTCACCCCGGTCTCACGTGGATGCCGGTTGGGGCCGGACGTCCTCGACACCGGCGACGGCGCCAACGCCTGATGGGCCACCGGCGTCGGACGTGGCGGGGCTCGGCCCGTCCGGGCCGTGGACCTTTTCGTGCAAGGCCTCGGCCACGGGGTCGGGCAGCCACGGCAGCGCCTTCAGCGTTTCCAGGGACGCCTGGCGAATCGCTTTCACGCCACCGAACTCCTTGATGAGCCGCTTGCGCCGGGCCGGCCCGAGCCCGGGGATGTCCTCCAGCACGCTGGTCGTCATCCGCTTGCCCCGCAGCTGGCGGTGGTAGGCGATGGCGAAACGGTGGGCCTCGTCGCGCACCCGCTGCAGGACGTAGAGGGCCTCCGACTGGCGGGGGATCCGGACCGGGTCCGTCCGGCCCGGCAGGTAGACCTCCTCGAACTGCTTGGCCAGGGCGGCCACCGGTATCTCCCCCTCCAACCCCAGATCCTCGAGGACCCGCACGGCCACGTTGAGCTGGCCCTTGCCCCCGTCGACCAGCAAGAGCTGGGGCGGGTAGGAGAACTTGCGGGGCCGCTCCGACATCGGGCGTTCCTGCTCGACCAGCAGAGCGGTCAGCCGGCGGGTGAGCACCTCCTCCATGGCGGCGTAGTCGTCGTTGCCGGGCACGCCCCGAACCTTGAAGCGCCGGTAGTCGGACTTCTTGGGCAGGCCGTCCTCCATGACGACCATGGATCCCACGTAGTCGGTGCCCTGCAGATGGCTCATGTCGAAGCACTCGATGCGCAGCGGCGCCTCGGGCAGGTCGAGGGCGTCCTGCAGGGCGGTGAGGGCCCGGGCCCGGGCGTTGTGATCGGCCGAGCGCCGCAGCCGGTGGCGGGTGAACTCCTCGGTGGCGTTCCTCGTCACCGTCTCCTGCAGCTGGCGCTTGTCCCCCCGCTGGGGCACCCGGACGTTGACCCGCGAGCCCCGCAGGCCGCCCAGCCAGCGCTCGAACAGCTCGGGGTCGTCGGGGTCGTCGGGGACCAGCACCTCCTTGGGCACCCCCAATGTCGGGTCGCCGTAGAGCTGCTCGAGGACGTGGCCAACCAGCTGGGGACGGGTCAGGTCCTCGACCTTGTCGAGGACGAACCCCTTGCGCCCCACGACCCGGCCGCGGCGCACGTAGAAGACCTGGATGGCGGCCTCCAAGTCGTCCTCGGCGATCCCGACCACGTCTAGGTCCTCGGCCTTCTCGGTGACCATCTGCTGGCGCTCGATGGCCTTGCGCACGCTGGTCAGCCGGTCGCGGATGCGGGCCGCCCGCTCGAACTCCAGGGCGGAGGAGGCCTCCTTCATGGCGGCGTCCAGGCGGCGGACCACCGGCTCGGTGTTGCCGTCCAGGAAGTCGACCAGCTCCTCGACCAGACGCGCGTAGTCCTCCGGGGTCACGTCGCCCACGCAGGGCCCGCTGCACCGCTCGATGTGGAACAGCAGGCACGGCCGCCCGGAGCGCTGGTGGCGGCCCAACTTGTTGTCTGAGCAGGTCCGGATCGGGAACGACCGCAGCAGCAGGTCCAGCGTCTCGCGGATGGCGTAGGCGTGGGCGTAGGGCCCGAAGTACCGAACGCCCTTGCGTTTGGCGCCCCGCATCACCGTCGCCCGGGGCCACTCGTCCTCCATGGTGATGGCCAGGAACGGGTAGCTCTTGTCGTCACGCAGCCGGACGTTGAACCTCGGCCGGTGGGCCTTGATGAGGTTGTACTCCAGCATCAGGGCCTCGACGTCGTTGCGGACCTGGATCCACTCGACGCTGTCGGCGGCGGCCACCATCTGGGCCGTGCGGGGCGGCAGCGAGGCCGGGTTCTGGAAGTAGTTGGAGAGCCGCTGGCGTAGGGACGCGGCCTTCCCCACGTAGATCACCCGCCCGTCGGCGTCCTTGAACTGGTAGGAGCCGGGGGCGTCCGGGATGGTCCCCGCCGGGGGCCGCTTCACCACCCTCCTAGAGTGCCGCGTCCCCGGCCCTCCGTTGGCCGGTCCCAGCAGCCACACTGGGGCGATGGTCCGGACCCTGGCCGAGGAGGTGCGGGAGGAGGGCTTCGCCGTCCTCCGGGGCGCGGTCCCGTCCGAGATGTGCGAGGCGGTGGTCAGAGCGCTACGGGATGAGCTGGGGTTGGACGCCGACGACCCGTCTACGTGGGACCGGATCTCCCCAGTCATCGACCAGGCCGCCATGTGGGGCCACCAGTCGCAATGGGACATCCGCCAGCTGCCCAACCTCCACGCCGCCTGGGCCGAGCTGTGGGGGACCGAGCGGTTGTGGGTGTCCGTCGACTCGTGCCGATTCTCACCACCGTGGAATGAGGGCCGCTGCCGCCCGCTTCCGCTCCATTGGGACCACGACCCGTTCGACTGGTCCGTGCGCTACTACCAGGGCGTGGTGTCGCTGGCGGCCACCGGGGCCGGCGGGGGCGGGTTCCGCTGCGTTCCGGCGCTCTTTCGCGACCAGGACAGGTGGCCCCACGACTGGGCGCCCGGGCGGATTGGCCCGGCCTCGGTAGAGCCGGCAGAAGTCGTCGAAGTGCCCACATCAACAGGGGATGTCGTGATCTGGGACTCGCGACTCCCCCACGCCAACAGTCTCAACGCCAGCGACCGTCCGCGGGTGGCCTTCTACCTGCAGTACTTTCCGCCCGGCGACGCCGCAGCCGCCTCCGAACGGCTCGAGGATTACCTGGCAGGGCGCGCACCCGTTTTCTTCCGCAACAAGCCTGGTCACGACCGCGTCGAACCATGGCCTCCGGCCCGGCTCACCCGGCTCGGCCGGCGCCTATTGGGAGCGGAACCTTGGCCGATGGAATAGCTGTCCCAACCTAGGGTTGGTGATGGTGAGGGGTGCTCCTCCTACCGGAGAAGGTGCCTCTTGCCTAGTATTGGCGGTACGCCGGCCTGGTATCCGGCGACATATCAGCTCCGTGACCGACAACCCCGCGGATGGGCGACCAGGCTGTCCCCGCCGGTCTTAAGCGGAGCCCCCTCCTGGAGGAGGCACATTCCAAAATGCTCCGTCTTCAGACGCCGTTGCCCGACGCGTACACCATGGCGACGCCAGAAGAGCTCGCGGACCGAATCCGGGTTGCCAAGGACACCCTCGGCCCCCGGCTCCTGATCCTCGGTCACCACTACCAGCGCGACGAGGTGATGCGCTGGGCCGATGCCCGGGGCGACTCCTTCGGCCTCTCCCGCATCGCCGCTGACCGCCACGACGCCGAGTTCGTCGTCTTCTGCGGGGTCCACTTCATGGCTGAGTCCGCCGACATCCTGACCGGCCCCCACCAGAAGGTGATCCTCCCCGACCTGAACGCCGGCTGCTCCATGGCGGACATGGCCGACCTCGACGAGGTGGAGGACGCCTGGGAGTCCCTCGCCGAGGTCACCGACGTCGAGCGGATCGTGCCGATCACTTACATGAACTCATCGGCCGCCCTGAAGGCCTTCGTGGGACGCCACGGAGGCGCTGTGTGCACGTCCTCCAACGCCAGAGCCGTTCTCACCTGGGCACTGGGCCTCGACGGCTCGGAACCCCAGGGGGACAAGGTCCTCTTCTTCCCCGACCAGCACCTCGGGCGCAACACGGGCTACCAGCTCGGCTTCGGGGAAGCGGACATGCGGGTGTGGAATCCTCGCCAGGATGTCGGGGGCCTGGACGAACGGGACGTGAAGGAGGCGACCTTCCTCCTGTGGAAGGGGCACTGCTCGGTCCACCAGCGCTTCCGGCCGGAGCACATTAAGGCGTTCCGCAAGGAGCATCCCGACGGCATCGTCGTGGTCCATCCTGAGTGCGCCCACGAGGTGGTGAAGCTCGCCGACCGGGTGGGGTCGACTGACTACATCATCAAGGCCGTGGCCGCCGCGCCCCCCGGCTCCGTCATAGGCGTTGGCACCGAGATCCATCTCGTGCAGCGCCTTAACAACGAGACATCCGACAAGACTGTTGTGTCACTGGATCCGCTAATCTGTCCGTGCTCGACCATGTTCCGGATCGACGCGGCGCATCTGAGCTGGGTGCTGGATAACCTGATCGAAGGCAAGGCCACCAACCAGATTTCGGTCAATGCCGAAGTTGCTCACCTAGCCAAACTCGCTCTCCAACGAATGCTAGATATCGTCTGAGAGCATCCCTTCGGTGATCGCCCCGATCTCCCTCCTTGTACCGACGTATAACGAAGCTGCCAACATCTCCGCTTGCCTCAAGGCGATAGCACGCCAGACTTATCCCAGTGAGCTGGTCGACGTGGTTCTCATAGATGGACGCTCGACCGACGACACCCTCCTTCAGGCGCGGCAAACCGCCGATCGCGAAGGACTGAGCATTCGAATCCTTCATAATGAGGCTCGAAGAACGGCCATTGGCTTGAACATCGGCCTGAAACATGCCCAGGGTGACCTTGTCGCGCGGGTCGATGCACGAAGCCGGATCCCGCCTCACTACTTGCAACTGACTGCCACCCTCCTCGCGTCGAATTCAACTCTTGGAGTCGTCGGAGGTGCCCAGGTTACGGAGGCCCGCTCATCGAGCATCATTGACCGGGGCGTCGCAAGAGCTCTTCGTAATCGATGGACCACTGGGCTGAGCCGCTATCGACGGCGTTCATCGTCGGGGCCGGCGGACACAGTCTGGATGGGTGTATTCCGCGCCGAAGAGCTGCGACGAATAGGAGGCTGGAACGAAAGCTTGGCGATAAACGAGGACTTTGAACTCAACAGTCGCTATCGACAACAAGGCAAGATCGTATGGTTCGAAGACTCTCTGTCCACAGCATACGTGCCACGCTCCCCGACGGGATTGGCACATCAGTACTATCGATACGGGAGGCATAAGGGGGCCTTGTGGGTTAGGGGCCAGACTCTCGAACCGCGCCAAGTAGTAGCCCTAGCTGCACCACCGCTTCTCGCATTGCCTCTGATCACGCTATCTATCCGCAGGCGTAATCCGACCATGTCGTTCGGTCTGGCCCTTGTCTCGCTGCTCGTTGCCGACCACGTCGGAACGCCCAATGAACGCGCTGAACTCAGTGTAAGGCTGATGAGCGCGACAACCATTGCCCTCTATTGCACATCATGGTGGATCGGGACTGTCGTTGGAGCTGCGGATGAGTGCTACTCATCCTCCTCACCAGGATCCGCAGCTCCTCGGACATAGCCCGGCACCCCTTTCACCTCCTCGAGAAACCCCGTCCAAGAGTGCTGCGTTGCGAGCCTTCGATAGGCGCCGCGCCGAAGCTCGTCGATCAGCTGAGGCTGATCCAGCACTCTCGCGAGCGCTTGCGTGTACTGATCGACATCGTCATACGGAGAGACAAGGAGACCGGACTCACCTCCCCTGACGAACTCGGGAATCGCACCACTGTCGGATGACACAATCGCTAGGCCAGCCGCTGCCGCCTCGAGGACGACATTTGGAAGACCATCCCATTCGGAAGTGTTGAGGAACACGTCGAACTCCGGGGGGTTGAGGTCACTAAACTCGTTATACGCTCCGCGGAACCTAATGCCCGCACGACGCATTTCATTCCGAGTAGCAGCAGGGTCGAGTAGACCATAACCGTAGGCCGTAAATTCGATCGCTAGTCCTTTGCACGCTCGCGCTACCGCAACCAGGAGGTCAGGCCTCTTCTGGCGGTCCAACCGACCGGCCCACAGAACCCGCAGTCGTCGCGATTCTGGTAGCTGGGCGGCTGGCCTGGGTGGCGCCGCATCTATCGGCTGGTAGTGCACGTGAAGCCGCGACTCTTCAATACCAAAAAGACGCTGCAGCATCGATAGTGTCTTCCGTCCGTCTGAGAAGACGGCCGTCAGATAAGGCTCGACCTCCGGTAGGCCTGAGACAATATGTCCTGTGATTTCACCTTCTCGGGTCCTGTCCTCACAGAAGACTGAGGCCACGAGCGACATTGTGCTACTCAACGCTACCCCGTACTCGGCAATGGCCCCATATGCCATCCCGGAGTTGAACACGTGCGCCACTCGCGCTCGCGATTGCACAAGGTAGAGTGCGAGCGCTCGCTCCTGCTGCCGAGTGTTCAGTCTCCTAGCGACACTCCCGAACTCCAGGAGAGCAACGTCGCTAGGTAGCCGTGTTCGCCAGGGCGATTCCGTGTCCTCAGTCGTCATCACGACCGGTCGGGCGCCAAGCGCACGCAAGGCCCTCGCATAGTTGAGGAGTTCCAGGTCCGACCCACCCCGCTTTACCCAGGGGGCGATGAGGATGTGGGTGACATCGCTGGGCGTGGCCGCAAGCAACTGTCCTACAGTCTCCCCAAGCGGTGAGGCAGGAAGCGCTACATATTGCGGGCTTGAAGCGACCCGCGAGTTTGGAAAGAGTGATGGCTCAATCAGATGCGCACGCATGAGATCATGCCGAAGCCACAACGGCAGTCTTCGGCGCGCGATGAATCGATCGACTGTAAGAAGTCCGCGTCGAACCCCTAGTGCGAGCGGGGCCAGTTCCGGATGTCTAAGCACGACTCGCCTACCGCTCGCCTCGAGCCGCCGGCGCATCGTTGTGATGGATTGATGGTTTCGGTGATCAGTCGTTACGTCTTGTCGTTCGCTCGGTGGATCTCGATCCAAGTGCATGCCGGGGCCAAAGAGCTTTGTGGGAGCCGGTAGGGCCGGACCTCGATCAGCACTGAGAGATTCGCGTCGCGCACGGTAGTAGCCGCAGGTGCCGGGGACTACCTCTACGGTCCCCCCTCCGGCCAAGACATCGCAGTTCCAGGTCCAGTCCTCGTGGAAAGCCTGGCGAGCGGGCATCGAACGGAATGGGAGTGCAGTCAGGAGTTCCCGCGGAGCCATAAGATGGAGTGCCCAACCATTTCGCTCCATCAATCCGCTCGCGCGAAAGTGTTGACTTGTAGCCGATACCTGCCACATCAATTCATTCTGCGTTCCGAAAACGACTATCACCTCGGGACGAAGCACAGTCTTCAAGAGGCCCGATCGCACAAATAGAGCATGACCCTTAGTGAGCCAGGCCTCGGATAGGAGATCATCCCCGTCTAACAGCGCTACATACTCTCCTCGCGATCGTTCGATGCCATGGTTGCGAGCCTGTCCAGGGTCTCCGAGATCAAGATGGGTCACATGGTGACCAGCGCCGCTGAGTCGCGTACCAAGCCGCTCCGTCGGGTCATCTGGACGGTCGAGAACAACTATAAGCTCACCCGATGCCCCCGCTTCGTTGGTCAGTCTCTCCAGCGCAGCTGTGGCGCTCATCACGGCTCTGTGCAGCAGCAATCCTTCTGAATGAGCGGTTATGACTACGGAGACCGCTGGATTGGCTACTGGGGTTGGAACCGGTGCGACAAAGTCATTCTGCATTCATCTGTTCCTAGCGCGCGCAACCGAGTCGAACCCTCATCGACAATGAGGGCCCGCCGTCGGCACACGATACTGTGCATCTCGCTCTATAGGACGCATGCCAATGGGCATTCCGGGGCGTCATGGGCCGCGGCTGGGTCGAGACCCGTCCGTGCCAATCGCGAACTGGGCGTCTAGCGTCAAGTCATGAGTAGTGCCGTGACCTACGACTCGACTGAGCGCCGAACAGCATTGGTGAGCGAGTTTCGGGACATTTGGTCTCGTCGCGGTCTTCTCGGGCTCCTTGTCGTCCGAAATTTAACCATCCGATACAAACGCTCGCTTCTAGGTGTCTGGTGGACCGCACTCAATCCACTCCTCACAGTGGCGATCATGTTCTTGGTCTTTAGCAGGGTATTTCGGTTGGCAACTCCTGGTCAGCCCTATGTCGTCTATCTACTTAGCGGTGTTCTGTTGGTCTCCTTCTTTAGCCAAGGTGTAACTCAGTGCGCCTTCTCGATAATTGGAAGCTCCGGGGTCTTAAAGAAACTCTATGTGCCCCCCGAACTCTTCTCCCTCTCCGCTGGCTTGGCGGCGGCTATCACATTCGGAATTAGCCTTATACCGCTACTGATTGTGCAACTCGTCGTGGGGGTCGGCGTGCCTTGGACCTTCATGCTGACCCCGATACCTATCGTCTTCATGGTTATCTTCATTACAGGAATAGGATTATTGGTCGCCGCAGCCGCGGTCTATTTTTATGACATCTTCGAGATTGCGAACGTGGCCCTTCAACTAATTGCCTATCTGACCCCGACATTCTACCCAGCGTCAATAGTGCCCGTACACTTGCGGTGGGCCGTTGACATCAACCCCTTGTTCTCTTTCCTGCAAGTCTTTCGCGGTCTGGCTTACCAGCAACATATAGTTTCCTGGCACTGGTACGCCGGAATGGGGGCCTATTCACTAGCTGCCTTACTAGTGGGTACGCGGCTATTCCGTCGCTCTTGGAAGAATCTCGTCGTGCTGTTGTGACAGAATTAGCGGTCAACATCGAAGGCGTATCCCTCGCATATCGGATGGCGCATAACCGAGCTGCATCCCTCAAGGAGTTTGCAGTACATCTCGTGCGGCGCCAGATCCGGTACGAGCAGTTCTACGCGCTGAAACAGATCGATCTAAAGGTCCCCGCCCATGAATTTCTTGGCGTTGTGGGTGCTAACGGGGCAGGTAAGAGCACGTTGATGAAGATCATTGCTCGAGTCCTACCCCCGACCGAGGGTCGGATTGCAGTTCGGGGAACAGTCGCCCCAATGATCGAACTCGCGGCTGGGTTGGACAATGAGCTCACAACAGCGGAGAACGTCGTGCTCTATGGAAGCTTGCTTGGCCGATCGCCGCGAGAAATGCGCCAGCGTGTGGACCGCATCCTCGAGTGGGCCGAGCTTGAAGACTATGCAGATGTTCCGGTGCGGAGTTTTTCGAGCGGAATGCTCGCCCGACTTGGCTTCGCGGTCGCAACCGATGTAGACCCCGACATCTTGGTGGTTGACGAGGTGCTCGCCGTAGGTGATCAGGCATTTCAGCACCGCTCTACCGAGCGCATCCAAGAGCTGATGCGGCAAGGAACAACGGTAATCTTTGTGTCACACGACCTCTCTACAATCCGGTCTCTTGCAAGCAGCACACTGTGGCTGGACCGCGGTGAGATCCGGATGTGCGGTCCGACAGAGGACGTCGTCACTCAGTACGAGCAGTCTGCGTCTCTGTGACGCTACCCAAACTCCCGCCCGCGCCGGAACCCCCGAACTCTATCGAGGGCCCAACCCTCCTGGTCGTGACTCCCGTAGTACCACCCTCGCCGTCTGGACAGTCTGTCGTTCTCGAACGTCTCCTAACCGATCCGAGGGGCAAAGTTCTCTATGCAAGTCAAAACCCACCACCGGACGAGATCGGTCGCTCGGACTTCGTGCGGTTACGCATTGCGAAGTTCCATGGACCGCGCGGCCTCCCTCGGATCTTGCGCATTGCTGCGGCGGTGGTTCGTACGGTTCTGAGCATGACCATTCGCGTTCTAGAGTTGTGCTTGATTAGTCATCGATGCGACGTGGACGTGATTGTCGGGTGTACCGCCGGGCCCACGGAGTTGCCTGGGGCTTGGCTCTGCGGACTTATTACGCGCCGACCAGTCATTGCTTACCTATTCGATGATCCTGTCTTGCAATGGCCGCCAGGGGCTCAGCGGAGCCTCGCATCGGCACTCGAGCGACTCTGGGCACCCCGGGTCCGCGCTATAGTCGTTCCGAATGAGGCACTAGCAGAAATGGTTGCGGCGCGCACGTCGAGAGCGACGGTGCTGGTCCGTAACCCTCTGCCTAACGATTTATCTCCGAGGTTGCAGGTCCGTAGCACGATGACAAAGCCGCTACGGCTCGTGTACACAGGATCCATATACGGGGCCCAGGACGACGCATTTCGTGTCCTGCAGGCGGCTCTTGAACTTCTTGGTGGTTTCGCTGAGTTGCACGTTTACACCGCCAATACCCAAGCTGAACTCCGGGCAGCTGGCATCACTTCCTCTTTTGTCATTTGCCACCCGGCTACAGACGCCAAACAGTCCATCGCACTCCAACGAGCCGCCGATGCCCTCTACTTGCCGCTTTCCTTCCATTCAAAGATACCTGAGGTCATCAGGACTGCTGCTCCTGCAAAGCTCGGAGAATATCTCGCGAGCGGCCGCCCGATTCTCGTCCATGCGCCCAGCGACTCCTACCTCTCGCGATTCTTTAGAGAGACCGGCGCTGGTATTGTCGCCGACACCGAGAATCCGTTATTGCTCGCTGACGCCATAAGACACCTCGCATCCGATGACCAAGAGATTATCGATCTAGCTGCCAGAGCCTCTGACGCCGCCAAACTCTTTGACATCAGTAGTGCTAGACGGCAGTTTTGGGCACTCGTACAGGAAGTAGTGCAATGACGCACCGGCGCAACTCCGGCAGAGCCCATTACCACTTTCGGCAGCGGTGCAGCGAAATTTCTCTGGTAGATCCACACCTTCGGCCGTCGCTGTGCCTTGTCGGGGCTAGCTTTTTCCAGGGCGGCAAGTGAACCTTCTATTCGTTGCCATGCCCAATAGCCCGCATACTGCAGGATGGCTAAGACTCCTGGCGGGTCGCGGTTGGCGCGTGACCGTTGTAGCTCCTGATGCGTCACCTAACATCGAGGGGATACCAGACCGGCGCGCCCGCATCAGGGGAGGCAATCCTGACGGTGTTGCATCGCCGTTACCCGGAGCTGCTGGCCGTCAGGTCGAACGCATCCTCGATCGAGCGGTCGGCCCACTGACGTGGAGGGCACACTGGCTAAGTTCAGTCATTAAGCGGGTTCAGCCTACCCTTATTCACTCCCTCGAGTTTCAGCACTGCGGATACATCTGTCTCCGAGCAAAGCAGCACCGCGCCTCCCTTCCCCCGTGGATAGCCACCAACTGGGGGAGCGACATCTCGTATTTTTCCAAGGATCCGTTTCACCGTCGGCAGATTGTCTCGATCTTGCAAGAAGCTGACTATTACGGCGCTGAGTGTCACCGCGATGTGGAACTAGCCCTAGGGTTGGGCTTCAAAGGTCAGCTATTCCCCGTGGTCCCAAATAACGGCGGGTTCGACCTAGCGTGGGCCAGGTCGCTTGGCTCTGGACCCCCGTCAACACGGAGGCTCATCATGCTCAAGGGATATGAGCACTTCTCTGGCCGAGCGACCAATGCTCTTGCGGCTATCAGAGACTGCCGCTCTCTTCTTCGGGGCTACGCCGTGCGCGTGTATTCGGCGGCTCGCTCAGTTCGCCGATTGGCGGATGAACTTCGTCATGAGCACGACATCGACATCGAATGCCTGCCGAAGCTAGCTCACGGTCGAATGCTTGCCATGCACGGCTCCGCACGAACTTCCCTATCTATCGGGATCTCCGACGGCATTAGTATTTCGATGCTTGAGGCGATGGTCATGGGTTCATATCCGATACAATCCGATGGCTCCTGTGCTGGAGAGTGGATCGTGCACCGGCAGACCGGAGCGATCGTAAATGCAGAGGACGTTGGGGAGATCTCCCGAGAACTCGAACTCGCTCTGACGCACGACGATCTCGTCGACGTGGCTGCGACTGCTAACGCTCGTCTCGCTGATATCCGCCTAGACCGCGCCTCAATCCGCGAGATTGTACTTGAGGCCTACTCCAGTGCCGCAGGAGATCTACATGTCTAACGACATTGAGCAATTCAGCCGACACCCGAGCGAGGAACGTGTCCTCGCTCCAGTGGGTATCGGTCCTATTGGCCAATGAGAGTCCTGGTGCTTGGCGCAGACGGGATGGCGGGACATGTCGTGTTGCGCCACCTTGCGGCGCGTCACGAAGCCTTCGGTTCCACACGTTCGGTCGAGCCAACCGCTCTTTACACCGCCGAGATCTCCCCTGCCAACATCAAGACGGGGTTGGACGCGCGGGACTTCGATCAATTCCGGCTGGCAATACAGCTTATCCAGCCTGAAGCCGTCATCAACTGCATAGGCATCGTCAAGCAGCGGACTAGCGACAACATCGCCATGCTAGAGGTCAATTCACTTTTCCCTCACCGACTGGCCCTTCTGTGTTCCGAAGTCGGAAGTCGCCTCATCCACCTCAGTACCGATTGCGTATTTTCTGGCCGTCGCGGACTATACACTGAGGCAGATCTGCCGGACCCAAGCGATTTCTACGGAGTCTCCAAGCTAGCCGGCGAGGTAACACCGGTCCCAGCCCTAACCCTTCGAACATCGATTATCGGGTTAGAACTCGTTCGTCGCACATCACTGATTGAGTGGTCTCTTCGGCAGACCATCAGTGCTCCCGGCTACACCAAAGCCATCTTCTCTGGCTTGACTACTCAAGAACTGGCTCGGCTCCTAGATCTCATCCTCGTAAGTCAACCGGACCTCACCGGGCTCTGGCACGTCGCATCCACCCCCATAAGCAAATATCACCTCCTAGGACACTTTTACGACCAGCTTGGTCGAACCGTGACACTCGTACCATCTGATGAGGTCGACTGCGACCGGAGCCTCGACGGCAGCCGATTTAGTCACCGGACAGGGTATGTGGCGCCGAGTTGGTCGCAGATGCTCGCCGAGCTGGCCTTGGAAGTACACGAACGGGAGAGACTTTACGATGTTGGACGGTAAGAACATCACCATTACGGGCGGAACCGGATCGCTTGGAAAGGTCTTGGTTCGACGAATTCTGTCAGGCGAAGTCGGGATACCCGAGAGGGTGCTCATTCTGTCGCGAGACGAGGCGAAGCAACATGAGATGCGGTTGTCATATCAGCATCCGACAACGTCCACTGATGAAATCGTCTACAACAACTTTCGGCAGCTCCTTCAGTTCCAGATCGGGGACGTCCGAAACTCCACAGACGTTGTCCGGGCGGTGCGAGGGGCCGACATCGTCGTCAATGCTGCTGCCCTCAAGCAGGTACCTAGCTGCGAATACTTCCCGGAACAGGCGATTTTTACGAACTGCCTGGGCGCAGTAAACGTGTGTGAGAGCATCAGGACGCTCGACTATGCGGTCGATGTCGTTGTCGGCGTAAGTACGGATAAGGCCTGCAAGCCCGTAAATGTCATGGGGATGACCAAGGCCGTACAGGAGCGGGTCTTCTGCGCGGCGAACATTGAATCGACGCACACTCGGTTCGTGACCGTCCGCTATGGCAACGTGCTCGCATCTAGAGGATCGGTCATACCGTTGTTCCTCGAACAGCTTCGTCGAGGCGGGCCCTTGACGATCACAGATTCTCGGATGACGCGATTTTTGCTAAGCCTTGATGAGGCCGTCGACACTGTCTTCGCCGCCATTAGGGACGCACGCCCAGGGGAGACCTTCGTCCCACGTTGCCCCTCAGCAATGGTCACGGACATTGCAGTGGCGCTGATTGGGGCTGCCGCGATACGGACTGAAGTGACTGGGATCAGGCCCGGCGAGAAGCTTCACGAGATTCTGATCTCTGAGGAAGAGATGCGTCACGTGCGCCGTTCAGGAGGTTTTCTAGCCATAGTTCCAATGCTTCCCGAACTATCGGGTCACACCCTCTCCGAGCAGCTCGGGTATGAGTTCAGTTCCGCGACATCGCCACTCGCGCTGTCCGAGGTTTCAGCATTGCTCGAACGCCACCAGTTGCTGCCGGCTCAGGCGCCCATCGGACACGAGCAGGAGCTACTACGCTGAAGATCGTCACCCTGCTGGGCACACGCCCTGAGGTAATCAAACTCAGTCGGGTCATTGCTGAGCTCGAACGATATTCGGATCACGTGCTCGTTCACTCTGGGCAGAACTACGACCCTCTGCTGAGCGACATCTTCTTTGGCGAGCTATCCATCGCCGCTCCCTCCTATCACCTTGGTATCGGAACTGAGTTTGGGGCTGCTGCAGCGATTGGTCATGTCATTTCCCGCTTCGATGAGGTGCTGACGCGCGAAAGGCCTGACGCTGTCCTGATATACGGCGATACCAATACAGGTCTCGGAGCCATCGCGGCAAGGCGTCGTCGAGTACCAGTCTTCCACATGGAAGCAGGTAACCGAGCCTTCGACGCTCGAATCCCGGAAGAGGTGAACCGTCGCGTAATCGATCACTTGAGTGATGTCAATATGACCAACTCGGAACACGCGAGGCGATACCTAATCATGGAGGGTCTCCGGCCCGAACTCGTACTGAAGACAGGCTCCCCGATGCGGGAGGTCTTGGATCATCATCGGGAACAGGTCGGCCATTCAGAGATCCTACGGGATCTCAATCTTAGACCCGGTGGCTACTTCGTCGTCTCCGCGCATCGCGAAGAGAACGTCGACGACCCCGTTCGGCTGAGGTCGTTTGTTGCCACCCTTGAACGGCTCGCAAACGATCACCAGAAGCCCGTTATCGTGTCAACTCACCCTCGGACCCGTGCTCGCCTTGCCAATGGGATCAATTTCGGAGGCCACGAACTAGTCCGATTCCTCGAACCCTTCTCGTTTAGTAACTACATTCGCCTTCAGACAGAAGCTCTCTGCGTAGTCTCGGATAGCGGCACCCTCACGGAGGAGGCGTCTCTTCTGGGGTTCCCAGCCGTGATGATACGAGAAGCACACGAACGACCGGAGGGAACCGACGTCGGGGCTGTTGTCTTCACTCCGATAACCCCAGACTCTGTCGCATCAGCCGTTGATCTCGTCACTACTCAAGGATCACTGGGCGTGAACACAATCACTGACTATTCACCCGCCAACGTCTCCAAGGTCGTGGTACGAACTATCGTCAGTTTCGTTCCGTACTTGCGTCGCACGATTTGGTTCGGTGCGCCTCCAATCTTCAGTTGAGTAGATCTCAGGAATCGGATCGACTTCCGGGTTCTTTCGGCGAATTCCAACGGCCCCGACGGGCCGACGCCGACGGCAGTACGTCCAATTGCACCTTCACGCCCGACTCATTGCCGAACCACAATCAGACGCGAAGTGCGAAGCGCCGGTCCAACTAGTTGCTGAGCCGCTTGACAGCGAGGATATGGGGGTCTACGCGTCTGAGTAGGGACTGCGCCTGGTTCGGATGCGCGGCGGGCAGGGTCTTGAGGGCCAGGTGACTCCGCCGGCGTGGAGTAGGACTCGGAGCCGGTAGTGGTCGAAGCTGCGGAAGCCTTGTCCGCAGCGTTTGACTCGTTTGACGCACAGGTTGAGCGCTTCGGTGGGGCCGTTGGAGGCG
>Ga0209810_1001404_pt1 | contig 36536 bp, 39 predicted proteins | sample Coa_R1_7_FD_187159 | JGI IMG/M metagenome (GOLD analysis project Ga0209810, IMG submission 187159) | Surface soil microbial communities from Centralia Pennsylvania, which are recovering from an underground coalmine fire - Coalmine... | ecosystem: Environmental > Terrestrial > Soil > Unclassified... | reverse complement strand
AACCAACCTCCAGGCCGTCTCAGACCTCCCACGCCCAAACTGCCGCCAGCAGCCGCCCCCCGCCCCCCAGCAGCGACCATCAAACCCCCAACCCCCTCCACACCAGGAGACTCGGTGGATTCGGGCTTACGTAAAGGCTAGGACGGGGCTGTGACGGTCAGGGTGGACGGCAAGGGTTTGGTTGCCAACGGCACGCCTGGTCAACCAACGGCCTCACGGGTAAGCAGTGCCTGCTGGTCCTCCCGGCGTGCATTGACCGACACCGCGGGCTTGGCCTGGTCGTGGGCGCCGGCCATGGCGAAGATCCTCTTGCGGACCCGGAAGGTCGCCTCCCCCCAGGTCTCCTCCTCGTACGCCTCCGGCAACTTGAGACACATCCGGCGGACCCGTTCGACCGGCTTAGCCGTCACGGGAAGCCCGGGTTGCTCCGACGATCGGGGTCGATCGGGCTCATGATCCCGACCGGGTTGCCGTCGGGATCCTCGACCACCGCGTAGCGGGCGCCCCAGAAGGCGTCGTATGGCTCCTGCTGGCCCGCATATCCGGCACCGGTGAGATCGGCGTAGATCTCGTCGACCCGTTCCCGGCCGTCGACCTTGAACCCGAGGACCCCCGTCCCGCCCCGCCAACCCTTGTCCGAGCGGCGGGCGAAGGCGACGCTGTCGAAGTCCAGGTCGATGCCTCCCGGCAGGCGGGCGTTTCGATGGTGGCCCTGCCATTCGGGATCCGTGTCGGGGATGGTCAGGCCGAGTCGGCGGTAAAAGGCGACGGTCGCCTCCATGTCGGAGACGACCAGGTTGACCTGGTCCTGTACCGGCGGCTCAGCCATGGGCGCAGGCGCAGCGTGGCCCGCATCCACCGCCCGCTGAGGCTACTGATGTTGACGGCGACTGGCCTGACGTAGAGGCTCCGATCGAGGCGAACACCGACAGCAGCCGGGCGGTGTCCCCGTGACCGGCGGGGCATTCAATGGGTGCGGCGGCGTCGGACATGGGCCGGCGGGCTTCGAAGCGGGTGTCGCAGACCCGGCAGAGGTACTCGTAGACAGCCATGGCATCCAAAGGATAGGCCCGCCCCGGCAGGATTGGCGCTGTGGTGGAGACTGGACGGGTGCGAAGGCAGTACCACTTCTGGCCCGGCCAAGACGGCCTCGACGCGTGGGACGTGGACCACTTGGTCGAGCTGTGCGAAGGACTGCCGGTGGAGGAGGTGCGTCTCGACGAGATCGGCGAGATCGACTCGGTGTACTGGTTCGACGCATTGCAGCGGCCGACGGTGCGCAAGGTGGTCGAGCACATGCGCCTGGTGGGCGAGGTGGACTTGTCGTATCCGATCATCGTCGGTCCCGACGGGAGGGTGATGGACGGGATGCACCGCATCGCCCGGGTTCTCCTCGGCGGCGGGACGACCATCGCGGCGGTCCGGCTGCGGGTGTTGCCTCCGCCCGACTACCGGGGGTGCCGGCCCGACGAGCTTCCCTACTGACCGCCGGCGCGCTGGTCGAGGTCGCCGCTGACCAGGCGGCGGTAGAGGCGGGCGGTGGCCGGGTCGGGGTCGAGGTCGATCTCTACCAGGCGGCGCTGCAACTGCCGCCAGGTCGCTTTGACGGCGTCGGTGTCGCCCCGGGCGGCTTGGAGGGCCATGAGCCGCCGGTAGGGCTCTTCGGCGTAGCGGTCGATCTCGATTACCCGGGCCAAGACGGCCTCGGCGCCGGCCGGGTGGCCGACGCCTTGTTCGAGCTCGGCGAGGCCGAGATGGGCGTCGACGGCCCGGCGGTGCAGGTCTTCGCGTGATGCTTCGATCCAGATCCACCCGGCGCCTTGGGCGAGATCCCCGCCGTAGGCGTCGACTGCGCGCCGCAAAGCCTCGGTGCCGACCGTGTCGTCGCCTGCCCGGGCGGCGTCGGCGAGCGCGGCTTCGAAGTCCCACAGGTCGGCGCAGACCACGGCGGGGTCGAGGCGGTAGACGTCGCCGGCCAGGTCGAGGATCTTCGATTCCGCCTCGGCCCCGTCGCGAAGCATGGTGCGCAGGTTCGACGCGGCGGTCCAGAACTGGCGGTGGACCAGCTTGGGGTCGGTGTCGGGCCAGAGGTGATCGACGGCCTCTTCGACGGTGGCTCCTTCGGGGCGCAGCAGGTAGTAGACGAGGAGCTCTTTGGCGACGCTGCGAAGGCCACGGGCGATGACCCGCCCCGAGACGGTTATGGTCAGCGGCCCGAGGGCCCGCACCCGCACCGGAGCCGTCAGGCTCCCTGCCCCGGCGGCGGGCTGGTCTGGCCAGGGTTGGGGTTCGGGCGGTGGCTGTTCCATCCGCTCGATGACCTCGGTCCATTCGGGGTTGTCTTCGCTGGTGGGCCGGAACTCCGCAGAGGCGAGCGCTCGTAGGACGTCGACGGCTTCTTCGGCTTGCAGGCCGAACAGCCGGGTACCGACGAACTTGCCGGTCTGGTCAGCCGGCTCGGTGGCGCGTACGAGACGGCCTTGGAGGCGCAGCCGGATCGGGGCGGCTTCGACGTCGGCCAGGAAGACGACGGCGATACCGAGCCGGGCGCACGACTTCACGGTGGGGACGAGACGGGGGGCGTCGGTCGGTGCCAGCGCGTCGAGGTAGACGAGCAGGGCGGGGAGCGGCTCGGCCGGGTTGGCCTGGCGGTAGGCGGCCGCGTCGCCGGCTCCTGTGGCCACCAGTTTGCGGGTGCGGGTGACGATCTCGGCTTCGAGCAGGCGGGTCAGCTGAGCCGTGTCCTCGGTGGACCGCAGGCCGGCGACGTCTTCGACGCCGGGGAAGAGCCGTTCCATAGTCGTGGCCGTGGCCACCACTTCGGCGGCCAGCGGCCCGGCGCCGCTCAACAGGGAGGTGGCCCAGGCTCGGGCTACCTCACCCGCCGCGTCGCCGCACAGGGCGACGCCCGACAGGTCTGCCAGGTCTAGGGAGACGGTGGCGGCGTCGTGCTCGCCGATCTCGATCACATCAGACCGTTGATTTCGCTTATCAAGCGTCGAGGTGGGATCGGCGATGGGGGGCGGGTCGTCGCCGTCGGGGGACGCGAGCCCGGCCGCCAGGCGCCGGATTGTCGCCCCGAGGGGCGGCGGGGTGAGGGCCCGGCCGGGTTCGGGCGGGCACGGCCGGTAGCCGTGGCGGCGGCGCAGCCGGCCGATGGCGATGGTGGCAAGCACTCCGGCGGCGAAGGTGCCGCCGACGATCGATCCGCTGGGCAGGCTCACCGTTGCCGGAGTGGCGGCGGCGGCTGGCGGGATGGCGGGGCTGTCATGGATGCCGGCGGCTTCGGTCGGGCCGGGCGGCGCCGGCGCGGATGGTGAGACCCGGCTGGCGGCTGGAGGCTCAACTGTCGCGGGTTCCGGGGCCGGCGGTGTGGTGGTCGGCGGCTGAGGCGTCGGTGCCGGCATGGCTGGTGGTGGGACGGCCGCGGTGGCCGGCGCGTCGGGGAGAAGGAGAGTCCAGCCTGGGTCGATCCAGTGCGGGTCGACGAGGCGGGTGCCCCCGGGCTGGGGCCGGTCCTGGTTGAGGGCGTAGATGTCCCGCCAGCGCAGCGGGTCGCCCAACTCGCGCTCGGCGATACCCCAAAGGGTGTCGTTGCGGGCCACCACGTAGCTGCGCAGCGGCTGGGCGGCGGCACCGGGAGGCTGCGGGGAGGATGGCCCGCCACTGTCAATGAGCGCAGGCGTGGTGATCGTGGCAAGCGGGGTGATCGTGGCGGGCGTGGCCTCCACAGCGAGGGCCATGGCCGGCACCGGTCGGGCTGACCGGCCGGCCCCAAGGGCGGCCGCCAACGGCTGGGGGCCGCTGGCGGTGGGACGGGGGGTCATCGACAGGGCGGCGATGGCGACCGCGGCCAGCAGCTGGGCGACCATCGGCTGGAGCGGTCCCCCGACGGCGATCCGGGCGGCGCGGCCGCGGATGGTGGCTGGGATCTCGACCGCGAGGGAGGCGACCAGCACTGCCCAGGCCAGCCAGACCACGCAGGCGAGCGCTTTGAGCCGGGTGGTATCCGCGATGCCGTGCTGGGTGAGGTCGGCGGAGAGTTGGTGCCAGCCGGGAAGGCGGTGCGGGAGGGGCCAGCCGATGAAGTGCCACAGCGCCCAGGGGATGCCGGCGGCCAGGGCGGCGAGGAGGATGAGGGCGGCGAGTCCTTTGGTGATGACCGCCGCGCGGTTCATGGGGCGGCCTCCGGAGCGTTGACGCCGTGCTCGGCGACAGCGCTGCCGTGGCCGGTGACGGTCAGATGCCCGATGCCGGCGAGGCCGAGTATCTGCATTGGTTGGGTGATCGTGACGGCGACGGTGACTTGGTCGCCGTCGACGGTGACGGTGCCGGGATTGCCGGTTGCGGCCAGGTAGGCACGCGCCGCGGTTTGGGCTTGGTCGGGATCGAGGGTGACCTGCCCTGTGGAGCGGAACAGGGGCAGGTTGATGGCCTGAGCCCCGGCGCGGGCGGCGGCTTGGGCTTCGTCTATGGCTTTGACCCGCGCTGCGAGGGTGAGCCCGCCGTCTATGACCAGCCCGGCCAGGAGGAGCAGGGCGAGGGTGAAGATGACGACGAAGGCGGTGACCATCCCCTCCTCGCCGCGCCGTGGTTGCGATGGGCGGGTCATGGTGTGGTGGCCCGGTAGCGGTCGAGGGGTTCGACGAAGCGCTCCGCAATGGTTTCGGAGGCGGGAAGGTGCAGCCCGGTGAGGTCGGAGAGGGTGACGGCGCAGGTGACGGTCACAGCCACGTTGCCTCCGGCGGTGAAGCTGGTGGTGTCGACGGCGACGGTGAGGTGGGCGCAGGTGACGTGCTCGGAGCCGAGCGCGGCCTGGGCGGCCTGGGTGGCCGCCGCGGTGGCAGATGTGGGGTCGCGGGCGATGGAGGCGGCACGGGCGGCTTGGGCGGCGGCGCCGTCGACGTCGCCGCGGGCGCCGGCCAGGCGTCCGAAGGCGACGACCAGTAGCAGGAACAGGATGAGCAGCGGGGTGAGGATGACCAGCTCTGCGGTCGCCGACCCGTCCTCCGATCGAATGGCACTTCTGGGTCTGGTCATTGTCCGGCCCCTCCTGCGCTGGGGGTGGTCCAGCGTTCGGTGGGCCCGCTGGCTACCGATCGGACCGGCAGCGACAGGAACGGCAGGATGCCCTCGGCGTGGCCGGTCACGACCACGGTGGTGATGTCCGCGGCACGGGTGGCGGTGACGTTGGGGTGGACCAGGACCCCGGAACCGAGCTGGGAGAGCAGCCGGGTGGCCTGGCTGGCGGCGACCTGGCCGTCGCCGCCCTGCACGCGCTCGGCAGCGAGGCCTTGTTGGGCGACGGTCTGGGCGACGTGGGTGGCGTGCTGCCACAAGGCGAACTGCACCACGGCCAGGATCAACAGCAGCAGGAGCGGGGTGGCGACGACCAGCTCGGCTGAAGCAGAGCCTCGCTCGTCGCGTTTTTCTCCTGGCTGGCCTCGGTCCGTCATGGGATGGGTGGCTGTCGTTAGCTGGTGGAGATGTGGTTGGCGGCGGCGATGACCTTGACGGCGATGATCCCGACGGCGGTGACGGCCATGGCCACCAGCAGGGCGATCACCACCACGGCTTCGGTGGAGTAGCCGGCGTCGGGCTCGGCGTGCGCCTCGGCCAGCCGGGCGCGAAGCAAGCGGATCATGCGGGCGATGACCTCTATCTCGAACATCACTGCTCCCCTCCTTGCCGGTTACGGCGGGTGACGGGTTGGGCGTACATGGGCTTTCCTCTCTCTTTGGGTTTCAGATGCCGGCCATGACTCTTTCGATGGCCGGGAAGCCGATGAAGCACAAGAACCCGGCGAAGAGCAGCACCACTGGCAGGCTCATCCGCTCGGTGGCCGCCTGAGCGGCGGTCTCCGCTTCGGCCAGCTGATGGGAGCGCAGCGAGACGGCTTTGGCGGCCAAGGACGAGCGGACCTTGGCGCCCTCGGTGCCGGCCAGGCCGACGCTGGCGGCCAGCTCCCCGAGTTCGGCTACTCCCAGTTCGAATCCGAGCTGCTCCATAGCGGTCCAGGGGCTGGTGCGGGCCAGGCGGGCCTGGGCGAGGGCCCGGCGGAGTTGGTCGAACGCCCAGCCCTCACCGATCCCGGCGGCGTCGGCCAGGGCGGTCTCCACCCCGCCGCCGCCGGCCAGGGCGATCACGACCAGGTCCAAGAAGCTGGACAGGGCGTGGCGGAAGTCCCCCCGGCGGCCCTCGGCGTCGGCGTGGATGCCGAGGTCGGGGAGGAAGAAGCCGGACGCGGCGCACGCCAGGGCCGCCCACGCGGGCAGGGCCAGTGGTATGGCGAGGCCGGCCAGAGCGGCCAACGTGGCGCAAGCTGGGGCCAACACGAGGCCGAACACGGCCAGGGTGGCTTTCTCGGCCAGGTGACGCTCGGGGCTTCGGCCCAGCACGGCCAGGTCGCGGCGCACCCGCCCCCACACCAGCGTTCCCGCGCCGGCCCGGACCAGCAGCTCGGCGAGAGGTGCGCCGAGGCGGGATGCGAACCCGCCGGCCTCCCCGGCCGTGACGACAGGGGCGGGCTGGGGTACCCGGCGCAGCTGGGCCAAGGCTTCGGCCAGCGACGGGCGGGGCGGGGCGATCCCCCGGGCCACCAGCAGCAGCCCGGCACCGGCACCGGCGCCCAAGACGAGGGCGGCGATCATCGGGTCACCCCCACCGGCCGGTCAGTGGCCCGCAATAGTCGGGCCGGGCGCTGCGGGCGGGTCATGGCCGCCATCCATACGAACCCTGCCGCGAACAAGCCGCCGACGGCCAACAAGACCAGCTGTCCGAGCGGGCTGGCGTAGGGGGCGAGATACCCGTGGTTAAGGACTGCCAGGAACAGGGCCAGACCGGAGGTGATCCCCACGATGACCCTGACCGAGGTGCGGGTGCGGGCCCGGCCCGCCTCCACCCGCAGGCGCATGGTGGCCTGGTCGCGAGCGGAGACAGCCAACGTTCCCAGCAGCTCGCCGAGGCGGCCTGCCTGATGCTCGCCGGCCAACAACAGTGCGGCGACGACCAGATCGGCGGTCGGGTCCGACAGGTCGTCGGCGAAGCCTCGCAGGGCGACCCCGAGCCGGTCGCGCTCCAGCCGGGCCGCCAGCGATACGACTTCTTGGCGGATCGGGGCGGGGGCGACCGGGGCGGAGGCGGCGATGGCCTGCTCCAACCCCGCCGCGCCGGCCATGGTGTCTCTGAGCATCTCCGCCCACCCGGCGACCGCCTCCACCTTCGCGATCACCGCGGCGTGCTCCTTGCCGTCGCCGAGCAGCTTGGGGACCGCCCAACACCCGGCGCCGGCCACCAGAGCCGCCACCGGCCAGCCCGTCACCGCCCCCACCAGCACCCCTGCCCCGACGGCGATGGCGATCCGGCCGGTGTGGCCCTCCAGCCGCCCAGGCGACAGCCGGAGTCGCTCGGGCCGGGATTCGCTGCCGCGCACGCCGAGGGCTACCAGGACGATGCCGAGGCCGGCGCCGGCCCCGAGAAGGATCCCGAGGCCGGTCACGGCTGCCACCATCCGCCCGGACGGTCCAACAGGTCGGGGTCGAAACCGACCTCCACCAACTGATCCAATGTCTCGGTGCGCAACGGGGCGCCGGGTACGGCGCGGCCGTCCGGTCCGGGGCAGAATACCTCGTTGGAGACCACCATCGGCCCATCGGCGTCGGTCACCTCCCGCACCGAGGACACGAACCTTCGCCCGGTCGGGTCTTGGGCCAGGTGGATCACGAAGTCCACCGCGTTGGCCACCAGCAAGTTGGTGGCCTCCAGCGGCAGTCGTTCGGGGGCCTGCACGGCGTAGGTGGCCAGCTTGGAGAACGCCCCTTTGGAGGAGGAGGCGTGGATGGTGGTCATCGACCCGTCGGTACCCTGCGACATGGCGTTGAGTAGAGCGAGGACTTCTTCGCCGCGGGCTTCGCCGACGATCACCCGGTCCGGCGACAGGCGCAGCGCCCAGCGGACCAGCTCGGCCAGGGTGATGCCACCCTCGCCTTCCAGGTTCGCCTCCCGGGCTTCCAGGGCGACCACGTCGGGGTGAAGGTCCGGATAGCGGTCCAAGCCGAGCTCGAGGGAGTCCTCTATGGTGACGAGCCGCTCCCACGGCGGGATGTCCGCCGCCATGGCACGCAGCAGGGTGGTCTTGCCCGCCCCGGTCCCACCGCAGATCACGCAGGACTTGCGGGCCAACATCAAACAGCGCAAAAACTCCCGCAGGGCAACGTCGATGGTGGCCATGCCGACCAGGTCGTCGCAGGTCACCTTCAAATAGCGGTGCCGGCGGATCGACACAGACGGGCGGGCGCACACCGCCATCACCGCGAACAACCGCGACCCGTCCGGCAGCTGCATCGACAGGCGGGGAGAGCTCAGGTCGAAGCGGCGTTCCCCCAACCCCAGGCGGGCGCCGACGCCCCGGACCAGGTCCACCAGCTCGTCGTCGGAGCCGGCGATCGGCTCCGCCTGCTCCCGGCGTCCATCGGCGTAGCGCACCCAGACACTGTCGGCGCCGTTGGCGTTGATGTTTTCGATCGACGGGTCGTCCAGCAGGCGTTGCAGTTGGCCGAGGCGGAACAGCGAGTCGAACACCTCCTGGGCCAGCACGTCGTCCTCGGCCGGGGTCCGGGCCGGCCGGCCGTCGGCCAGGGCGGCGCGGGCGTCGGCGTCGAGGGCCTCGGCGATCAGCTGGCGGCCCAAGGCCTGCTCGTCCACCGGCCCCGGCCCGGGCCGGCCGGCCGCCTCGTTGGCCCGCTGGCGTTCCCCCAGGCCAGCCAGCACCCGGACCCGCAGCCCCTCCCCCACCGTTCCCGCGCTCACCGTCCGACCTCCACCATCACCGCCGGGCCCGCCGGAACGTCCGAACCAATGGACGGCCCTGGGGGCAGGCGCCCTGCCAGGTCGTCGGCCACGCTGCGAAGCGCCCGCACCAGGGCGGTGCGGGTCAGCCGACGCGATGAAGGCGCGGAGGTCGCCAAGCCGCCCGCGGCGTCGGGGTCCCACGGCAGGCACCCGGCCACCTCCAGTCCCAGGGTGTCGGAGATCTCGCCCGGCGGGTACGGGCCCGGGCCGACCAGCACCACCACCGGCCGGCGCCCGCTGCGTTCGTCGGGCTGGAGGAAGGCGGCCAGGGCGTTTAGGTCCGCCAGCTGCGGCCGGCACGCCAGCACGGCCAGGTCAGCGGTCTCGAAGATCGGCGAGCCCGGCCTGGCGTGGTCGAGGCGGCCGCAGTCGACCAGCACCAGCCCGTCCAACTCCCCGAGGCGGCCCAGAAGCGGTTCGAGCATTCCCAGGGCTGAGCGGGCCTGCTCGGCCGGGGCGGGGGCGGCCACCACCGGTGTGGCGTCGGGCAGCTCCTGGGCGTGGTCGAACACCAGCGCCGGGTCCGGCTGGCGTCGGGCCGCCGCGGCCAGGCTCACCAGGCCCGGCTCGGCCGCCAACCCGCCAGCCGCTGCCAGCGTGCCGCCAGCCGGGTCCGCCTCGATCAACACCCGGCGGGCCTGGTGGGGCCACACCATGGCCAGCCCGGCGGCCATGGTCGTCACCCCGCAGGAGCGGACCGAGCCGACCGCCACAACAGTCACCGGCCCGATCCCCCTTGCGCGCTGCCGGCCGGCAGTTGGACCAGCACGGCCTGGCCGGCCGCGCCGAGCTGCGCCACTTCAGTGGCATCGGATGGGTCGACCTGCAGGCTCACCACCGCGTCGGCGCTCGACCCCGACGGTGCCGCCTCTACGCCGATCACCACCGCCCCTACTGGGCGGAGCTGCCCGGTCAGCGGCGTGGTCGGCCCCGACGTGGTGGTAGCTACAGGCACAACCTCAACGTGCGCCCCCGGACCGAGGCTGGGCGGGTAGGCGCCGGCCTTAAGCGCCATGGCCACCACCGCCGTGCCCGCATCAGCCGCCGACGCAGTCCCCACGTCGCCCGCGGTGAGCAACGTGCCCGGCACCAGCGCCACCGCGGCGGGGCGGCCCAGCATGGTCGCCTCCGCGGTGGCCGCCACCGGCTGCAGACCGGCGGCCGGGGAAACCCGCACCGCCCGCAGGTCGGCCGCAGAGATGGGTTGGCCGGCCGGCACCGGTACCGCCACGGCCAAAACCTCCTCCCCACCGGTGGCCCGCAAAGACGCCAGCCCGAAGGCCAGGGCGCAGCCCACCACCAGCACCACCCCGGCCACGATCCACGGGACCTGCCGGCGGCGCGCCACCGGCGAGGGTGCCGCCTTGGCCCGGACAGGCGCGGTAGGGGTTTTCCCGTTGGTCGGGGCCCGCTCGGTCAACGTTGACATCGACATCCTCCTTGCATCACGAACCCGGCTCGTTGTTGATCGCCTGGGACTCCGCCACCCGCACCGCCACCGTCGAAGCCGGTCCCGCCACCAACCCAAAGTTCCCGCCGCCCGGCGCGCCCGACGCCGACCATGACGCCTGGTAGTAGACCGTCGCGGTCACCCGGTAGACGCCGCCCGGCTGGCCCGCCGAGCTCGCCGGCCACGTATAAGAGCAGTAAGTCGTGGCGGTCGGGTTCGACGAGTCGTAGGGGACGCCCGGACCGGCGCATGTGATTGTGTGGCCGTCGCCCATCTGCCACACCACCTCCGACGGGGCGGCCGTAGCAGTCGCCGACACCGGACCAGCGGTCGCCGTCGCCGACAACGACCTCCACACCGCAGGATCCACCCACAACCAGCTGCTCACGTTCACCAACTGATCCCGATCGGTCGGCGGAGCCATCTCGATCGCCGGTGCTGGCAACGGCAACTCGGACCTCGCCTGCTGAGCAAGGACCGCCGGACTGACCTGTGGCGCCGCCGCTGGCCCGGTCGGCACCCAGAACGCCGCCCAGGTACCGGTCCCATGACAGTCCGGCACCTCCCAGACGCCTGGTGTAGGGCCGCCCGGTCCCATTACCGCTTGATCAGCTGGAGGCAACACGACGTTCGTGGTCCCACACCCCGGTGTCGACGCCAAGACCCCGGCACCTTGGGTAGCAGCGTCAGACGACGGCGCCCCCGTTGCTGTCGAGCCACCGTAGCCGGCGCCGACTTGGATCCCGCCGGCACCTACGGAACCTGTCGCAGACGGTGTCCGGTACTGCCCGCCGGAATCGTCTGCCCAAGCAGCGGTATTCGAGAACAGGCAGAAAGCCGCCGTCCCGAAGAGTATCAGTAGCCGGGGGCGCAGTGCCCTTCGGTGAGCGACTGTTGAGAGACCCTCCACGCCGAGCCCACCAATACGAGGGTGGACTCGACTCCGTCGTATTCCGGCTTCGTTATGGGGGGCACCGGCTTCCCGGTCTTCGCGTAGACCAAGATCGACGTGCTGTACGCGCAATCGACGACAGTGGCAGTCGTCGATGTCAGTGTCTGAAGATGTGGGTGAAGAACGAACGTCCCGCGAGCAACGATCCCGTTGACCTGATCGCCGGCCAGGTTCCGCCGCACCTGCTGCAGAAGCGGGTCCACCATCGTCGCAGTAAGCATCGGATCGAAGATGTTCGACGTCAACCCGGCATGCTCGAACGCCGCCCAGCCAGCTCTGTAGGCGGCTAGAACCGCCGCCGCGGTCGGGTTGAGGGTGGTGGTCGTTGTCGAGTCGGCGGTACGCCGGCCCCCGGGAGCTGAGCTGCCGCAGCCGGCCGCCACCAGGGCCACCAGCACCAGGCTGGCTGCCACCCACCGGAGGGGCCAGGCCGGGTGACGGAACCGGGTCATGGCACAGGGTACGCGGGTCCGGAGTGTCGACAATGGGAATCTCCTCCCAGAGAGTGCTAAAGCTCCCCAATGGGTAGAACGGCGCGCACGGAGCGGAACAACCCCGGGGGGCCCGGAAACCGTCGTCCGGTCGGCTGAGCGGCGCCGAGAAGCTAGGCGCCGCGCTGCTGGGGAGGACGTGCGACGACTCGGGCTGGACCTCGTGTCTCGGCCGGCGCACCTTGCCCATCACCTATACAAAGATCCAGCCGCCCCGCGGTAACAGAAAATTTAGCTCCGGAGCGAAATTGGCCGCTGACCTGGGACGACGCGTGGCCCGGGGTGGCCAGACGGGTGCGGAATGTGCTGCGAAGCCGGCGGGCGCCGGCGTCAATCATCGATGACGCCATCCAGACGGCAGCGGAACGAGCCCTGCGCCGTGCCGAGGGTTTCGACAGCCTCGATGGGTGCGTCAACTGGGCGGTGAAGGTCGCGTGGCACGAGGTGCAAGCTCAATGGCGCCGGGAGGCCCGAGTATCCCCCGGCGACGCTCCCGAACGTACCGGCGGGTCCGATCCCGCGAGAGAGGTTGAAGAACGGCTCGCCATCGCGGCGGCGATCAAGAATCTCGCCCTGCTTTCCGAAACCGAGCGTCGAGCGATCTTGTCATCGTTGGATGACTGCGGCCTATCCGGAAAGCCCTTGTCAGCCGCGGAGAAGATGCGCCGGTCCCGGGCGCGCCGCCGACTGACCGCCCTTGTCGCCGGGTCCGACACGCAGCTTGCCGGCCCAATCAGTCGCCAGGGAGTCGCCACCGACCCACGACGAGTGCTGCCGGCAAGCTCTGGGATCAGCGATGAACGGCAGAGAGAGGAGTCTGCCCGATAGGGGACATCTCGGCCGAGCCTTTTGGGGCGTTACCCTACGCCTACGGATCGACCCAAGTTCCCCGCGTCACACCTATCCGGCATGGGCGCAGGCGTGGGCCGGCGCCTTCTGGGACACGCTCAGGTTGGCCGGCCTCACGATGCCGACATACGAGATTGTCCGAGCCCTGTAGCGTCGTCGTCCGAAGTTGGTGTCCGATCTGCACCGCTTGCTGGACATGCCCGTCGCTGAGTCCGGCCCAGCGCTCTAAGCTACTAAGTTGTCGGCGCCATGCCGGCAATCGGCCCGTACAGGACACTGTGGGCAGGCCGGGCGGGCGGGGCCAGGGTTACGCAAGTGTCCGAGCAGTCCCGGGATCAGCCCGACCGTGGTGAGGGATTGCTGAAGGGCACAGGTCGGTGTTGCTGGGTTGCCGCTCAAGGTGGCGTGCACGATGAGAGTGTTGTGAGCGACTCCGATGTCGGTGACGTTGACGCCCGGTAGGCGTATTAGCCGGCTGACGTGGTTGTGGGTCAGGCTGCGTGGGCCTGGGTCGGCCTCGACGGCGACGGCACCGTTGTCGACGCTGACGGCGAGGGGTAGTTGGAGGGGGATGAGGTCGACGCTGACGAGGATGATCGGCTGTGACGGGTCGAAGCGAACGGTGACCGGGAATCCTTTGGCTTGCAGGAAGTCGGTCAGATCGGTTGGTGTGACGGTGGCGGTGATGCGAGCCTGGCGGAGGTCGATACGGTGCGATCCGAGCGCGAGGCGCCAGGCGGAGAAGGTGGCAGCGGGTATGTCGGCGATTATGTCGTCGATGCGTAGGCCGCCTATCGATGCCTGATCGATGTGGCCTCGTACGCCGTGAACGCTTCCGGTGGCGGCCCGAGGAACGGCGAAGGCGCCGAGGGTGACGGTGGTGCCGCGGAGGTGGGCGCATCCGTTGGTGAACGACGCGGCGTCACGCTCGGCGTACCAGGCGGCAGGGAGGTTGGCGGCGGCCAGAAGCGCGCATGTCAGTCCCATCCCGGTGAATGCGGCGAACGCGATGCGGGTGGGTCGCCGCCGGCGGCATTGACCGGTCGGGAGGTCCGAGGCGGTCATTGGTGTGTGGTTCGGTTCACCCGGGTCGGAGCTCAGGTATAGCCGTCGGGTGCTCCGCCGGCGTCGGGTGCCAGCAGTCGTTGGAGCCGTCGGGGGTTGGGGACAGCAGCGACGCCGGGTGCGACCTGATTGGCTAGCAGAAGCCGGCGGCGGAACAGATCGGCGAATACGGCGACGAGCGTGGCGTGGCAGCCAGGTATTAGACGGGCGGCGGTGTCGAGCAGTCCGGCGATCGGTAGGTCCTCGAAGGACGTTGATTGCCATGGTCGGAGCACGGTCTGCGCCGATCGGATGCTGGCGCGACTCTCGCCGCCGGTGAGGCCTCGGGCGAGGAGGGCGTGGTCGAGCTGGGCGGCCCCGGCGATGGCCCTGGACAGGTGAGTGGCTTGGGAGTCGTTGAGATCGGCGGCGATGGCGGCGGTGGCCAGGATTGGCCGGCCTTGGCTGTATCCGTCGATTCGGGGCGTATCGAGGAGCACGGCGTTTCGGCAGGCGCCCCGTACCAGCTGTTCGATCAGCGCGGTAGCCGCGCCCGGCTGAGGGCGGGTGTCGTCGCATGGGGGTACTTGGGCGGTCCACTGGTCCCCGTGGCGGGCGACCCCGGGGACGGCCAGTTCGGGGCCGGCCGTAGCCGCCAGGGCGAGCAGGGCGCGGGCTTCGCCCAGGTCGATCAGGACTGTCACCGTGTCTTGAGCGTCGACTCGGACCTGGTCGGCGCGGGTGGGGGCGGCCGCGGGCGGGCGTGGCCCGGCGCCGCTGCGGCGTTGGGGCTGTTTCCCGAATAGCCGCCTCTCGCTCATATGGTATGAAGAGTATAAAATACTGGGCCGGATCGCAAGTACGGTCTGTAATATTGTACTTCGAGTCCCACATAGTTTTTGAGTCCCAGTTGTTGCGGTGAGGAAAGACGAGGTCTGCTTATGCGTCCGGTTCCGACATCGATCGCGGTCAAGCTGCCCAAGGCCGCCGAGCTCATCGCCGAGCGGGGGCTCGATCAGACCAAGATCGAGGACATCGCCGAGGCGACGGGGATCCCCAAGACCACCCTGTACTACTACTTCGTCGGCAAAGAGGAGATCTTGGTGTTCCTCCAGCGCGACCTGTTGGCCGAGGTGGCTGACGCGGTGGCCATTGCCGTCGATACCGATGGGACAGCCGCTGACCGGCTACGCGAGGTGATGCGGGCCCAGCTGCGGGTGATGGCCGAACGCCCGGCGGTGTGGCGGGCGTTCATCGCCGATCTGGGCCGGGCGGCCCGTCTGCCCGAGCTGGTCGAGGCGTTGGCGAACGCCTATTACGCCCCGGTCGAACAACTCTTGGGGGAGGGCGGGGCGGACGGTTCGCTGCGATGCTCGGAGGATCCGGCCACCACGGCCATGGCCATCTTCGGGGCGGCCACCATGGTCGGGTTACGCCACGTCCTGGCCGGCCACGACCTGGACGCGGAGCGGATGGCCGAGCAGGTGATCGCGTTCGTGTTCGGAGGTCTGGCCGCCTGATGTTCGACTGGCTGGGTCGCTTGACCGCCCGCTACGCCCGCTGGGTGATCGTGTCCTGGCTGGGCGCGGCGGTGCTGGCGGTGTTGTTCGCTCCCTCGTTGGAGAAGGTCGGGGTGCAGAACGAGACGGCTTTCCTGCCGGCGTCGGCGCCTTCCCAGCAGGCCGATCGGGTGTTGCAACGTCTGTACCCGGGCGACCCGACTTTGGATTCGGGGATCGTGGTCTTCTCCCGGGCCGGCAGGTTGAGCGCGGCTGACGACGCCTGGATAGCCCGGTGGGTGACCGGTCTGAAGGCGCCAAGTTGGCGGGGTCAGATCACCTCGGTGCAATCCGACACCACCGATCCTCTGCTGGCGTCAGAGCTTCGGGCCCGCGACGGCCGGGCTGACCTGGTGGTCGTCGGGTTCGGGTCGTCGCCGTTCAGCACCGCCAACAACGCCACGGTGGCCGTGCTCCGTCACCAGCTGGCGGGCGCCCCGACCGGGTTGGCGCATCATCTAAGCGGCATCGCCGGCCTGGCCGCCGACCAGGCCACAAGCCTGGTCTCCTCGTTCGCCCGCGCCGCTTTGATCACCGTCGTCCTGGTGCTGGCCATCCTGTTCTTGGTCTACCGCTCCGCGCTGGCCCCGCTGGTCCCGCTGGTCACGATCGGAGCCGCTTATCTGGTGGCGCGCGGCCTGATCGCGATCATGGCCGCCCACGGGTTCAAGGTGGCCAGCCTGGTCGACACCTTCCTGATCGTGATGGTCTTCGGTGCCGGCACGGACTACTGCCTGTTCATAGTGTCGCGCTACCGAGAAGACCTCCAATCCGGTGACCAGGCATCGCAAACCTTGCGACGCAGCATGCGGGTAGTCGGGGTGGTCGTCGCCGCCTCGGGGGCGACGGTGATCGTCGGGTTCATGTCGATGCTGACAGCCCGGTTCGGCCTCTACCGCACCATGGGGCCAGCCATCGGGATCGCCATCGCGGTCACCGTGGCCGCCGCCCTCACCCTGACCCCCGCCCTGCTGGAGGTGGCCGGCGGCCGGCTGTTCTGGCCCGGGCCGTTGCGCCCGACCCGCCTTGACGAGCCCGGCCGGGGCCCGAGCCGCTGGGAGCGCCTGGCCTCCACCGTTCGGGGCCATCCTGTCGAGATCCTCCTGGCCGGGGTGATCCTGCTCGAGCTGAGCGCCGCGGGGATCGGCTGGTACCACCAGAACTTCGACCTGGTCAACGAACTGCCGGCCAGCGCTGACGCCCGCGCCGGTTACGCCGCCATCGCCGACCACTATCCCGCCGGGACGGTCGCCCCCGTCTATGTGGTGATCGACACGCCCGGACCGATCCTCACCGGTCCATCACTGACAGCCGTCGACCATTTGACCGACTATCTCAAGACGCAGCCTGACATCGCCCAGGTCCGCTCGGTCACCCAGCCCACCGGGGCGCCGCTCACCTCGGCCACCGTCGCCGACCTGGGCAGCATCAACGACCTAGGCGTCAACCCGAACAAAGTCGATATCACCCCGCTGCTCAACGCCATCGACTCACCGGGGGGACTGCGCTTCAACGCCGGCCTGCTCCACCGCTACCCGCAGCTTGTCGACGGCGGCCCACTGGCGTTCTTCCAAGGCGGCGATGGGCATTCAACCCGCGTGGCCATTACCCTCACCTCCGACCCGTACTCCCCCAAGGGGCTCGCCGTGGTACGCGACCTCGACGCCAAGGTCGACGACGCCATGGCCGGCTCGGCCCTAGCCGGCGCCCAGATGTACATCGGAGGGCCGGCCACATTCTTCTCCGACATGCAGACCATCGGCAACCACGACTTCCGGGTCATCGCCGCCGTGCTCATCGCCGGGATCTTCACAGTCCTCGCTCTGCTCTTGCGTTCGCTGGTGGCACCGTTCTATCTGTTGGCCAGCGTGGTGGCCAGCTACGCCGCCACCCTCGGGCTGACCAGCGCAGTGTTCAACGGGATCTTCCACCAAAGCATCTCGTTCTGGCTGCCCCCGTTTCTGCTGGTGATCCTCGTCGCCCTCGGCGCCGACTACACCATATTCATCATGAGCCGCATCCGCGAAGAAGCGGCCGGCGGCACCGAAATCCACCAAGCCGTCACCCGTGGTCTGACCGCCACCGGCAAAGTCATCACCTCGGCCGGGATCATCCTGGCCGGCGCGTTCGCCGCCTTGGTCACCGCCCCCCTCGGCGAACTCCGACAGATCGGGTTCGCGGTCACCGTCGGCGTCCTCATCGACACCTTCGTCGTGCGCACCCTGATCGTGCCGGCCGCCACCATGCTGCTCGGACGGTGGGCATTCTGGCCCGGCATGCCCGCCGCTCTCGGCGCCCCCCCGCCCCGGCGACGCCACTACGGGCTGGCCGGAGCCGGGATCGCCTCTCTAGCCGCCGGGCTCGTTCTCCTTGCCGCCACCGGAGGCGCCGCCCGCCCCGTCACCCACGTCGCCGCTCTCGCCGACAGCCGCGTCGGTCACCCGCCAACCGCTCGCAGCACCACCGTAGCGACAACAGCCCCGAATACCGCTGCCCACAACCACTCGGCCATTCCCACCACTACCTTCGCCGGCCCCCGAACCAGTCGACCGACCACGACCGGGCCGCCCCGCACCAACCCGGTCACGATTGCGCCAACCTCGACACCGACCACCACCGTTGCCGCCCACCCGACCCCGACCGGTCCGACCCGTATCGCCATCCCCGCCGTCGGCGCCTGGCGATATCAAGTGAGCGGCACCCGCAAGATCGGTGCCGCCGGATCCACCCAGTCTTTCAACGAGACAGACACCACCCAAGTAGGCCGCGTCAGCGGGGACAGCCAGACCGCCACCATGAGCGTCGACACCCAAACCAGCACCTATACCGAAAACGACCAGCGCAGCTACGCCCCAGGAGGCGTCGACCTGCTCTCCACCAACTTCACCGCCGACGGCATCAGCTACGGCGGCACCTTGCAACCACCCCAACAGCTCATCCCCTGGCCCGCCACCGTCGGCCAGTCCTGGACCGGCAACTGGAGCACCGGGTCCACCAGCGGCCACACCACCGGCCAGGTCACCGGCACCCAAACCGTCACCGTCTCCGGTGTCGCCTACCAGTGCATCATCGTGAAGACCGACACCACCTTCAGCGGGTCCGCCCAAGGCTCCCAACAAGGCACAACTTGCTGGTCCCCCCAGCTCGGTATGGCCCTCCAAGACACCGAGACTCTCAGCGGCACCTACACCGGCATCCCTTTCGACATCAACAGCCACTTCGTGCTCCTCGCCGCTCCCTGACACCTGCCCAGTCACGGTGGTCGCACCCGCCGTCTGGATGCACAACCATTGCCAACCGGTCCATCATGCCCCCCCGCCCGGACCTATAAGAACTACATGGGTAACTACTACCCATTCTCCGCGGCGGGTGTGGCGGTCTCGAAGAGGAAGTTGATGAGTTCGGGGTCGTCGAGGATCGTCCAGTTGGGGGCTAGGAGCTTGGCGTAGCGCTCGAAGTAGAGGAGCTGTTTGGCGACTAGCACCAGTTCTCGTGGGAGGCGTACCTGGTAGCGGGTGCCGATGCGGATGATGTCGATGAGGATCTCACCGTAGGAGATCTGTGAGAGGGGTTGATCGAGGATCGGGGTGACGAGCTCGGAGATGTCGCGGGCGGATTGTTCGAGGTCGGCGGGGCTGAGGATGGCGCCGAGTTGGTAGATGGCGGCGGCGACCTGCTGGAAGTCCCGGTGGACGAGCAGGGCGGGTAGGCCGTCGCTGACGACTTGGCGGGTGGCGTCGTCGAGGGTTCCGCAAATCCCGAAGTCGAGGAACACGATCCGCCCGTCGGTGTCGAGCATCAGGTTGCCGGCGTGTAGGTCTCCGTGGAAGAACCCGTGGACGAGCGCGGCTTCCATCCAGGCGCGGACGCCGGCTTTGAGCGCGCCCGGGAGGTCCCAGCCGGTGGCGTCCAGGGCCGCGAGGTCGTCGATCTTGTAGCCGTGGACTCGTTCCATGGTGAGCACCCGGGGGGTGGTTAGTGGCCAGTGCACCGTCGGCACCCGGACCTGCTCGTTGCGGCCCGAGCTGGTCAGGTTGGCGGCGAAGCGCTCCATGGAGCGGGCCTCGATGACGAAGTTCAGTTCCTGGCCGAGGGTGGTGGTGAAGTCCTCGACCACGGCGGTGGGGTTGGCCATGGCGCCGGTTGACGAGACCCGGTCGACGAGCCCGGCCAGGCGGCGCAGTATCGCCATGTCGGCGCCGAGAAGGCCGGCCAGGCCTGGCCGTTGGACCTTGACCACCACGTCGGTGCCGTCGCGCAGTGTGGCGGCGTGCACCTGGGCGATCGACGCCGAGGCGAGAGGCTGGTCGTCGAAGGCGGCGAACAGGTCACCTGCTGGAGTGCCGAACTCTGCGGCGATTATCCGGTGAACTTCGCAGGTCGGGATGGGCGGGACGCGATCGAGGCAGGCTCGGAATTCGGCGGCGAGGACCTCGGGGAAGAGTCCGGGGCTCGACGCGATGAGCTGGGCCAGCTTGACGTAGGTGGGGCCGAGTTCCTCGAAGGCGCCCCGCAGCTCTTTCGCTGCCAGCCGGGCGCGATCAGCGCGAGTGGCTCGGTGCGCCCATGAGCCGGCGTGACGGCCGCCTACCGCCAGGGTGGTCGTGGCGCGGCGCAATGTGGCCAGGGCACCCGGCGACTCGAAGGCCGGTGGTGGGGCTTGTGGGCCGGTTTGTGGGGCTTGCTTGGATTCCATCGCCGGGTTATCGTAGGGCTGCTATCGACATCGTGTCGAACGGCGAGTCCGACACTTTGTTGGAGCACGAGCCGATTGTGGAGGAGCCGACGGTGAGCAGTGTGGAAGTCCCGGCAGAGTTCGCCCGGATGATGGACCCGGCGGTGAAGGCCGACCCTTATCCGTGGTATGCCGGCTTGCGGGCTGAGACACCGGTGCATCGGCTCAGCGACGACGTGTGGATCGCCGTCGGATACGAGGCGGTGGTCGCCGCGGTGCGCGACCCGGTCCGGCTGTCTTCGGAGTTAGGAATGGGCGGCCTGATGACCGGCCGGGTGGGACCCAACCGGGTCGACAGCCAGGAGGTGTTCGGTCTTGACCTGCGCGGGTTGCGGGTGTTGATCGCCTCCGACCCGCCCGATCACACCCGCCTGCGCCGGCTGCTGTCGCGGGCGTTCACACCCCGCTCGATCAGCTCGCTCGAACCGCGGCTGCGCCAACTGTGCGACTCGATGGTCGACCAGCTCCTCGAGGCAGGAACCGACGGGGACCTGGTCACGCATGTGGCCTACCCGTTCCCGGTGACGGTCATCGCCGAACTGTTGGGGATACCGGCCGGCCGACGACAGGACTTCAAACGCTGGTCGGACGCGCTGGTAGGCGTGATCAGCGGCGTGTGGGATATGGCCTCTGGGCAGGAGTCGATCCTGGAGATGTTCGCCTACCTGGGCGAGGTCGTCGCCGAGCGCCAAGATTACCCGTCCGACGACCTCATCGGCCGGCTGGTCGCCGCCAGCCACGACGACGGCGACGAAGAGCCGCTGACTGCTTTGGAGATCACGATGTTCGTGATCTTGTTGCTCGTCGCCGGCAACGAGACCACCACCAACCTGGTCGGCAACGGATACGCCGGCCTGCTTCGCCACCCTGACGTGGCCCGACGGATGCGGGCGGAGCCGTCCCTGGTGCCGGCGGTGATTGAGGAGACGCTGCGCTACGACGGGCCCGTCCAGGCCCTGTTTCGCGGCGCGACCGCCGATGTGTGCCTGGCCGGCGTCGAGATACCGGCCGGAGCCACCGTCATGGTCGCCTTCGCCGCGGCCAACCGCGATCCCGCCCGCTTCGCCGACCCCGACCGCTTCGATCCAGACCGCGACGCCCACGACCATTTGGGGTTCGGACACGGCATCCACTACTGCCTCGGCGCCTCCCTGGCGCGCCTCGAGGCCCGCATCGTCGCTGAGACCCTCCTCGAGCGCACCCGCTCCGTTACGCCCACCGGCGAGGCGACCCGGGTAGACAGCGTGATACTGCGGGGCTTCACCCACCTGCCCGTCGAGGCCCGAGCCAGGTGACCGCCATCCCCGAGCTGAGCGGTCCGCCGGTCGTGGCGAAGTCGTCCACACTGGTGGCCATGCGAGAAGTCCCGGCCGAGATGGCAGCCAGACTGGCCGGCGCAGCGGACAGCCTGCTGGCCACCTTCGAGGACTTGCAGATGAGCGACATCGCCTCCGCCGCCGGGGTGGCCCGGTCGTCGCTGTACTACTACTTCACCAACAAAGACGACATCCTGGCGTTCTTCTTGCGGGCGGTGCTCGACGAGCTCACCGAGGCCACCGCAGCGGCCGCCAAAGGCCCAGGCGACCCACCCGCCCGCCTGGCCGCAGTCATCCGCGCCCAACTGGACCATCTCGGCCGTCACCCGGCGGCCAGCCAGCATCTCATCGCCAACCTAGGCCGCGCCGGCCGGCTCGCAGACATCGCGGCACGAATCAACACCGGCTTCGAAGAACCCGTCCGCCGGGTCCTCGCCGAAGGGGCCGCGGATGGGACCCTCCGCACGCTCGACGACAACGACCTCGGGGCCACCGCCCTTTTCGGGGCCGTGCTGGTGATAGGGCTGCGCTCGCTGATCGTCGACGGACATGTCGACACGGAGCGGGTCATGAAGATGATCGGGCCGATGTTTTGGCACGGCGTCGCCCCCACCCCCGCCACACCGCTCCCGATCATCCCAGAGGGTTAGATGCCCTCCGAGGGGTCCACCCCGTTCGAGCGCTACGACCGGGAACTGGCCGAGACCATGACCAGCCGGGACTGGCACCTGGGCGGCCTCCCCGACTATCTCGGTGTGCGCACCATCGAGATCGGACCCGGGACCATGACCGCCGAGCTCGACGTCCGCCCCGAGCTGCTCAACCCGTTCGCCACACTGCATGGCGGCGTTATCGCCGCCCTGGCCGACCACGTCCTTGGCGCCGTCCTCTACCCGGTCATCCCCAAAGGATCATGGGCTGCCACCACGCAGCTCAACCTCAACTTCACCGCCCGCGTCAGTGACGGCACCCTCGCCGCCCGGGCGGTGATCATCTCGCTGGCCAAGCGCACCGCCGTGGTACGCATCGACATCCACAACAAAGACCGCTTGGCCGGCGCCGCCCAAGGCACCGTCACCATCACCGCGCCGACCGCCACCGCGGCCAGCCCGACCGGCGGCCAGCCCAGCGGAGGAGCACACCCATGACCACCCCGGTGGACGAGCTCGACCTACCCGAAATCGACATCTTCGCCCTCGACCGCCAAGGCGCGCTGGCCGCGTTCGAGCAGGCCCGCGACCAGCACTGACTGGCCCGCACCCCGCTCGGATACGCCGTCACCCGCCACCAAGACGTCACCGCCATCCTGCGCGACCGCCGCTTCCATTCCGCCATCTCCCTGCTGCCCAAGATGGCCGGCGTCGAGGGGCCGGTGGCCGAACGACAGCAGCGGTCCATCCTGGCCACCGAAGGCGGCGAACACACCCGGCTGCGACGCCTGGCCTCACCGGCGTTCACGCCGCGCGCCACCGACAAGCTGCGGCCCTTCATGCGCCATGTCATAAACGAGCTCGTCGACCCGGTCGCCCCGACCGGCCGGTGCGAGCTCGTCGAAGACATCTGCGAGCCCTATCCGATCCCCATCATCTGCGAGCTGCTCGACGCCCCCAAACAGGACTGGAAACTGTTCTCCGACTGGGCCACCGATATCTTCCGCATCTTCAACAACGACATCGCCAACGACCTCGACGCCATCGAGGCGGCGATGGCCCAACTGGACAAATACGTCCGGACCATGATCGACCAGCGCAGAAACCATCCCGCCGAGGATCTGCTCAGTCGGATGATCGCCGTGGAAGAACAAGGCGACCGCATGAGCACCGACGAACTGGTCATGATGGCCGAAGCCGTGCTGATGGCCGGCACCGACACCACCCGCAACCAGCTGGCCTGCTCGGTCGCCCTCTTGGCCCAACACCCCGACCAGTGGGCCGCCCTGGCCGACGATCCCGGCCTGGCCGCCCAAGCCGTGGAAGAGACCATGCGCCACCTCGGCGCCGTTCGCTCCACGCTTCGTGTCACAGCAGAAGACGTCGACTACCAAGACGTCACCTTCCCGACCGGCACCATCCTCATGGTCAACTTGGCGGCCGCCAATCACGACCCCCAAACCTGGCCCGACCCCCACAACTTCGACATCACCCGCCACCCGTCGAGCACACCGCAGATGACCTTCGGCTCCGGCATCCACTACTGCCTCGGCGCCTCCCTGGCCCGAGCCGAACTCCAAGAAGCCCTCCCCATCCTGGCCCGCCGCCTCCCCGACCTCCACCTCGACGGCCCCGTCGAATGGAAACCCCCCACCGCCGGCATCTGGGGCCCGACCCGACTGCCACTCGCATTCCGTCCAGATGTGACCGGAGGCCGATCTTCGAGCTATGCCGCGGTGACACAGGTGCCACCGGCCGCAACTACAGACGGCGACAGACGCGAGCGGTGGTCGTCGTCACCGCACTGATGATTGTCTTCGACGCGCCGATCCTCGGCATCGCGGCCCTGTCGCCGAGCGTGACCTTGCACCTCCGATACGGGGGGCGACCGCTAAGGCGATGTCCGGACCCGTCGCAATTGGGGATGGCCGTGCCTCGTCGGCCGACTTTCGAACCCCGATGGTCCTGGCGGCGATCTCTTCGCCGTTGATGCACAACAGGATCGGTGTTCGATGATCCCGTCACAGACCGAGAAGCGTCTGCGTGGCGGGCATGGTCTCATGCTCGCCGCGACCCGCTACGGCGCCTCCGATCGCCCGCCGGTCGTGTTCTTGCACGGGGCAGGCCAGACACGCCACGCCTGGGCCGAGACCGCCGGCGCTGTAGCCGGGCTCGGTTGGCAGGCGATCTGCGTCGATCACCGGGGCCACGGCGACAGCGACTGGCCGGACGGCCCGGACTACGACTTCGACCACTACGCAGACGACATCGACGAGATCCTCGAACAGCTCGACGAGCCGCCCGTGATGGTGGGCGCCAGCCTGGGCGGAATCGCCATACTCGTCTCACATGGCCGCCAACCGGCCCAGCGTTACCGGGGCGTCGTACTCGTCGACATCACCCCGCGCATCGACCTCGCCGGCGCAAAGCGCATCCTCGGGTTCATGGCGGCTAACCCAGAAGGGTTCGCCACACTAGAAGAAGCGTCCGCCCGGATCGCCGAATACACCGGCCGGCCTCGCCCCGACCGCCTCGACGGGCTCGCCCAGGTCCTCCGACAAGACCCACGGACGGGACGCTGGCGCTGGCATTGGGACCAACGCTTCCTCCATGGCCGCCTAGACGGACACGCCCTAGACGAGCGAACCACCGAACTCCACCAGCGCCTGCTCCGCGGTGCACGCACACTCATGGCACCAACCCTTTTGGTGCGCGGCGGCCGCAGTGAACTCGTCACCCCCGAAGCCGTCGACGAACTAGTACGCGCCGTGCCACACGCCCGCACCGTGGACGTAGCCGGAGCCGGCCACATGGTGGCCGGCGACGCCAACGACCCCTTCACCGCCGCCGTCTGCGAATTTATTTCTTCCCTCCGGTGAGCACTCACCATCGGTCATGGGTAGCGGCTTCTTGGAGATCAGCTCCGGCCGGGGACTCGTGCCCAGTCAGCAGTCGACGCCGGAGCCAACATGACTGCAAGACGATCTCGAGGCCGGGGTTTCCCATCAGGTCGACTCGGCGACGATTCGGAAATGAGCCATGCGCTTCTGGTCGTGCTCGTCGGCGGCCAGCTCGTAGCGGGCCATCTCGGGATTGATGTCACTCTCGGCGAAGCCGATGACGTCCACATCGGTGAAGGCCTTGCGTATCATCGGACCCCAAAGAGCGATGTCACGAAGGATGGGCACAATCCTGGCGAAAAGATAGCTGCGGAACGTGCTTTGCAGTTTGCTGTGCTCGACGTAGTCGGCGACCCCCGGTTGCCGTCGCCGCCGACGAAAGCTCCTAGGTCAAGCCGAGCGACGGGAACATCTCCCTCGCCACAAGATCCCCTCACCCGTCCCGATAACCCGACGAGGACCGCTGCCGATGGGCGACAGAGATTCCGCTACGCGGGGACACCCGCAGCATCGTCAGCTGCGGGTATCCCGATAACCAAGCGTCCCGATAGACCGACTACCCCTTCGCCTCAACATGCCGCACGGGGGCACCCACCGGCTGGTCGGCCGAGGTAGCCCCGATAAGCCGGACGGGAGCATCCCGGCAGGCCACCTTCCCATCTAGTGTCCTGAGCCTGAAGTTCGGGATCGACCAGCACCGATATGCTCCGCGTGAATCTCGCGCACCCCCCCCACCCCCAGAGAAGCGGCTGCACCGCTCTCTGAGCCAACGTACGCCTCAGCTCTCGACATGCCTCCGGCGGTGATCCAGGACCTCGACGTCGCCAGGATACGAAGAACCGATCGCCTGGGCGGCCTCGTCCACGAGTACCGGATCGTCGCCTGAGCTGGGCGGATAGGTTCTCGGCACCCACACGTTCTGCAGCGTTCCGTCGGGCTCGAGGTCTGAGAGGTTTGGTTGTCTGCCATGAGCGCCCTACCAGCGACCGGGCCACGCCAGGGTGGCCAGGACGGACGCACGCCTACAAGCCGAACCGGCGGCTATCCTCTTATTTTCAAGCGCCGTCGTCGACCGGCATCCCTGTGCCCAGCTACAGAGGGCGATGCTTCCGTCGGGCGGGTTTTCCTGCCGGCGCAACGCCCGATGGCATGAAAGGCGATGCCGGAGCGTCGCCTCGGCTCGGCCATGCGGCCCTTGACAGACGAGCAGGTAAGAAGATCCCGAGGGCGGCAAGGCCTGCGGCGGCGTCGGCGAAGTAGTGGTTGCCGGTGACGACGATGCAGAAGATGGTCAGCGCGTGGTAGCCGAACGCCGCGAGTTTTGCCTGAGTGGTCTTACATTGCCGAGGCCACCGCCATGGCGCACCAGGCGGACCAGGCGGTGTGCAGGCTGGGCATCGCGGCGTACTTGGTTGGACACGTCGTTGGCACGCCCCGACGAGAAGTTCCACAACCCACCGACAATTTTTAGGCTGTCGACGATCTGGAATTGCGCGTAGGGCAGCAGACGGGGCGGGAGCACCGGGAAGAAGGCGAACCCGATCAGGGCGGCGGCAGTGCACAATGCCAGGGTGTTCCGCCACCGCCGTAGTGGTCTGGGCGGGCCAGGAACAGCCCGATCAGTACCCCGGCCACGGCCAGGAAATGGGCGGCCCCATAGAAGTCATCGAGGCCGCTGATCAAAAGCCGGGCATGGATGAAGCCGTGTTGCATGCCGGCCTCGACGAAGATGTCCAGGTGACGCTCAAAACGGATGATCTGGTAGGCGTTGTGTGTGGCGATGGTGACGTTGTCGGTGTTGGCCCCGTGCAGGTCGCGGATCGGGCTGTAGAGCCCGTAGAAGGCGGCGATCGTCGACACCTCGACCCACCAGCGCAGTTGGCGCGCTGGGGTGGCGCTGAGTCGGGTGGGGTCTGCCGCCTCGATTGGTCCGCTCACCTGCGCTGGACTGGTCGTCAGACTGTTAGTGCCCGGCAGGCGAAGGGCATCCGCCGCTAGAGACGGGCCGTGGGCCGAAGCGGCCCGCCGGCCTGACAGACCGGCGACGGAAGGGTAGCGGTCAGTATCGGGCATCCGAGGCGGGGTCGATGCCGGCTCGCGCAGCCGGGGCAATGTTGTCCCCCGGAGCGGAGTGCCAACGTGGGCCGGCGGGTCGGTCTAGCCACGGTCTCGGCGCACGTCGAGCCGCCTGCGTGGCGCGGGTACACCCGTGGGCGTGGCGACGACAGCCGTGTCAGCGGCGGCGGCGACTTCGGCATTGGCGGCCGCCTGGCCGGTCGGCTCTGAAATGGCTGCCGCATCGTGCTGGCCGTGGTGGTACTTGCCGCCTCGCAGCACAGAGGCCAGCGCACCGATAACGCAGGCGGCGAACGCGAAATCGAACGCCTCACCGAGACCCTTATGGAACGGGCCGCTGATGAGCCGGGGAAAGAACGACCGTCCCGTCAGATAGAGATAGGTCTGGTGAGGGAGTTGGTGACCGGCCGGTCCGAGCAACTGCGCCATCGGGTTGTAACCCAAGAACGAGGCGAACAGGCTCCCTACGGGCGGTACGTGCGATATCCGGGTGGCGACCGGTGTGCTCACGCCCTGGGCGGTCAGCCCGTGGAACAGCGCCGAGGGCAGACTCGACGCCAGGCCCAAGATCATCAGGGTGAAGAAGATGCCGATGGAGAGCACCTGGGCCGAGGACATGAACGTCATGGTCATCCCGGCGCCCACGCCGCGCTGGTCGGGCGGCAGGCTGTTCATGATGCCCATCTGGTTTGGCGCGCTGAACATGCCCATCCCGAGGCCGGTGAGCAACAGGACGGCTCCGAAGGCCGGGTAGGAGAAGTTGACCGGGAGCGCTTGGAGCAGGAGGAAGGAGATGGCGGCGAGCGTCAGCCCGCCGGTGGCGAAGGGCCGGGCGCCGTAGCGGTCGGCGAGCACCCCGCTGGCCGGCCCGGCGACGAGCAGGCCGGCGGTGAGCGGCAGCATGTAGATACCGGCCCACAGCGGGGTCTGGCTGAAACTGTAGCCGTGCTGGGGCAGCCAGATGCCTTGGAGCCAGACGACGAGGATGAACATCATTCCCCCTCGGCTCAGAGCGGCCAGCAGGCTGGCCCCGTTGCCGGCGCTGAAGGCGCGGATGCGGAACAGGCTGAGGCGGACCATAGGCGCGGCCACCTTGGTTTCGAGAAACCCGAAGCCCACCAGGACGGCTATCCCGCCGGCGATCATGGCGAGGACGAACGGGCTGGTCCAGCCCATGGTGTGCCCGCCGTAGGGTTCGATGCCGTAGGTGATCCCGACCAGGATCATGACCAGCCCGGCGGCGAAGGTCAGGTTCCCCCACCAGTCGATACGGGACCTGACGCGCACGCCGGTGTCGCGCAGCTTCAGGTACGACCAGACCGTCCCGAACAACCCGAAAGGGACCGACACCAAGAACACCAGACGCCATTGCACCGGTCCGAGCAGGCCGCCGAGGACCAGCCCGATGAACGCCCCGGCGGTGAGGGCCACATTGTTGATCCCCATGGCCAGCCCCCGCTGGTGGGGCGGGAAGGCGTCGGTCAAAATGGCGCTCGAGTTGGCCATCAACAGCGCCCCACCCACACCTTGGCCGACACGCAGGATGATCAGGTAGAGGGCGCCGGCCGGCCCATGCAGCCAGCAGATCGACAACAAGATCGAGAACACCGTGAACACCGCGAAGCCCAGGTTGAACATCTTCACCCGGCCGAACATGTCGCCGAGGCGGCCCAAGCTCACCACCAACACCGCGGTGACCACCATGAAGCCCATCAGCATCCACAGCAGGTAGCCGGTATCCCCCGGCGACAGCGGGTTCAGGTCGATACCCCGGAAGATGTCGGGCAGGGCGATCAGCACGATCGACGAGTTGATGATCGCCATCGACACCCCGAGGGTTGTATTCGACAAGGCAATCCACTTGTAACGATCCGGATGCGAGCCCCGGGGCCGGGACCCGTTCGCTGATGGACCCTTCGGCGAGGTCGATGTCTTCACTCGCTCACTGCTCCCACTTCGACAACCCAGCTGCCGCGGTCATCATCAATACTCGGAGTCGGGCAACGACGGCGACAGCCCCTCCGGCCGGCCCCTCCGGGGGTGGCTCGCTCAAGATCATTCCGGCGCCGCGACCAGCGCGGCGGTGGCCGCCTCGGGGATCCCCTGCGATGCGCTTCGGCCCGGCACTAGAACGGAGGCGAGTACGCACACGGCGAGAAAAGCGAACGAGATCGCAAAGGCCAGCACGTAGCCGTGCTCGGCGGGCAGACCCCCGGCGAGAAGGTGCCCGGCGATCATGGTGGCCGCGATCTGGCTGCCGGCCGCGCCGCCGACGGTCCGCATCACGGTGTTCATCCCCGTCGCCACGCCCGTCTGCCCCGCGGGCACCGCACCAACGATCAAGTTGCCCATCGCGGCGAAGGCCAAGCCGATCCCGGCGCCCAGAAGGGCCATCGCCACATAGATATGCCATGGTCTGCTGTGCGCAGCGGTGAGCAGACCGAAACCGGCGGCGCTAAGAGTCGCGCCGGCCAGAAGCGCCGCCTTCGAACCGAAACGGGCAGCAGCCCTCCCGGCCAACGCCCCCAGGACAAGCATCGCCGCGGTGGTCGGAACAAGATAGACGCTGCCGGCAAGCACGGAGGCACCGAAACCGTACCCGGCCGACGCAGGCGTCTCCACGAACTGCGGCACGATGACAAACGAGGCGAACATACCGGCGCCGAGGAGGAATCCCGCCAAGTTCGTCGTCCACACGCCGCGCAGGCGCATCATCGCCATGTCGACCAGCGGCGCCGGCGAACGCAGCTCGGCCAGCACCCACACGCCGCAGAGCACCAGCCCCCCCACCAGCAGACCGACGGTCTTGGCGCTGCCCCAACCCCAGACCGTCGCCTCGCTGATCGCCAGCAGCACGGCAGTGAGGCCGCCGCCCATCAGTAGCGCATTCAGCCAGTTGATGGCCCCGGGTGTACGGATCGGCGACTCGGGCACGAAACGCCCGGTCAAATAGGCGGCACCGACCAGGGCGACCAGCGGAATCCAAAACAGCCAATGCCAACTCAAGTGCTCCACGATCAGGCCGCCGACAACGATGCCGGCGCCGGCGCCGGTGCCGAAGATCGCCGACAACAACCCGATGGCCCCGGCGATTCGGGCCGGGGGGAACTCGTCGCGGATGATCCCGAACGACAGCGGGAACACACCGCCGCCCACGCCCTGGACGACCCGGGCGACCACCAGCAGACCGATCGAGTTGACCAGGGCGGCCATCAGCGTGCCGCCCACGAGAAGAAGGTAGGACAACAGCAGTAGGCGTTCCTTGCCGTACATGTCACCGAGTCGGCCGATCACCGGCGTGGCGACCGACGCTGAAAGCAAGTAGGCGGTGAGCACCCAGGCCACGCCGGTCTCGGTCGTATGCAAGCTGTGTTCGATGTCGGAAAGCGCCGGGACCACCGCCGACTGCAGCAACGCATACGCCATAGTCCCCAGGCTCAAGATGGCCAGCGTTAGATTCGGGTGCTGCCGGTGCTCCTGCGCGCTAGTCAACTCTACAACCAGGCCTGTCGCAGATCAGGGCCCGACCGACCGGATCGGCAGGTGAACCTGGACTCGACACCAGCCACGATCCCAGCCGGCGGGTCATCGGTCGCCGGCAGCGCGGATTCGCAACCTCGGGGATCGGGATAGACAAAATAACCCACAGCGGCCGGCTTCTCGGTCATGACGGCCCGAGTAGCCCGTCGGAAGGCCCGTCATCTCCGGCCAAGAGATCTTCGAGCAGGCCCATCGCCTCGGCCAGCATCCAACGTTGCGGCCCGCTCAGGCGTTCCAACCGCTCCGCCAACCAGGCGTTCCCCGACGCCCGGTGGGTATCGACCAGGCGTCGACCCTCGGCGGTAGCGGACAAGAACACGCTCCGGCGATCCTGAGCGCTACGGCGGCGGACAGCCAACCCGGCTTCTTCAAGCTGATCGGCCAGCCGGGTTGCCGCCGAAGACGGCAGACGCTCGACACTGGCCAGCTCGCCAATGGCCATGTCGCCGCGATCGGCGAGCGTGGCGAGAGCCGCGTACAACCCCATAGACGGCCCAGGCGGGTCGTTGCGCCGCAACTGGCGGGCAAGGCGAACCATCACCATCCGCAGGCGGTCCCCGACCTCCGACGCCACGAGGTCGCCCACATCGCCTCCCGTGGCTTGACGGCCCGCGCTGGTACCAACGGAACCTCGGGACATGAGAGAGGCAACACCTTCCGATCCACGCACGACCTGTTGGACACACCAGTATATATCACAAGTAGTAGTTGCTCAGCAGAATAACTCACTCTGATATCGATAGCCTTGGGCGATCCCCGGAAGGCTGATCCGATCAGCGCGGTCAGAGCATCGACGCCCGCTCGGCGGCCCCCGGCGACACCGGCCCCCCGGCTCAATATCCCGAAGACCCCGCCTCAATATCCCGGAGAAAGGGATCCGCAAGAGTGTCCTTCAAGTGCCGCACGGGGGGCACCCACCGGCCGGTCGGCCGAGGTAGCCCGATAAGCCGGACGGGACAATCCCGGCAGGCCACCTTCCCCTTAGCCCGTTGACAACTGATGCCTACGGGCAGGTTCGCGTCTCACCAACGGCATGCCTCAAGTACCGGCCCGTTCCGGCGGTCAGGAACAGTTGAGTAGGGCAGCGCCTATGGCGCGCCATAGGCTGCCCTATGCAGGCGAACGGCCGTTCGGAGGCACTCGCGCAAAGCCGCTGGTCAGCGGCCGCCATAGGCGCGCCACCTGCCCTATGCAATGTCGGGCAAAGCTGATAGGCGTTCGAGAAAAACGCCCGAGAAACCTGTGGATAACCGGATCGGGCGTTCGAGAAAGTGCTGGTCACGGCGTCGCGCCTATGCAAAGTGGCGCGCAAAACCAGAGCTAATAGTGGCGGGGGGGCTGTTAGCTCCGGTCCGGTCCGTGCCTCCGCGGTCGCGAAGCCGCTGGTCACCCGGGGTCTGCGTACGCGGCGCATAGGCGGCTGCATACTCAATGTCGGGCGCAAATGCCTGATTTGTGCCCGAGAAACCTGCTCGGAGCCCGAGAAACCCGTCTCCCCCGGAGTCAAGCCTTGAGGGCAGTCGTGGCGGCTAGCGCCGATCCGGGCTCGTAAGCACCGCAGCCCCAGTACACGAGAACGTCCCGAAAGCGGAGGACCTCGGAGATGCGATGACCGTCCTGGTTCCGATAGTTGATGACCAGCGTGTCAACTGCGACGCGGACACTTTCCACCTTGAAACGGAGGGTTGGCAGCTGCTCAAGTCCAGTAGTCCAGTAAGCCCGCAGTGCCTCCTTGCCGCGGACCTCCCCGGTCGGCTCCTTGAACCGGTGGAGAATATAGGGAGACTGAAACACCACATCGTCCGTGTAGTGGACGAGGAGACGCTCGACGTCGTGGGCGTTCCATGCTTCTTCCCACTCGGCGGCGAATTTCTTAACAAACCGGGCATCCATCCCGCGACCGTACCGGGGTCCTAGCCGTGGGGGCGCCCACGGGAGAGCTTCTGGGAGGAGGGCCCCTCGGACACGCCGAGAAAGCAGCGAACCTCCGACCTTCGGGTTAGGTGCCCGACGATCGAATTCGAGTTAGCGCCGACGATACTCGCCGACTGGCTGTCCCGAGCGCCCAGGTCGCCTTCCGGATCGTCGATCGAACGAACGTCGGCTCGACCGTGGTGGCAAGTAGACGCTTCGGTTCGATTCCCGTCACCTCCGATGACGTGGGTCCGTACGAACCGGTGACCCTTTGCGGCCTTGACCAGGCGAAACGCGATGGAGCGGCTCCGCGTTCGCACGTGACCAGGCGACACGGCATAGACGGCCATGGGTCCTCGATGTCGTCGTCCGAACCGCTTACCGTACGAACCGTTGTCTTCCCGGCTGCCCCCGCGGGACGCGGGACACCTCGGGCGAAGATGCCTCTGAGACTATGGTCCCGTCTTGTGGAGGCGAACCGAAACCCGGAGCTGGTCGAACTGCGAGCCGGCGAGTGGGCGCTGTGGCGAAGCGTGGCTGTTCGAGCGACCGGCTTCTCCGTCGATGGTCTCGACGTGTTCGGCGACGATGAGGACGGCCGCTTAGCCCGGTTGGCCGAGAATCGACGACTCCGTGAGGCGTTGACGTGGCAGAACCGAGACGTGTTGCACAACGCGCTGGACCGCTTGGACTCAGCGACGGGCAGCACGAGTCGGCGCCGCCTGGAGACGGTCGCCAGCTACTGGCAGCGGTACTGCGCCAAGAACGACACGATCGGCTTCTTCGGGCCGCTGGGATGGGGGACCCTCGCCGATGACGGCGCCGCAGCAGTACTGGAACCGGGTTCCGAACTCCTGGCCGAGCGGGTCACGCATTTTGAGGTGTGGGCCATCGACGCGCTGGCCGGCGCGCTCGCCCAGGACCCCGAGGTGCGTCGTTGGATCCCGCCGCGGCGCCACCCCGCCTTCCTGCCTGACAGCCTCGATGCGCCCGAGGCGGCGCTGTTCAACGCCTGCGATGGGCGCCCAGCGTTCGAGGTGGGCCCGCTCGGGCTGATCGAGAAGCTGACCGAACGTGGGGCCTTGGTGTGGGCCTTCAAGGTGCCCCTCGGGCCGTACCCAGAACGCGATCTTCGTGCCCAGCTCGAAGCGATCGGCGACGACAAGGTGCGCGACCGTTGCCTCGAGAGCCTTGGCCGCCTCGAGGCGGCCCGAGCCGGGGTGGCCACCGCCGCCGGAGATGCCGACGCCCTGGCGGACGCGCTCGGAGAGCTGGACCGCATCTTCGAGTCGCTCGTCAATGTGTCAGCCAAAAGGCGCGCCGGGGAGATGTACGCCGGGCGTACCGTCTGCTACGAGGACTGTCGACGCGACCTACAGCTGCGGCTCGGCCCGGCTGTGGTGGGAGAGTTCGCCCGAGCGCTGGTTCCTGTCCTGGCCGGGTCCCGCTGGTATTGCGGCGAGATCTATGCCGCCGGCCGGCGCCTCGTTAGCGACGCCCTGGTGGAGGTACGCGCCGACCGGGGTGACGCTCGGGTCCCGCTGCTGGAGGTGTGGCGCGGGCCCTTCCTCGCCTGATGCCCGCCTCGGCCCGCCGGGAGATGCCGACCCCCTTCGAAGGGGCGGCAGCGATCACCGCCGAGCTGCAGCGTCGGTGGACCGACCTTTTGGACGGTGACCTCGACACGTTGAGCGATCGGGCCTGCGCCGTGTTCGCCGACGCCCACCCGGCGTGGCCCAGAGCGGTCTTCCACGGTCCTGACGTGCAGATCGCGGCCGCTGGCATCGACGCCTTGGAGCGAGGAGAGTTCAGCGTCGTGGTTGGCGATTTCCACCCGGGCGGCGCTCCCGTGGGCCAGTCCGTGTTCTTGGAGGGCCACCCCGATCCCGATAGCGTCCGACGGTTCATGGCGGCCCACCTGCCCGAGCCGAGGCTGATCGTGGTCCCCTCACGCAGCATGGGGCGCATCGGTGGTCGCTTCACCGTCGGGTACGGCACCACCCGTGACCAATACCTGCTCACCACCGACGAGACCTGCACGCCCAGCGGGAGGAGTTGCTTCGACATCGCCGAGCTGTCGGTGGTCGACCACGACGACCAGGCGATGCTCGTCACGAGCGACGGCGCAGTCGTCGCGCCACTCCCCCACGCGTTCGAGCACCTGATGTTTGTCAGCGGCATCCGCGCCTACCAGCCCTTCGCCCCCGCGCCGCACTCGACCCGGATCACCACCGGACGCACTGTGCTGCGCCGAGAAACCTGGACCGTTCCGGCCGCGGACATGACATGGGCGCACGCCAAGGACGGCGTCCATACTGCAGCTCGCGACTGGGCGCGATCGCTCGGCATGCCCCGCCGCGTGTTCGCGCCCGCAGACGGCGAGCCCAAGCCGGTCTATATCGACTTCGACAGCCGGGCGCTCGTGAGTATCCTCGCTCGCTTCGTTCGGGCAGGCAACGCAGGCACCGTGCGAGTCTCGGAAATGCTGCCTGGCCCAGACCAAACCTGGCTTCTCGACGCCGATGGCCGTCGCTACACCAGTGAGCTGCGGCTCACCGCGATCGACCTCACCAGAGAACCGACATAACTGTAAGTGCGGACATCGGCCCGGCCCGATCGTGAGCAGCTTCGCCACCGTGCCGGCGGCACCGTCCCGCAACCAACGGCCGACCTGGCCCGTACCCACGTCGCGGGACCTATTGGCCTATCGCCGGGGAAGAGGGATGCTATGTCCGGGCCGATGGCCGGAAGCCAACGCCTGACTGTTCAAGGACGATCCACGGCGCACGACCGGCTGGTGCCTTCATGCGCTGCATCGTCTTGAACACGGTCGACTCGGCGTAGCGAGTGCCGGCTCTGAGCATCTCAGCGTCGACCTCACCTACTGTGAACACCGGTTGACCGGTCCGCTCCCAGAGCGCCGTCCGCCAGCGAGGCGGCGACCTCATCCCGGCAGCTGCCTAGGGCCGGCTGCCGAGCCGGAACCAGCCGCCACCTCCGCTCCGGAGGCATCCTCCGATGACGTGGGTCCATACGAACCGGCGACTTCTTGGGCCTGTGACTGGGGAGAACGTTGAACCCCGGCTCTTCGGTGTCTTCGAGCTGTGCGAACCGTTGTCTTGGTCGGCGTCGGTGGGGGCGCTGCCGGGTTCGGACCGCTGTCGCGGGAGCCGGGGTGATACCTGAGGATGACTCGGGGAGGAGACCAGCGACTGACGATTCCCTACCGGACCGAGGGCACTGTGGTCATAGGGCCGTTCGGCTCGCTGATCATAAGGAGGAAGGTCATGAGTATGGAGACCGTCGCCGCGAACGAGCCCTGCCAGTTGGCGAGGAACACCGCCCGAGGCCGATCGCCTCATCGCCGAGGATTGTCAGTTGCCGCCGACCGGCTGGCGGACCGGGTGCCCACCCCAAGGACGTTTTGGGTTTCGGTGGCGGCGTTGCCGCTTTACATGATCGTGATGAACCTCGGTGCGCTTGTCGTTGCTCGGTTGGCCGGGTACCACCGCAGCAGCGGCATGCTTTTCGGATTGAGCATGTCGCCCGGATACGGACCCCGTCGCGCCCATAACATTTTGATCGCCCTCGGCGCCCGGGGCCGAATGGCCGACGCGGTGACCTTGGCTATCTTCGACGTGGCCTTCCCCGTCGTCTACGGCGTGCTCTTATCGCGAGGACTGCGGTTGGTCGCTGCGCGGCTGGGCTGGTCCACCCGAGCCCGGAAGACTGCGGCGATAGTTCCCTTGCTTGCTGTCGCTGCCAACTGGCTGGCCGACATCTGCATCATCAGTCTGATTGGAGCCTTCCCCCACAGCCTCGCCCCGTTGGCTGTGGCGGCGAGCGCCCTGACCGGCGTGAAGTTCGCGGTGATCGCAGCCAGCGCGGCCGGCCTGGTAGTTAGTGCCGGACTGCTTGGTCTGTGGAGACGGTCGCAGGCAGTAGCCGCGGTCGTTCGGTGATTGAGCGCTTCCTGTCCGTCGAGGCCCCCCAGCAATGGCCGGGCCTCGACTGGCGCGTCCGTCGTCGAGACCGTGAGACCTCCCCGGCGATCGGCTTGCCGCGGCGGGCAGGCGGAGTACTGCCGGCGGTACGCCGACGGTGGGCCTGGGGCGCAACTTGGAGCGCTGGGCGGTCGGGACGAGCCAACATGGCAGGGTGCGGGAGATGACGGCGACCCCAGAGCGGCCTACTGCGTCGGCTGGCAGTT
>Ga0209810_1001399_pt1 | contig 36659 bp, 35 predicted proteins | sample Coa_R1_7_FD_187159 | JGI IMG/M metagenome (GOLD analysis project Ga0209810, IMG submission 187159) | Surface soil microbial communities from Centralia Pennsylvania, which are recovering from an underground coalmine fire - Coalmine... | ecosystem: Environmental > Terrestrial > Soil > Unclassified... | reverse complement strand
GATCGTGCAGCATGCCGCGCGCGGCGGAAGGCGCGCGACGACCCTTTCCGTCACGATCGATTGCGAAGGCGGCGTCGACGTCGCCACGTGCGAGCAAATCGCCGGCGCGATCAACGCGCGCTTGGAAAGCTTCGATCACTCCTACACGCTCGAAGTCGAATCTGCGGGATTGAACCGCCCGCTGACCAGACCCGGCGATTACCAGCGCTTCTCGGGGCGTGAAGCGAAAATCGTGACGTCGCTCCCCGTGAAGGGGGGCAAGACGCACCGCGGCGTCCTGCGCGGCGTGCGCGGAACGAACGTCATCTTAGAGACCGGCGGCGAGGAACTTCCGCTGCCGCTGGCGACCATCGAGCGCGCGAACTTGGAATACGACGTCCGCTCGGATCTCAAACGCGACAAGAAAGAACGAAAAAACCATGCCTGAAGCGACCGAAGAACGGCTCATCGACGTCCTGCACTTCATCTCGAAAGAGCGCAACATTCCGTTCGAGATGTTGATCGAAGCTTTGGAAGCCGCGTTGCTCACCGCTTACAAGCGGCACTTCGGCAGCGAGGCGAACGCCATCGTCACGGTCGACCGGCAGAGCGGCGATTACAAGGTCTTCCACCGCCGCACGGTCGTCGACGAAGTCACCGATCCGAAGCTCGAGGTCACGCCGAAAGAGGCGGGTTCGCAATATCAAGTCGGCGACTACTTCGACGAAGAAGTCACGCCGAAAGACTTCGGACGGATCGCCGCGCAGACGGCCAAGCAAGTCATCGTGCAGCGCATTCGCGAAGCCGAACGCGACACGGTGTACAATAAGTACGCGGCCAAGCTCAACGACGTCGTAAAGGGCACGGTTCAACGGTTCGAGCAGCGCAACATGTACGTGTTGCTCGAAGGCAAGGACGAAGCGATGCTCCCGCTTTCGGAGCAGGTGTCGCGCGAGAACTTCCGCATCAACGACTTCATTCGCGCGTACGTGGTGGACGTGCGCAAATCGCCGAAGGGCCCGAGCGTCATCCTCTCGCGCGCCGCCGAAGGGTTGGTGCAGCGCCTGCTCGAGTTCGAGGTGCCGGAAATTCAGGACGGCATCGTGGAGATCATGGCGATCGCGCGCGAGCCGGGCAGCCGCACGAAAGTTGCCGTGCGCAGCAATCGCGCGGAGGTCGATCCGATCGGCGCGTGCCTGGGGCCGAAGTCGAGCCGCATCGCGAACGTTTCCGACGAACTGCGCGGCGAGAAAATCGACGTGATACGCTGGGAAGCCGATCCGGTCGCGTTCATCATGAACGCGCTGCAGCCCGCGAAAGTGCTGGGCGTGGAACTCTTCGAGGACGACGGCGTCGCGCTCGTCGTCGTACCGGATTATCAGCTCTCGCTGGCAATCGGCCGCGAGGGCCAGAACGTGCGGCTTGCGGCGCGCCTGACCGGATGGCGCCTCGACATCGCGAGCGAAAGCGAGGCGGCCGAGGCACGCGAGCGCTACCTGGCGGAACGCGCCGAAGCGCAGGCTGCCGGCTCTCCCGCGGAAGAGGAAACGCTCGCGGAAGAAGCGGTTGCGGAAGAGGAGGCCGGTTTGGCGCCGGCGGGGATCGACGAAGAACTCATCCGCAAGCTGGAAGAATTCAAACGCGAGCGGCTGGGCAGCGAATAACGCTTGGACGGCTTGCGAACGGCGCGCGTGCCGGTGCGGCAATGTGCGGGCTGCCGCGAGCGAAAACCCCAGGCCGCGATGCAGCGCTTCGTGCGAATCGATCAGCGATCGTGGCGCCCGGACACCGGACGTAAGCGCCGGCCGGGACGAGGCGCGTACCTTTGCTCGGCGGAATGCGCGCGGCGCGTGGAAAAAAACAAAAAATATCCGGGGCTTGCAGCTGCGGCCGCCGAATACGGGTTACAACAAGGTTGACGGTTTGCATCATGACAGTTCCATGCTGAACAAAACCAATGCGTAACGACCTGCGGCGTGGGAGAGCACGCTGCGGAAGGAGCGCGCCTATAAGGTGAGGGTACGTGCAGGCGCTCCCTCCCCGGAGCAACGACGCGCCTGCATCGTGAAAGGCAGACTTTGGCTACCGGAAAAGTTCGAATCTTTGAACTCGCAAAAGAGGTTGGGCTCACATCGAAGGAGCTGATCACACTCTTCAACGAGCGCTTGGGCGGCATCTTCGAAGCGAAGAACCAGCTCAGCGTCGTCCCCGATCACATCGCGGATCTCGTGCGCAGCGTTCTCCTCAAGCCCGCACCCTCGGCGAAGTCCAAACCGGCCCAAGCCAAAGCGGCGCCCGCAGCGAAGCCGAAGGCTTCGGCCGCCGCAGTCTCCGCCCCGCCGAAAGCCCCCGAAGAACCGATCCCCACCCTCAAGCCGGTCGCGGCCTCCTCGGCGCGCCGCACCACTGCCGTCGCGAAAGCTCCGGCCAAGGCGCCGGAAGCGCCCGCCGCGCAAGCGCCGGCGACTAGCGCCGCGCCGCCCGCCGCAACGCCGTCGGCGCCCAAACCCGCGCCCGCCGCCGTACAGGCGACGCCGCAAACACCCGTGCCGCGTCTTCGCCCCGTACCGTCGGGGCAGCAATCCGTGCTGCGCCGTCAGGCGCCGCCGCCGACTACCTCCGCGTCCGCTTCACCCGGCCCGCAGGTCGGTTTGCCGGGAAGGCCCGGCGTGGCGCCGCGCCCCGGTCAGAGCGCGCCTCAGCCGCCGGTGCGTCACGACGGTCAGGCCGCGGGACAACCTCGCTCGCCGCAGCCGGGTCGCCTCATTTCCCCCGCTCCGCAGCGGCGTCCGCAGGGCAATGGTCCGTTCCGGCCGCTGACGCCGGCCGGAAACCGTCCCTTCGTACCGCGTCCAGGCGGCCTGCCTGCGTCGGCCACGGATACGCCCGCGCCCAGTTCCGGCGCCGGGGGCGGCCGTCCCGGCACGCACGGCCGCGATCGCGACGAGAAAATCAACAAAAAGGATCGCGAAAAGGAGCTGCTGCTCGAGAAAGAGCGCAATCGCAAGAAGCGCGTCGAGGCCGCTCCTGCGGCGCCCCCGGCGAAGCTGGAAGCGATCGAAATTCCCGATCTTCTGACGGTGCAAGAGCTGGCTACGTCGATGATCGTGCCCGCGAAAGACGTCATCAAAGAGCTCATCAAGATGGGCACGATGGCGACGATCAACCAAAACATTCCCAGCGACGTCGCGATCGCCGTTGCAAAGAAATTCGGATTCAACGCCGTCGTCAAGGAAGCCGGCGAAGAGGTGACCGTCGAGCAAGAAGAAGACAAGGCGGAGATGATGACGGCGCGCCCTCCCGTCGTCACCGTGCTGGGCCACGTCGATCACGGCAAGACGTCGCTGCTCGACAAGATTCGCAGCGCGAACGTCGCCGCTGCAGAGGCGGGCGGCATCACGCAGCGCATCGGCGCGTATACCGTCGAGCAAAACGATCGCAAGATCACGTTCATCGACACGCCGGGTCACGAAGCGTTCACCGCGATGCGCGCCCGCGGCGCGAAGGTCACGGACGTGGCAATTCTCGTCGTCGCCGCGGACGACGGGGTGATGCCGCAAACGCGCGAAGCGATAGCGCACGTCAAAGCGGCCGGCGTTCCCATCGTCGTCGCGATGAACAAGATCGACAAGCCCGACGCGCAGCCGGAGCGCGTGAAGCAGCAACTCGCGGAAGAGGGGCTGCAGAGCGTCGATTGGGGCGGCAACATCGAAATGGTGCCGGTGTCCGCGAAAACCGGACAGGGCATCGACAAATTGCTCGAAACCGTGCTGCTCGAAGCCGACATTCGCGATCTCAAAGCGAACAAAAACCGGCGCGCCACGGGCGTGGTGATCGAGTCCGCGCTCGATCGCGGACGCGGTGCCGTCGCAACGGTGCTCATTCAAAACGGCACGCTTCGCGTCGGCGACGTCGTCGTGGTGGGCGGCACCTTCGGCAAAGTCCGCGCGCTGGTGGACGACAAAGGCAAACAAGTCAAAAAAGCCGGACCCTCCATTCCGGTCGAAATCATGGGATTGCAAGACGTGCCCGCGGCAGGCGACACGTTGATGGTGGTCTCCGACGAGCGCGTCGCGCGCGAAACGGCGGAGAAGCGCAAGACGCGTCGCCGCGACGTGCGCATTGCGGCGACCGGCGGCCAGCGGGTTTCGCTGGAAACCTTCATGCAGATGCCGGCCGAAGGCAAGAAGGCGCTCAACATCATCGTCAAGGCGGATGGGCAAGGTTCCGTCGAAGCGCTGCGCGCGCGCATGGAACAACTCTCCACCGAGGAAGTCGACATTCGCGTAATTCACGGCGGCGTCGGCGCGATCACGCCGAACGACGTGAACTTGGCCAGCGCTTCCAACGCGGTGCTGATCGGCTTCAATATCCGGCCGGACGAAACCGTCAAGCGCCTTGCCGAGAACGAAGGCGTCGATCTGCGCTTCTACCAAGTCATCTACGAGGTCGAAGACGATCTGAAGAAGGCCATGCGCGGCATGCTGGCGCCGGTGCAGCGTGAAGTCACGCTCGGCCACGCCGAAGTGCGCGAAATCTTCAAGGTCAGCAAGGTCGGCTCGATTGCGGGCTGCTACGTCAAAGACGGGAAGATCAACCGCAACAACAAGGTTCGCGTGCTGCGCGACCAAGCCGTGATCTTCGACGGAGAAGTGGAATCGCTGCGCCGTTTCAAAGACGACGTGCGCGAGGTCGCGGAAGGCTACGAATGCGGCATTCAAGTCGCCAAATACCAAGACCTCAAAGTTGGCGACGTCATCGAGGCGTATACCGTCGAAACGGTTGCCGCGGAATTGGTGCATGCATAGTGAAAGCGCAGCGCATCCAACGGATCGATCACGAGATCCAAAGAGTGCTCGGCCCGCTGATTTCCCAAGACCTCAAGGACCCGCGCCTGGGTTTTACGACCGTTACCCGCGTTGAGGTTTCGCAAGACCTCAAGCACGCGAAGGTCTTCGTCTCAATCATCGGCGACCGGCACGTCGCCAAGCAAACGATGGACGCGCTAACGCGCGCCGCGCGCTTCCTGCGCGGCGAACTGGGCCGCGAAATCAAACTGCGGCACACGCCGGAGTTGCTGTTCCTCGAGGACCGCTCCACGGAGCGCGCCATCAACCTCAGCAAGACGCTCCGCGAAGCGAGCGGAGGAAACGCGTGATCGAAGAGCAGCACGCCGTCACCGCGACGACGGAAGAAGTCGTCGCGGAACTGCGCAAGCGCAGCGCCTTCGTGCTCGTGAGCCACGTAAAACCGGACGGCGACACCCTCGGAGCGGGCCTTGCGCTCGGACTTGCGCTCAAAAAACTCGGCAAGCGCGTGCAGTATTTCCAGCAGGACGCGGTGCCGCGCAACCTGCGTTTTTTGCCGGACTCGCAATACGTCACGCGCGAGCTGCCGCCGGACTTGCCTGAAGAGGCGCTGTGGATCTTTTGCGACATGAGTGACACCGCGCGCGCCGGCGAGTTCCTTCCGAAAATCGCGCGCGAGAACATTCTCGACATCGATCATCACCTGGGCAACGCTCACTTCGGCGCGTTCAACTACGTGCTGCCGGAGGAGTGCTCGACCGGTACTTGCGTCATGCACCTGCTGCGCGCGCTCAAAATCGACATCGACGCGGACATCGCCACGTGCCTGCTGACCACGATCATGACGGATACGGGCGGCTTCATGCACGGCAACACGACGCCCGAAGTGCTGATGCTCTCGGCCGAACTGATGAACCTGGGCGCGAACAAGGAACAGATTACCGAGGAAATCTTCGCCAACAAGCGCATCGCCGCGCTCAAACTGCTCGGCCGCGCGTTGAACGAAGCGCGTCTGGAAGACGACGGGCGGTACATTTGGTCGTACGTCGACCAGCCCATGCTCTCGCAGTGCGAGGCCGACGGCGAGGACACCGAAGAAATCGTAAACCACTTGCGTTCGGTGGAAGGCGTGGAAGTCGCGGCGCTGTTCAAGGCGTACGACGGCGACATCCGCGTGAGCTTGCGAAGCAGCGGACGCGTCAACGTACAGGCCGCCGCAGCGCGTTTGGGCGGGGGCGGACACTTCCGCGCGTCGGGTCTGACGTATATCGGAAAGCTCGCGGACGCCGTGAACGCGGTGCACGAAGCGTTGGCGGCGGAAGGATTGTAGCGGTGAAACTGATCGCGATCGCCGCGCTTCTCTTGGGTGCGGGCATGCTTGCGGGAACGCGCGGCAACACGCCGTTCATCCGCTGGGGCATCGTGATCGCGCTGGCGGGCGTGCTGCTCACGCTCACGTCGGCGCTCTTCACGGTTCGAGGAGTGGCGGCAGGTACGATTCTGGCGGCGGCGGGCGTGGCGGTGTACTACTACGGCCGGGTTGCGCGTAAAGAGCGGCTGTTCGTGCCGCGCCGCTGAGCCGGCGATGCTCGGGTTCGTCAACGTCTTCAAGCCGGCGGCCCCCACATCGGCGCAAGTCGTTGCGCGGCTGCGGCGCATCTACGGCATCTACGCGCGCGATCGCCGCATCGCCGTCGGGCATTTGGGAACACTCGATCCGCAAGCGGCGGGGGTTTTGCCGATTGCGGTGGGCAAGGCGACGCGGCTCATCCCGCTGCTTACCGATCAGCGAAAGTCGTACGTCTGCACGTTCGTCGCGGGACGCTCGACCACTACCGGTGACGCTCTCGGCGAAAGCGTGAAGATTCAAGCGATTCCTTCCGATTGGGAGCGAAAGCTTCGCGCGGTCTTGCCGCAATTCGTCGGACGCCTCGAACAAGTTCCGCCGATGTACAGCGCGGTGCACCACGATGGGCGCCGACTTTACGATTTGGCGCGGGAAGGCAGAAACGTCGAGCGAAAAGCGCGGCCGGTCACCGTGTACGGGTTGTCGCTGCTCGGTATCGAGCCGCCGGGCGTCGCTCGTCTGCGCGTCGCCTGCAGCGAAGGCACCTACGTGCGGGCGCTCGTCGAGGATTTGGGCGAGGCGATCGGCGTTCCGGCGCACATGGGCGCACTCGTGCGCGAGGCCTCCGGACCTTTCATTGTCGGCGAATCGAATACGCTCGACGAAATCGCGGATCGGCCGGAGGAATGTTTGATCGCCCCCGAGCGCATCATTCCGTTTCCGACCATCGTGTTGGACCTGCGCCATTCCGCGGATTTTCGCGCGGGCCGGGTCGTGCCGCTTCCGGCCGGCGCACCCGCAAAACACGTTTTCGTGCGCGACGAATCGCGCACGCTGGTGGGCGTGGGCGAGACGCACGGCGCGCTTCTTGCCCCGCGTAAGGTCTTCGTGTGAAGGTTTGGCATCGTTTGGAGGAACGCGATGCGCGCAGCGGCAGACCCATCGCGCTCGCGATTGGATTCTTCGACGGGATGCACCGCGGTCATCAGGAAATCGCGCGGCAAACGCTGAGGCTTCGCAGGCCGGGCTGGCATGCCGCGGCGCTCACGTTCGCAAATCATCCGGCCGCGTTTCTGCGGCCCGGTACGGAACCGCCGCTCATCACCACGCCGGAAGAGCGGCTCGATTCGATCGCCGCGGCGGGTTTCGACGAGTGCTTCTTCGTCCGGTTTGACGATCGCATCGCGTCCATTTCCGCGGAGCGTTTTTTGAGCGAAACGCTTCTCGCGCAGCTGCGCGCGCGCGGCGTGGTCGTCGGAAAGAATTTTCGTTTCGGCCACAAGCGGGCCGGAGATACCGCGATGATGCAATCCGCGCTTTCCGCAACCGGCGTTCCTTGCGTCGCCGTGGAGAACACGCTGGACGAACGCGGCGAGCGGATCTCCAGCACGCGCATCCGCGCGTGCATCGCCGAAGGAAACCTCGAGGAGGCGGACCGGATGCTGGGACACAGTTACGAGCTTCGCGGGCGAGTCGTGGTCGGCCGCGGCGTCGGACACGACCTGCAGTTTCCGACGGCAAATCTGCAGCCGCCGCCCAAACTGCTCCCGAAGGACGGGGTGTACTCGGCGATTGCGCGGTTTGACGGCCGCGACTATGCGGCGCTCGTGTCCATCGGCACGAATCCCACCTTCGATGGAGCGCAGCGCACCGTGGAGGCGTGGCTGCGAGACTTTCACGAAACGATTTACGGCAAGGAGCTCGCGATTCGGGAGCTTCGTTTCGTGCGCGAACAGCAACGTTTTGAAACCGCAGCGCTGTTACAAGCGCAAATGGATCGCGACGCGCGAGCCGTCGCTTACCCGGGATTCGGATAGGTATTGGCTAGGTAAATGAAGAGACGAATCGTTTTTGCCGCAGCGGCCGCGGCGGCACTTGTGACCGGATGCTCCGGCTCCTCGCAGAACGGCGGGGGCGTAGCACGCGTCGGCCGCGCGGCCCCCTCGTGGTCCGAACCCACGAGCGCAGGCGGCAAACTCTCGATGGCTTCGCTGCGCGGTAAAGCCGTGTACCTGAATTTCTTCGCGACGTGGTGCCCGCCGTGCAACCAGGAGGCACCCGAGATCAACGCCCTGCAGAAGCAGTACGCCTCATCGGGCTTTCAAACCGTCGGCATTGACGAACTCGAGAGTGCCTCGAAGGCGGCGCAGTTCGTACGCAAGTACGGCCTCGTGTACCCTGCGGTGGTCGACGACGGTACCCTGCAGGCGCAGTACAACGTCAACGGTCTGCCCGTCCACGTCTTCATCGACCGCGGGGGCGTCGTCCGGCAAATCGTCGTAGGACAAATGACGCAAGCGGCCATCCGGGCGGCTATTCAAAAGATCTTGTAAAAAGTTCGACCTTCAGTTTATTGCAGGTTGCGTCGGGGAACAACGGCACGGAAGGAGTGTTCGCCTTGGCGGAACCGCGGACGGCTTACGTTGCGTTTTCCGGCGATCTCGACGTCTACCGCCGGGATGAAATTTCCGCTGCGCTTCCGGCAGCGGGAAGCGTCGACCAGCTCGTCATCGACATGCGAGGCGCAAGCCTCATCGATTCCTCCGTAATCGCCGTGTTGATGCATTACCGGCGAGAATTCGTGGATGCCGGAGGCAACGCGCACGAAGTCGTGGTCGTGGTGCCGCAGCAGCTGCGCCGAATCTTCGAGATTACCGGGCTTACGAAAAGTTTGACGGTGGTCAACGCATCGTCGGCTTCGACCGAACAAACCGAAGTGCCGTCCTAAGCGGCCTTGACCACCAGCGCGCCGCCGTCGACTTCCACTTTCGCGCATGCCCCTTTCTTCAATTCGCCGCGTAAAATCGCGGTGGAAATGGGCGTGCTTACGTGCCGCGCAACGATGCGTTGCACGTAACGCGCGCCGCTGCCGGCGTTCATCGCCTCCTGCGCGAGGAATTTGCGCGCATCCGCGCCCAGCAGCAACTCTACGTCCCGGGCGCCCAGGCGCTCCGCGAGCGAATCGACGTGGATGGCGACGATCCGTTCGATCTCCGGCAAACCCAAATCGTTGAAGCGCACGATGTCGTCGATGCGGTTCAGGAACTCCGAGCGAAACGCCGTCGAAAGATCACCGTCGTCGGCGTTCGTCGTCATGATGATGAGCGCGTGCCGGAAATCGATCGTGCGCCCTTTCGCGTCGGTCACGCGTCCGTCGTCGAGAATCTGCAGCAGCACGGCGGCGACGTCCGGATGCGCTTTCTCTAATTCGTCGAACAGCACGACGCAGTACGGCCGGCGGCGGACCGGTTCGGTGAGTTGCCCCGGTTCGTCGTGTCCCTGGTATCCCGGCGGGGCGCCGAGCAGGCGTGAGGTCGTGTGCGGTTCGGTAAACTCGGAGAGATCGATCCGCACCAGCGCCTCTTCCGTGCCGAACAGTGCTTGCGCGAGCGCCTTTGCCAGTTCGGTTTTGCCGACGCCGCTGCCGCCCAAGAACAGAAAACTGCCGAGCGGCTTGCGCGGATCGTGCAGTCCCGCTCGCGCGCGGCGGATCGCTTCGCTGACCGCCGCGATCGCTTGCTCCTGCCCGATGACGCGTTTCGAAAGCGTTTGTTCGAGCGAAAGCAAGTTGTTCGCTTGGGATTCGGACAGCGTCGATTGCGGGATGCCGGTCCATTTGGTGACTACCGCGGCGACGTCGTCGGCGGTAACGACGGGACGCGCCGTTTCACCTTTGCCGTTCAGCGCCGCGGTTGCCGCCGCTTCGTCCATCAAGTCGATGGCTTTGTCGGGAAGAAAGCGGTCCGCGATATACCGCGCCGAAAGCGAAGCTGCCGCGCGCACGGCTTCCGGCGCGATCTGCACGTCGTGATGCTGCTCGTAGCGCGCCGCAAGGCCGCGTAAGATGGAAACCGTCTGCTCGATGGACGGTTCGTCGACCATGACCGGCTGAAAGCGGCGTTCCAATGCCGCATCGCTTTCTATGTACTTGCGGTATTCGTCGAACGTCGTCGCGCCGATGCATTGCAAGTCGCCGCGCGCGAGTTCGGGTTTGATCATCGAACTCAAATCGAGCGCGCCTTCCGCCGCGCCCGCGCCGACCAAGGTGTGCAATTCGTCGATGAACAGGATGACGTCGCGCGCCGCTTTGTGGACTTCGTCCAAAATCTTCTTCACGCGGCTCTCGAACTCGCCGCGGTACTTCGTGCCCGCAACGAGCGGGCCGAGCGAAAGCGCCAGCACCCGTTTGCGGCGCAGCGGCAACGGCACGTTGCCCGCGACGATCCGTTGCGCGAGGCCTTCCACGATCGCGGTTTTACCGACGCCCGGCTCGCCTACGAGCACGGGATTGTTCTTGCTTCGGCGTGCCAAAATGGAAACCACGCGCTCGACTTCCGTTTCACGTCCAATGACCGGATCGAGTTTGCCCGTGCGCGCGAGCTCCGTGAGATCGCGAGAGAACGCCGCAAGGGTTGGCGTCGCGCTGCGCAGTCGGCGCGTCCAATCTTCCAGCGGACTGCCGCGCAAACCGCCCTCGCTCTCGTTGAGCTTGTCGTACAGCACCGCCGCACCGGCAACGAGTGCCGCCGCGGCGAGCGCCGCACCCATCAGAGGCAGCGCGGCTTTCGTCGCCTGACGCCGCATCGCGCACGCCGCGCAATAGCGCGCTTGCAGCGATCCCGGATCGGGAACCGTCGCGGGGCGCTCCCCGCAGACCTCGCAAGTCTTGCTCATTCGCTCAGGTGCTACCCCGAGGGCGCTGCGAGGTTTCATTGGGCCTCATTGGGCGTCGAAGATGACGGTCACGGTTGCGCTCGTCTGCACGGGGCTCGGCGGAATTTGCGTAGGAGCCGCAGCCGGCGCGGCACGATACAGGTCGGCGCTCACGCTCGGAAGGATTTGGGTGGGAGCGCCTTCGCGAATCTCCTTCACGCGCACGATCCGCAAACCCGACGCTTGGGCCAGCGCTTGCGCGCTTGCTCGCGCGGAGCGAACCGCATCGCGCAGCGCCAGCGCGAACTGCGCGCTCGAGTCGCCGATCGCGAACGACACGCCGTTTACGTCGGTTACGCCGGCGTCTACCGCCGCGTCGACGACTTTGCCGACGGCGCTTACCGCGTGCACCGTGACGTTCACGCTGCGCGAAACGAAATAGCCGTAGCGTACGCCTTGCTGAGGCGTTTCGGGCGGCCGCGGCGGCGGATTGTAGGAGATGTTGAACGACGTCGTTTGCACGTCGTCTTGCGCGATGCCGAGCGCGTTGAGGGCCTTCGCGAGCCGCTCGTAGCGCACGTTGTTGTTCGAAACCGCGACGGCGGCGGTTGCAGCGTACGTCGATATGCCGAACGTCGCGTTCGCCATGTCGGGCATGCCGCGCGCGTGTCCTTCGGCGGTGACCGTGATGTCCGACGCCCAGACCGGTACGGCAGCGGATAACGCGAGCAGCACGCTCGCCGCGATCGCAAAGAAACGAGTCATCGGCCCTCCTTTATGCTTGAGCCTTCGCCGCGCGGGAAAGAAACCTGCGAGATGCTCGTCGAAACGGCCGTCGGCCTGTGCGTAGGCGTCCTCGCTCGCTATATCGTACCGGACTCGCCGGGGGTCGGCGCAGACACCCTTACCGGAATCGTGGGCGGAGGTCTCGGCGCCTTCATCTACAAGCTCTTCGGGCACAAGCCGCCATTCGACGACTTCAATGCCTGGAGCATTGCCAGCGCAGCCGTCGGCGCCTTCGTCATGATTCTCGTCATTCGCGCGGCCGGCGGACGCCGCACGATCGCTTAGAAAGGGGAGCAAAGACGCCCATGTGGCACATCATTTGGTTCATCATCATCGGTTTCATCGTGGGGCTCATCGCGCGCTGGATCGTGCCCGGAGCGGTGCGCGGCGGTATCCTGGTCGACATCATCGTCGGAATCATCGGTTCGTTCATCGGCGGCTGGATTTACCGCACGTTCGGGCACGGCTCGCTTACGGGGCTCTGGGCTTTTCTTTACGCGCTCATCGGCGCCGTGGTACTGCTCCTGATCGTGCGCGCCTTCACCGGAAGGCGTTCCGTAGTGTAGCCCTGTATAGAGCGCTCATGGCCTACGTCATCACCGAACCGTGCATCGGGACCAAAGACAAGTCGTGCGTCGACGTTTGTCCGGTCGACTGCATCCACGGAAAGGATGAGGACGACATGCTCTACATCGATCCCGAAGTGTGCATCGACTGCGGCGCCTGCGTTTCCGCATGCCCCGTTGAGGCGATCTACGCCGATTCGGACGTTCCCGAAAAATGGCAAAATTACATCGCCGTCAACGCGGAGTATTTCAAGAAGTAGATTTCCCAGCGCTTCAGAAAGCATTCACGTTTTCGCCGTACGGTAGCGCGTGATGCTTACCGCGCTGGTCGCCGGTGCCGGACCGGCTGGTTCCACGCTGGCTTTGCTGCTGTCGCGCGCGCGCAAAGGCGTGTGCGTTTACGAGCGGGCGCAGTTTCCTCGCGTCAAACCGTGCGGCGAATACTTGAGCGCCGGCAGCGTGCGCCTGCTGTACGAACTGGGCGTCGGCGAGCAGCTCGCGCGGCGTGCGCGTCCGGTGCGCGGCGTGCGCCTGCACGGGTACGGCGCGGAAACGCGCATCGATTTTCCGGATCCCGGTTGGGCACTCTCGCGCGCCGTCTTGGACGAAGCATTGCTGGAAGCCGCTCTTTCGGAAGGCGCGCGCCGCGTTCGCGCGCACGTCGAAGATTGCTCCGAAACGGCGGACGGCGCGCGTCTGGCCGTGCGGCTCCCCGACGGAACGCGGGAAGAGGTAACGGCGTTCGTCGTTGCCGGTGCGGATGGTCTGCATTCGATCGTCGCACGCAAATGCGGCTTGGCCGGAGCTCGTGACCAGGCAGGACGCTTTGCGTTCGGCGGGCACTATCGCGGCTTTGCCCGGCTCGACGAGTACATCGACATGTTCGTGCACCCGCGCGGCTATCTCGCGGTAAACCCGCTCGACGGCGGCACCGCGAACGTCATGCTCGTCCTCGAACGGCGCGACATCGAATCGCATCGTGAGGAGCTCGACGCGTTCATGCAAGAGCAAATACGCGAGCTTTCCGGGGGCCGGTTCGACGACATCTCGTTATTCGGCAAGCGCGTAGCGGCGGGACCGCTCTCCTATCGCGCGCAGCGCGCTGCCGCGAACCGCGTGGTTCTCGTCGGCGACGCGGCGTGTTTCGTCGACCCGTTTACCGGACAAGGCGTGTACTTGGCGATGGCCGGCGCGCGCATCGCTGCGGAGTGCATCGTGTCCGGCGGCCTGCGCGCTTACGAAGAGCGTCTGCGCGACGAGATAGATTCGCGCACGCGGGCTGCTCGCTCCGTCAGGCGGTTCATCGGTTCGGCGGCGTGGGCTCGCGGCGGCGCCATGCTGATGCGGTACGCACCTTGGGCACTGCGTTCGCTCGTAAGCGGCGTGACGGGCACGTAGATGCGCATGCGCAACGCGATCGTCATCGACGCCGATCCGCAGCAGATCTACCTGCGCGCCGGCAACACCGAGAGCTGGCCGCAGATACTGCCGCATTACCGTTACGTCCGCGTGCTGCGCCGTGACGGCGATCGCGCGCTCGTCGAGATGGCCGCGTGGCGCGAGGCCGGCGCGGTTCGCATTCCGGTGCGCTGGCGCGCGGAGCAGCAGAACGATCCGAGCATCCCGCAGATTTTCTTTCGCCACCTGCAGGGCTGGACGAGCGGAATGCTCGTGTACTGGCGGTTCGTCCCGCTTGCGCACGGCGGGACTCGCGTGGAAATCGATCACGAGCTGCACTCGCCGCTGGCGCCCTTCATCGGCCGGTACTTCATCGATCCCATTGCTACGAAGACGCTCGGTTGCATCAAACGCGCGTGCGAAGAAAAGTGACGCATCGCGTCGTCGTCACCGGCGTGGGCGCCGTTACGCCGCTGGGTATCGGACGCAAGGCGTTTTGGGAGCGATTGCGCTCCCGATGCGTAGCCGTGCGGGAGCTCACGCGATTCGACGCCGCGGAGTATCCCTCGCGAGTTGCCGCGCAAATCGACGACTTCGATCCGGCCGACTACTTAGCGCGGCGCCGCGTTCAATGGACGGATCGCTTTTCGCAGTTCGCGTGCGCGGCCGCGCATTTGGCCGTCGAGGACGCGAACTTCCCGTTCGACCTCGCGCGTGACGAAATAGGCGTGTTCACCGGCTCCGCGCTGGGGGGTGTCGCGCTTGCGGAAGAGCAGATGCGCGTGTTCGCGCAGCGTGGACTGCGAGCCGTCCGGCCATTGCTGACGATTTCGGTGTTCGGCGGCGCCGCGGCGAGCAATATCGCGATCGAGTTCGGCCTTACCGGCCCGGCAACGGCGAACGCGAATTCTTGCGCTGCGGGCGCGATGGCGATCGGCGATGCCTTTCACGCCGTGCGGGGCGGCGCGGTACGCGCAGCGATTGCCGGCGGCGTCGAAGCACCGCTCGCGCCGCTCACGTTCGGCGCCTTCACCGTCGCGCGCGCGATGTCCGTCGCGAACGATACGCCGCAGCAAGCCAGCCGGCCGTTCGACGCGCGCCGCGACGGCTTCGTCATGGCGGAAGGCGCGGGCATGCTGCTGCTCGAGCGGTACGACGACGCCGTATCGCGCTCCGCGCCGATCTACGGCGAGATTACCGGCTACGGCGTTTCCAACGACGCGTTCCACATGTCGGCGCCGCGCGAGGGCGGCGAGCAAACCGCGCTCGCCATGCAACGCGCGCTGGAGGATGCGCGCGTGCAAGCGCAAGAAATCGAAGCGATCAACGCGCACGGCTCCTCCACGCGCATCGGCGATGCAGCCGAAGTACGCGCGTACGAACGCGTCTTCGGTGAGGGGCTTGCACGGGTTCCGGTAAGCGCCACCAAAGGACAGCACGGACATGCCCTGGGCGCGACCGGTGCGTGGGAAGTCGCGATTGCCCTGCTCGCGATGCAGGACGGCGTGGTACCCGGCGCCGTCAATCTCGACTCCCCGGACGACGCTTGCCGTTTGAACTGCGCGAACGCCGAACGCGCGTGTACCGCGCGAACGGTGCTCTCGAATTCTTCCGGATTCGGCGGGATTAACGCGGCTCTGGTTCTTCGCCGCCTCGAGTCATGACCAGCGTGATGACGGTTTTGTTTTGAGCCGACGTGATGCGCACGTGATCCATGAGTTCGTGCATCAGCACGATGCCCCGCCCGCGTTCGTCGCGGCGCTGGAACGGCCGCCAATGGCCGTGATCCTCGATTTCGACGCTGACGCTGCGCGTATCGGAAAAGACGCGCAGCATCAATTCACCCGGCTGCTCGCCGCGATACGCGTGTTCGACTGCATTGGCGATCGCTTCGCCCACCGCCGTAATGAGCGCGAATCGTTGCGGTCCCTCGAGTACGAGTTCGTCGCAGAAGCGGTGCAGCATGGAACGCGCGACCGGCGCGACCAGCGGTATCGCGGAAAAGCGCATCTGCGTGCAGAGCCGTCCGTCGTGGCATGACAGCGTGAGCGTTGCCGCGTCGTCGCGGTTGATCGTCGCGTCGAAGATGCGTTCCTGAATTGCCAGCGCGGGATTTTCCGGATCCATTTCGAACGCGCGGATGCTGGCGTCGAGCAGCTGACGCTCTCCGGCAATCACGTCGCGCGAGTGTTCCGTCATACCGTCGGTGTAGAACACCACGCAGCTGCGCGGCGGAAGCGAGATCGTCCAGTCCTTCGCGTGAATCTGCGTTTCGACACCGAGCGGCATGCCGCCGCCCGGTAAAAAACCGCTGAAGCCGCCGGCGATCGTGATGACCGGCGGCGGATGCCCCGCGACGGCGTACGTCAGCTCCCGAAGATGCGGCACGTAGTAGCCGAAGAGCGCGGTGACCATTCCGATGCTCTGCCGCAAATTGATCACGCTGTTGATCTGCTGCAGCACGCGCGCGGGTGAGGTTTCGTTGACGGCGGCGGTGCGCATCGCTTGGCGCAGCTCGCCCATGATCGTCGCGGCTTCGAGTCCGTGACCGGCGACGTCGCCCATCGAAACGGCGATGCGGCCGTCGGGCAGCGAAAACGCATCGTACCAGTCGCCGCCGATCTCGGCTTCATCGCTCGCCGGACGGTATGCCGCGTGAAACTCGCCGCCGGGTACGCGCGGGAAGTGCTCCGGAAGCAGCGCGCGCTGCAACCGGTTCGCGACGCGATGCGTGCGCTCGAAGAGGCTGGCCTGTTCCATCGCTCCCGCGAGCTGCAAAGCCAGCACGTTCGCTAATTTTTGCGCTGTGCCGTCGAAGGCGCCCGGCGTGCGCGTTGCGAGGACGAACGTACCCAGAGTGCCGTTGCGACCTTGCAGCGGCGCGGCGACGACCGCTTCGAAACCGTGCTCGCGCAGCACGTCCGGAATTGCGCCCGCGTCGCTCGCCGGCGCGTGGAAGCCGACTTCGCGAGCCGCCTCCACTACCGAAACGGCGGAGTCGTCGAGGCGCGCGTGAATCGCGCAGTAGTCCGCAAACTTACGGATACACAAATCAGCCACCAGTGGTAAGGTGGCTGACAAGTCGAACGAGCGCGCAAGAAGTCCGCTGGCTTCCGCCAGCAAATCGAGTGCGTCGGGATGACGTATAGCGCCCGGCTCTACCATAGGATAACGCGTACCGGTAGGCATTCTTAAACGTTCTCCCGTGTCCGTCCCCTCGTTAAACCTGCCGAGCCCAAGTTTGGCATTGAAGCATTTTGGAAATGAAGAAAGCAATACCCGTCCAGTCAACGGAGTTTTTTTCACATGCCGACCACCACCACCGCGAAACAAGCCGGTGGCAATGGCGCCGCTTCGCACGGCGGCGACGTTGCACGTTCTTCCGCGTCCCCGGCGGAACGGCGCCTGCTCAACGCGCTGCGCGCAGTACGCAGCGGCGATTTCAGCGTTCGTCTGCCGGCCAAGGGTTCCGGCGCCGAAGCCGAGATCGCGGAAGCGTTCAACGAGGTCTTGGAACACAAGACGCGCATGCTGGCCGAAATCAAGCGCGTAAGCCGTTCGATTTCCCGCGACGGAAAGCTGTCGCTGCGAGCCGCGCTCGAAGGCGCGACCGGCGGCTGGCACGAGTACATCGAGGCGTATAACGCGCTGATCGAAACGGTCGCCGCGCCGATGTCCGAAACGAACCGCGTGCTCGCCGCGGTCGCGCAAGGCGATCTTTCGCAGCGCATGACCGTCGACATCGACGGGCACCCGCTTCGCGGCGACTTCCTCAAGTCCGCGAAGGTCATCAACGCGATGGTCGATCAGCTGAACGCGTTCGCATCCGAAGTCACGCGCGTCGCGCGCGAAGTCGGCAGCGAAGGGAAGCTGGGCGGCCAGGCCAAGGTCAAGGGCGTCGCGGGCACGTGGAAAGACTTGACGGACTCCGTCAACACGATGGCGTCCAACCTCACCTCGCAGGTTCGAAACATCGCGGACGTCACCACGGCCGTGGCAAACGGCGACCTCTCGCGCAAGATCACCGTCGAAGCGCGCGGCGAGATTCTCGAGCTGAAAAACACGATCAACACCATGGTCGACCAGCTCAACTCCTTCGCCGGCGAAGTGACGCGCGTCGCGCGCGAAGTCGGCTCCGAAGGCAAGCTCGGCGGACAAGCCGAGGTCGCCGGCGTTTCGGGCACGTGGAAAGACTTGACCGAATCCGTGAACTTCATGGCCTCGAACCTCACCTCGCAGGTGCGCAACATCGCCGAAGTGACGACGGCCGTCGCCAAAGGCGACCTCTCGAAGAAAATCACGGTCGACGTGCGCGGCGAAATCCTCGAACTCAAGAACACGATCAACGTCATGGTCGACCAGCTGAATTCGTTCGCGGGCGAGGTGACGCGCGTCGCGCGCGAAGTCGGTTCGGAAGGCATTCTCGGCGGTCAAGCGCAGGTCGCCGGCGTTTCGGGCACGTGGCGCGACCTTACCGAGTCCGTGAATTTCATGGCGGCCAACCTCACCTCGCAGGTGCGCAACATCGCCGAAGTGACGACGGCCGTCGCCAAAGGCGACCTCTCGAAGAAGATTACGGTCAACGTTCGCGGCGAGATTCTCGAGCTGAAGAACACGATCAACACGATGGTCGACCAGCTGAACTCCTTCGCCGGCGAAGTCACGCGCGTCGCGCGCGAAGTCGGCTCGGAAGGCAAACTCGGCGGCCAGGCAAAGGTGCCCGGCGTTTCGGGCACGTGGAAAGACTTGACGGACTCCGTCAATACGATGGCGGGCAACTTGACGAACCAGGTGCGCAACATCGCCGACGTGACGACCGCCGTCGCGAAAGGCGACCTCTCACGCAAGATCACCGTCGACGTTCGCGGCGAGATCTTGGAGCTGAAGAACACGATCAACACGATGGTCGACCAGCTCAACGCCTTCGCGTCCGAAGTCACGCGCGTCGCGCGCGAAGTCGGCTCCGAAGGCAAACTCGGCGGCCAGGCGCAGGTGGCCGGCGTTTCGGGCACGTGGCGCGACCTCACCGAATCCGTGAACTTCATGGCTTCGAACCTCACCTCGCAGGTTCGCAACATCGCGGACGTCACCACCGCCGTCGCGAAAGGCGACCTCTCGAAGAAGATCACCGTCGACGTTCGCGGCGAAATCTTGGAGCTGAAGAACACGATCAACGTCATGGTCGACCAGCTCAACTCTTTCGCGGGCGAAGTCACGCGCGTCGCGCGCGAAGTCGGCTCCGAAGGCAAACTGGGCGGCCAGGCGGAGGTTACCGGCGTTTCCGGCACCTGGAAAGACCTCACGGACTCCGTAAACACGATGGCGTCGAACCTGACGAACCAGGTGCGCAACATCGCCGACGTCACGACTGCGGTTGCAAACGGGGACCTCTCGAAGAAAATCACCGTCGACGTTCGCGGCGAAATTTTGGAGCTGAAGAACACGATCAACACGATGGTCGATCAGCTCAACGCGTTCGCTTCGGAAGTCACGCGCGTAGCGCGCGAAGTCGGTTCCGAAGGAAGGCTCGGCGGACAGGCGTTCGTGCGCGGCGTGGCGGGCACGTGGAAAGACTTGACCGACTCCGTGAACACGATGGCTTCGAACCTGACCTCACAGGTCCGCAACATCGCGAAGGTCACGACGGCCGTCGCGCTGGGCGACCTTTCGAAGAAGATCACCGTCGACGTTCGCGGCGAGATTCTGGAACTCAAGGATACCATCAACACGATGGTCGACCAGCTGAACGCGTTCGCCGGCGAAGTCACGCGCGTCGCGCGCGAAGTCGGTTCCGAAGGCAAACTCGGCGGTCAGGCGCAGGTGCCCGGCGTCTCCGGTACGTGGAAGGACTTGACCGACAACGTAAACTCGATGGCCGCCAACCTGACGAACCAAGTCCGCGGCATCGCGCAGGTCGTCACCGGCGTCGCCAACGGCGACCTCAAACGCAAACTGGCCGTCGACGCAAAGGGCGAAATCGCGCAATTGGCCGATACGATCAATTTCATGATCGACACGCTTGCAACGTTCGCGGACCAAGTCACGACCGTCGCGCGCGAGGTCGGTTTCGAAGGCAAACTCGGCGGACAAGCCGAGGTTCCCGGCGCGGCCGGTTTGTGGCGCGATCTGACCGACTCGGTGAACCAACTCGCAGCGCAGCTGACCTCGCAGATTCGCGCGATCGGCGAAGTCGCCACGGCCGTCACCAAGGGCGATCTTTCGCGTACGATCGAAGTCGCGGCGCGCGGCGAAGTCGGCGAACTGACGCGCAACGTCAACGAAATGATCCAGAACCTGCGCGACACCACGCGAAAGAACACCGAGCAGGACTGGCTCAAGACCAACCTCGCGCGCTTCACCGCGATGCTTCAAGGGCAGCGCGACATCAAGACCGTCAGCCGTCTGATCATGTCGGAAATCGCGCCGCTGGTGAACGCGCACGCGGGCGCGTTTTACTTGAACGAGCCCATCGGCGATCAGCAGATGCTGCGGCTCGTCGCGAGCTACGCGCTCAACAAGAAGAAGGCGGCGCAGCGCGCTGTCCGCGAGGGCGAAGGCCTGGTCGGACAAGTCGTCATCGAAAAGCAGCGCGTGCTGATGGACGAGGTGCCCGCGGACTACATGAGCATCACGTCCGGTTTGGGTGAAAGCAAGCCGCTCTCGCTCATCGTGCTGCCGGTGCTCTTCGAAGGGGACGTGAAGGCCGTCATCGAGCTGGCATCACTGGAGCGCTTCAGCGAAATCCAACTGCAGTTCTTCGATCAGCTCACCGAATCGATCGGCGTCATTCTCAACACGATCGCTGCCTCGATGCGCACGGAAGAGCTGCTCAAGCAGTCGCAAGCGCTCACCAACGAGCTGCAAAGCCAGCAGATGGAGTTACAGCAGACCAACGACGAACTCGAGGAGAAGGCGCGCCTGCTGCAGGAACGCAACGAGGAAATCGAGCGCCGCACGCGTGAGATCGACGAAGCGCGTCAGGAACTCGAAAAGAAGGCCGAGCAGCTGGCGCTCACATCCAAGTACAAATCGCAGTTCCTCGCGAACATGTCGCACGAGCTGCGCACCCCGCTCAATTCGCTGCTCATCCTCTCCAAGCAGCTGGCGGACAACCCCGAAGGCAACATGACGCCCAAGCAGATCGAGTTCGCGCACACGATCCGCGCGGCGGGCACCGATCTGCTCACGCTGATCAACGACATCCTCGATCTCTCGAAGATCGAGTCCGGGACGACCTCGATCGACCTGCAAGACATCCCGTTCGAAACGATCGAAGACGACGTCGTTCGCACGTTCGATCAAATCGCCAAGGACAAGGGTCTCGAGTTCGTCATTCGCCGGCACGAAGACGTGCCTGAGGCGCTGCTTACGGACCCCACGCGACTGCAGCAAATCCTCAAGAACTTGCTCTCCAACGCCTTCAAGTTCACGAGTGAAGGCCGCGTAACGCTGGACATCTCGCTCGTGCGCAAGCACCATCTCTCCTCGGTGCAGGGTCCGGTGATCGCGTTTGCCGTTTCGGATACGGGTATCGGCATCCCGCCCGACAAGTTCAACGTGATTTTCGAAGCATTCCAGCAAGCCGACATGGGCACGTCGCGCAAATTCGGCGGCACCGGATTGGGTCTGGCGATCAGCCGCGAAATCGCGGGCCTGCTCGGCGGCGAAATCGGCGTCGAAAGCACGCTGGGCCAAGGCAGCACGTTCACGCTTTACCATCCGGTCGAGCGCACGATGGGCGCCGGCGTCGTTCGGACCACCGTTCCGGTGGAAAGCCGCACGATACGCCGCGAGGCGCCTGCGAGCGAACTGGAACTGCCCGCGACGCTGGAAACGATCCGCGACGATCGCGATTCCATCGACGCATCCGATCGCGTGCTGCTCATCATCGAAGACGATGCGATCTTCGCGCGCATCCTGCTCGGCCTCGCGCGCGATCGCGGTTTCAAGGCGATCATCGCGCTCAAGGGGTCGGAAGGGCTGGAACTCGCGCGCAAATACCTGCCGGACGCGATCACGCTCGACATCGGCTTGCCGGACGTTGACGGCTGGAACCTGCTCGCCGAGCTCAAGAACGATCCGAATACCGGCAACATTCCGGTTCACGTCATCTCCGGCGAGGAGCAGTGGCAGCGCGCCCTGGACGCGGGCGCAATCGCGCACCTTCGCAAGCCGGTGACCGAAGAAGCGCTGACCGAAACGTTCGACAATCTCCTCGGCTTTGCGGATCGCGCCACCAAGCATCTGCTGGTCATCGAGGACGACCTCACGCAGCTCAACGCCATGGTCAACCTCATCAGCAGCGGCGAAGTGCAGATTACCGCGGTGCGAACCGGCGCGGAAGCCCTTGAAGCGCTGCAGGGATCGACGTTCGACTGCATCGTGGTGGATCTCGGTTTGCCCGACGTCGGCGGCGACGAATTGATCGAGCGCATACGCATGCAGCGCAACCACACGCGTACGCCGGTGATCGTCTATACCGGACGCGAACTCGACAAGCACGAGGAAGCCAAGCTCAACAAACTCACCGAAGCGGTGATCGTCAAGGACGCGATGTCGCCGGAGCGCCTGCTCGACGAAACCCGCTTCTTCTTGCACCAAGTGGAGGCGCGGCTGCCCGCGGCCAAACGCGTGACCGAGATTCCGCCGCTCGGCGCTGGTTCGCTCGAAGGCCGCAAGGTGCTGATCGTGGATGACGACGCGAGAAACATCTTCGCGCTGACGGCGGCGCTGCAAGGCCATCGCATGGAGGTGCTAAGCGCGGAAAGCGGACGAGAAGGGATCGAGAAACTTCTGACCGATCCAAGCATCGATTTGGTGCTCATGGACATCATGATGCCGGAGATGGACGGGTACGAAACGATTCGGCGCATCCGCCAAAATCCGGCGTACCGCGAACTTCCGATCATCGCGCTCACCGCAAAGGCCATGAAGGGGGACCGTGAAAGCTGCATCACCGCCGGCGCGTCGGAGTACATCAGCAAACCGGTGGACATCGATCAGCTCATTTCGCTCCTACGTGCATGGTTGAATCGATAGTCCGGGACGCGCCGATCGGCGGAGTCCCGCTTCCCGATCGCAGCGAGGAGCGCGCCGCCGTCGAGCTGTCCTTGCTGCTGGAAGCGGTCGTCCGCTGGAGCGGATACGACTTTCGGCAGTACGCGCCGGCGACGCTCAAACGGCGCGTCTCCGAGCGCATACGCGCGGAAGGCGTCGAGACGATCTCGGGCTTGCAGGAGCGGGTACTGCACGATCCCGAGGCGTTGCGGCGTTTGGTGTTTTCTCTTTCGGCGAACACGAATCGCCTCTTCCGCTCGCCCGAGTATTTTCGCGCCGTCCGCGAGCGCGTCGTTCCGTTCTTGCGGACGTACTCGTTCGTGCGGCTTTGGTTTCCGGCATGCTCGACCGGCGAAGACGTGTACACGATCGCTGCAATCCTGTACGAGGAAGACGTGCTCGACCGCTGCATGATTTACGCCACCGACATGAGCGACATGGCGCTGGCGCATGCGCGCGCCGGAGCCTATCACGTCAATTCGCTCGAGGAATACGCCAACGACTACCGCTTGAGCGGCGGCCGCGGCTCGATATCGGAATTCTGCGAGTGGAGTGAAGGACAAGTGCAATTCAAAGAAGCCGTGCAGCGGCAGTTGATTTTTTCGACGCACAGTTTAGCCACGGACGCCTCGCTCAACGAGTTCCACGCGATCGTCGCGCGCGGCGTGCTGCCGCAGTACAGCAAGTCGCTGCAGTACCGCGTTCACAACCTCTTTCTGCAGAGCCTCACGCGCTTCGGATTCATCTGCTTGAGCTCCGCCGAATCGCTGCACGCGACTCCGCACGAAGGCGCCTTCCGGAAAGTCGACGAGGTGTTTCCCATCTACCGCAGGATGAGGTGATGCTGCGCGTGATGAACGGCGACACGGTCAATTGGGTTTTTGCGGTTGCGCCGCTTTGCGCGTTCGTCGCGGTGCTCCTCGTCCTGTACCGGGCGACGCACGCTGCCGCGCCGCGGGAACGGGTGCCGCTCGGCAAAACGTATGCATGCGCCCAATGCGGCCGCCGCGGAAAGCACGAACACATGGTGCCCGTGACCCACGAGGGCGCGGTCGTGTGGTACTGCGCGCGCTGCGCACACTGAAGTAACGGAGGTTGCGAATGACCCTCGACATGTCGGCCGTTCAAGCCGAGCAAAACGTTTGGGCGATGGCGCAGGAGCAGCTCGACGACGTTGCTCGCCTCATCGGCTTGAACGAATCCATTCACGGTTTTTTGCGCGAACCCAAACGCGTCCTGGAGGTTTCCGTCCCGGTCCGCATGGACAACGGCGTGTTCCGGATGTTCAAGGGCTTCCGCGTGCAGCACAACATGGCGCGCGGTCCCTCTAAGGGCGGCATTCGCTTTCATCCCGACGTGTCGCTGGACGAAGTAAAAGCGCTGGCGATGTGGATGACGTGGAAGTGCTCGCTCGTGAACATTCCCTTCGGCGGAGCGAAGGGCGGCGTGATTTGCGATCCCAAGGCGATGTCGATGCAGGAGCTCGAAAACCTCACGCGCCGGTTCACGAGTGAAATTTCGATCATCATCGGCCCGGAGAAAGACATTCCGGCGCCCGACGTCTACACCACGCCGCAGGTCATGGCGTGGATCATGGACACCTATTCGATGCAGTACGGCTACTCCGTGCCGGGCGTGGTGACCGGAAAACCGGTAGCGATCGGCGGATCGCTCGGGCGCGACAAGGCCACCGCGCGCGGCTGCTTGTACGTCGTCGACGAAGCGATGCGCGCAAAGAACATGCCGATCGGCGGGGCGCGCGTTGCCATTCAAGGTTTCGGGAATGCCGGCATGCACGCCGCCGAACTCATGCAGAAGTCCGGCTACACGATCGTCGCGGTGTCGGACTCGCGCGGCGGGGTAGCGAACCCCAAAGGGCTCGATGTGGCCGGCGTGATAGCGCACAAAACGGAAACGGGTTCCGTCGTGGGGTTCACGGGCGGCGAGCGGATATCGAACAAAGATCTGCTCGAATGCGATTGCGAGGTACTGGTGCCCGCCGCGCTGGAAAAGGTGATAACCGCGGAAAACGCGCCGAGAATCAAAGCGAAGATCGTGGCCGAAGCGGCAAACGGGCCCACGCTGCCCGAAGCCGACGCGATCCTGTTCGAACGCGGCATCATGGTGCTGCCGGATATTCTGGCCAACGCGGGCGGCGTGACGGTCTCGTATTTCGAGTGGGTTCAAGACTTGCAAGAAAACTTCTGGGAAGAAGACGAGATCAACGAACGTCTCAAACGCAAGATGACGCGCGCGTTCAAGGAAACCTACGAGCAGTCGCAGCGTTTGAACATCGACATGCGCAAAGGTGCCTACGTGGTGGCCGTCAGCCGCGTTGCGGAGGCTACGAAGCTGCGCGGGTTGTATCCCTAGCATGTGATATTCGACCGCCCGCTTCGCGCGGCGATTCTCGCGGCGGCTGACAATGCGCTGGTTCGGCGCGTCGTCAGCCGCTACGGTTTCCAACTAGGCGCCAAACGCTTCGTGGCAGGCGAAAACGCCGGCGAATTTTTGCGTGTCGCGCACCGACTGAACGCGCAAGGCTTCTCGGTTGCATGCGGTATTTTGGGCGAAGGCGTTTCGAGCGCGGACGAAGCGCGGGATGCAGCGGACCAATACTGTGCGCTGCTGCGAACGTTCGCGGACGAACGCCTCGACGCCAACGTCGCCTTCAAACTCACGCACGTCGGCCTGGACATCGATCCGGAACTTGCGTTGCAAAATGCCGAGCGCATCGCTCGAAGCGCGGACGAAACCGGCAACACGATGAGAATGGACATGGAGCAGTCGCGGTACGTCGACGCCACGCTGAACATCTACCGGCGGCTGCGCTCGCAGTTCGCGTGCGTCGGCACGGTCCTTCAGGCGTATCTCTTTCGAAGCTTGGACGATTTGCACGCGCTGCTCCCGCTCGCCCCGAACCTGCGTATCGTCAAGGGCGCGTACCTGGAACCGCCGTCGATTGCGTTCGCGCGCAAGCCGGACGTCGACGCGAATTACGTCCGGATGGTCGAAACCGCGCTGAACGGCGACGGCTACACGGCCGTCGCCACGCACGACCGGCGGATTATCGAGCACGTGATCGCTTTCGCGCAGCGTAATGGTTTACCGCAGCGCGGCCGCTTCGAGTTTCAAATGCTCTACGGCATCTCCACGCCTTTCGCGCAGGAATTGGTGCGCGGCGGCTATCGCGTACGGCTCGCGGTTCCGTTCGGCACCTACTGGTTCCCGTACTTGATGCGCCGGCTTGCGGAACGGCCTGCGAATCTCGCATTTTTCCTCAAGGGCGCGTTTACGCGATGACGCAGTCGCTGCGCGGCGTTTGCGCTGCGGTCATCACACCGCTCGACGCGCAACTGCTTCCCGATGCGGAAAAGGCCGTGGCGTATTACGCTGCGTTGCTGCGCTCGGGATGCGACTCGCTCAACGTGCTCGGAACCACGGGCGAGGCGATGTCGCTTTCCGCGGACGAACGGCTCGGCTTCATGGAAGCGATAGCGGCGAGCGGTCTGCCTCGCGATCGCATGATGGTCGGCACGGGAGCCGCAGCGCTGCGCGACTGCGTCCGGCTTACCGAAGCCGCATTTCGTTTAGGTTTTGCCGCGGCGCTGGTCATGCCGCCGTTTTTCTTTCGCGGCGTTTCCGACGAAGGCATCACGCAGTTCTTCGGCCGCTTGTTCGAGAGCGTGGTGCCTCCGCCGGGCGGCGTGCTGCTGTATAATTTTCCCGCCGTAACCGGAATCACGTTCCATGCCGAGCTGGTCAATCGACTCGTCGAGTCGTATCCCGGCTGCATCGGCGGCGTAAAGGACAGTTCCAACGACGCAAAGCTGCAGGCCGAAATCGCCTCGCGCAACCCGAATATGCTGGTGTTTCCCAGTTCCGAAGCGTTCTTGAGCGACGCGCGCAAGCGCGGCTATGCCGGCTGCATTTCCGGAACCGTGGCGCTCTGGCCCGAGCTCGCGGCAAGGGTTTGGAATGGCGATTCTTCCGCGCAGAACGAACTCACGAAATTGCGCGAATCGGTCGCGCACGGAAATTTGATCTCCGCCGTGCGGTCCGCGATGGCGCAGCGCACCGGCGACCGCAGCTGGCAGCGCTGCTTGCCGCCCCTCATGCCGCCGAGCGCAGAGCGATCACCGTAGCGAGCGCTATCGCTCCCTGACCCGCGAGGTGAGTCGGACGCTTTTCGGACAGCTGAGCCGCTACGATGATATTCGGGCCGCAGCCACGTGCCGGCCCACACTTCAGAAGGAATGGAACATCCATGGCATACGCGTTCAGTCAAGACATGCCGGGCGGCACAAAAGACTTCTATAGGAAACTTTCGGACGGCATCGGCGATGAAATGCCAAAAGGCCTAATCGTGCATCTGGCCTTTGAAACGCAGAGCGGAACGCGGCTTGTCGACCTTTGGGAAACCGAAGCGGACTTCAACGCTTTCCGGGTTCAACGGTTGGGCCCCGCGATGGAGGAGCTGCTGCAAACTGTCGGCATTACCCGTGAAAGTTTGGGCGAGCCGCACTGGCAAGAATTGCAGCCGATCGAAATTTTCGGAAAAGACATCTCCAAACGAGCATTTCCCTAGCGCTCGCGCAGCGGCTGCGTCATTTTGTTCTTTCACCCCAACCTAAAGGAGACCCTTACCGATGAAAATTCCGCCGCTCTCCGCGAGTGCAATCGTCGCTGCCGCACTTTTTTGTATAGCCGCATTGCCTGCCGGTGCCGCGCCGCCGCCGGCGTGCTCCGTCGTTTCGCTCGAACAGGTTCGCGCGATCGCCGGAGGGCCGGTCGTCATCTTTGAACGCAGCGCTTATGAAACGCCGCAGTCCCATGGAGGGCTTACCGGCGCGAGCTGCGTGTACTATCCGCCGAACGGCATCACGAGCGGACGAAGCGGTCACTACGCCACGTTAACTTTCAGCTGGGGTTCGCAAACGGATGTCGTCCGGTCCAAGCAATTCGCCGCACAGCGCGGCATGCGTGTCGGCGCCATCAAGCACGGCATATTCGTCTCGGCGCTGGTCAGCAGTAACGGCGCCGTAAACTGGCCGGCCAGCAAAAAATTACTCGACGCCGCACTCGCGAAGATCTAGGGAATCCTCGGAAAAAGCTGCATCCGGCTCTGCGGCGTCGAAGGCTAGCTGCGCTTCGCACGCAGGCCGCTTTTAGGCCAAGCGGCGTTTCTGGAGCGGCTCGCATGCAACTACGCTTGCTCGGCGGTTTTCAGGTTCTGTCCGAAGGCAGCGACTGCAAGTTCAACGCGCCTTCGAAAGCCGTGGCGCTCCTGGCATATCTGCTTCTTCATCGCTCGCAAAACGTCCGCCGAGACGCCGTTGCGTTCGCGCTTTGGCCCGACGATAACGAGCTCAGGGCGCGTGCGAATCTGCGAAGGCACATTGCGCTGCTGCGCCAAGCGCTTCCAAAAAGCGACGAGCCGGTCTTGATCGCCGATCAACATCACATCCGTTGGAATCGTCTGTACGACGAGAGCGTCGACGTCTGCCGGTTTGAACGTTACAGCGCGGCGCGGGACGAGGGCACCGCGCAAGCGGTGAACCTGTATCGCGGCGATCTGCTGCCCGGACTGTACGAAGAGTGGCTGCTGCCGCACCGGGAACGCTTACGCGACCTCCAGGGAAAAAACTTGGAGCATTCGAGCCGCAGGGCACGCCAAGCCGGCGACTATCCCGGCGCTATCGCAACGGCAAAACGGCTTCTCGAGCACGACCCGTGGCGCGAAGATACGGTGCGCTACCTCATGTCGCTGCGGTATGATTCGGGAGACCGCGCGGGCGCGTTGCAGGAATACGAGCGGCTCGCCGCGCGCCTGCGCGCAGAAATGCAAGTTTTGCCGATGCCGGAAACGCGCGCGCGCAACGATGCGATCGTGCGCAACGAAGCCGCCGGCACGCCGTCCGAAGCACCGGACCCGGCCGCCGCGCCCAGCGCGATGCCGTTCGTCGGGCGCAGCGCGGAAATCGAGCGCCTGAGCGAATGCTGGTCGCGGGCCATGCGCGGCTACGGCCGCATTGCGTTTCTCACCGGCGAGGCCGGAATCGGTAAAACGCGGCTCGCTTCGGAGTTCGCGCACGTGGTTGAGTCGCAAGGCGGCCGCGTTGCATTCGGCAGCACGGCGTTCGCCGAAGCGGTGCCGTATCAGGCGATCGTGGAAGCGCTGCGCTTTGCACTTCCGATGCTTGCATCTTTGCATCTCAAACCCGTGCACGCGGCCGCGGCCTCGTCGGTGCTCCCCGAACTGCTGCAGACATACAAGAACCTTCCGCAGCTCTCTCCGCTGGAGCCGCAACGCGAACAGGCGCGCCTTTTTGAGGCCATGTGGGTTTGTCTGGAAGGGATCGCGCGCATTCGCCCGCTGCTCGTCGTGCTCGAGGACCTGCACTGGGCCGGGCACGCTACGACGGCGTTTTTGAACTACATCGGGAGCCGCGTTTCCAGCATACCGATGATCGTACTGGTCACGCATCGCGAAAGCGACTTGGACGTTTCGCACCCGTTACGCGCTTTCCGCCGCAGCATGCAAAGCGAAAACCGTGCATTGTGCGTACCGCTTGCCGAACTCGCCCTGACGGACGTGGAGCAGTTCATCGAGCGCAGCCCCAGCGTCGCGCACATTGCCGGGTTTGCCGCGCGCGCACGCGCTAAGCGAGGGCAATCCCTTTTTTCTTTCGGAGCTGGTTCGCGAATCGATCGCCTCGGGCGGCGCGGCGCCGGTGTTGCCGCAAAGCTTGCAGCGGGCCGTCGCCTCGCGCATCGCGCGCCTCTCGAACGGCGCACAGGCCGTTCTGGAAGTCGCGGCGACGGCCGGCGCGGCGTTCAATGCGGAAATCGTCGCGCAAGCAGGTGGCTTCAGCGAACACGACGTCGCACAATGCATAAACGAAATGCTCGATCTTCGCATGGTGCGCGTCTCGGCGCGCAGCGGTACCGATCGGCCGTACGATTTTGCCTTCTCGCATCACTTGATGCAGAACCACGCGTATGAGGCAGTGCCGGAAGGCGCGCGGCGGATGCTGCACCGGCGTATCGGGACGGCGATCGAGCAACTGCACGTCGAGTGCGTCCCGGGGCTTGCGCGGGACCTTGCCCGGCACTTCGATCGAGGGCGCGAGCCCGCAAAAGCCGCAGCTTACTACCAAGCGTGGGCGCAGCGCGCGCTCCAGGTGCACGCAGCCGACGAAGCGCTCGAGGCACTTGACCGCGCGGCGGAGCTTTGCGCCGGCAGCGATGATGCGCTGTACGATATTTTGGAACTGCGCGAGCGCGTCTACGCGCGCGCCGGGCTGCGCGAGCAGCAGCTGGCCGACATCGAACGGCTCCACGAGCTCGCGCGCGCAACCGGTGATCCCGCGCGGATGCTCGAGCACGAGCGCAGGCGCATTCTCTACGCGCGTGCCGTGGATGATCTGCCCGAGCAGCAAAATGCGACGAGGCGGCTAGGCGAACTTGCCGCGCGCGTGCCGGGAACGTATTGGACGGCGTTCGGCAGCGAAAGCGCCGCCGCGTGCATGCGTGCTCGGGGAAAATACGATGAAGCGCTGCGGGAAGCGCGCGCCGCGCTGCAAGCGTATGAATCGTGCGGCGAGGACGGCGGCCGAGTGCGGGTGCTGGGCCTTATTGCGGACGTGTGCGGATTACTCGCGATGCCGCAAGCGGTGAAGGACGCCATCGACCAAGGGCTTCGCGTGGCGAGGGAGTCTTCGAACGAATCGCATATGATAGCGGCGCTCGATAGTGCGTCCCGCTGGGCGTACCGCAGCAACGAATACGATCTGTGCGAGGACCTTTCGAACAAAGGTCTTGCGTTGTGCCGCACGACGGGCGATCGCGAAGGCGAGGCGGAGGCATGGTTTCGTCTAGGCAACGTTGCCGGGCGACGCTTCGACGTCGCGCAGGCGATGCGCGCGCTCGAAACCGCCGCGCAGTTATACGATGCGGTGAATAAACCGCTAGGAACTGCGATGGTCCTGGCAAACGCCGGCGTGCTGCATTTGAAAGTGGGCGAATTCGAACTTGCCGTCCGCTCGTTCGTCCGCGCGCGGGTCATCTTTTTCCGGCTGGGCGATCTGCGCGGACGAACGATCTGCAGCATCAATCTGGGTATGGCCGCGTACTGCACGAGCCGTTATGCGTCCGCGCGCCGCATCTCGGGCATCGCTCTCAAACTCGCGACCGAACTAGGTACCCCCGCGCTCATCTGCGCGGCGCTCTCGAATCTGGGCGCGGCCGAACGGGAATCGGGGGATCTCCCGGCAGCCCTCGCGCACTGCGAGGAATCGATGCATCTGCGCCGGGCGAAAGCCTCGGTGGACATCGCCTCCGACTTGGCGGACTTGGGCCTGACGTATCTGGCCTCCGGCAATCTGCCCGAAGCCGTTGCGATCGCCACCGAGATTTCGACACTGGAACGCGCCTTGCTCGAGAGCGTGATGTATCCGCAGGGCGTGATGTGGAGCGCGGCGCGCATCTTCGCCGCGGCGCGGCATGAGGAATCGTACCTGCGCGCGCTTGGCCGCGCGAGCGCGCTGCGCGCCGAACGCATCGAGGCCATCGCCCCGGGCCCGTCTCGCGAGACGTACCGCGGGATGCTGTGCAACCGCGAGATTTTAGGAGCGAGCCAGGGCGAATCGGACGGCGTTCGGACGCGGTGCCTGCATACTGAGGCTCGTGAACACCGGTAATCCGCGGACGAAGCACCTTTTCGTCGTCGACATCTGGCGTGAAGCCTCCGCGCAGGAAGCGGCACCGTGGCGCGGGGTCGTCAAACACGCCGGCCATGAATGCCAATCGTACTTTCACACGCTCGACGGTTTGACCGAGTTCATCTCCGCGCGCCTAGCCGCGGAACCGGCGGCAGCCAGCGAGCCGGAGTCGCCGCAAGCCCTTTAAACGGAGCTCTTTCGGACGCATTTCGGACGCATTACGGCGCAGAATCACATCATGAAACACGGTTCCAAAGGTGACGTGCGGTTTGCCGACATGGAAAACACCGATCGTCTGAACGGGAAGATGAATGACGCGGTCAACGGCGTGTTCAAAAAACCGACCGCGAAGAGCTCGACCAAATGACTACGACGGTCACGGAAATCTCGAATCGCACCTATCGCATTTCGACGCACGTACCGCAAGCCGGACCAGCTGGATTCACGTTCAATCAGTTCTTGATCGACGCGGAGCATCCGCTGCTGTTTCATACCGGAGGCCGTCTGCTCTTCCCCTCCGTTTCACGGGCGATTTCAAGCGTGATCCCGCTGGACTCGTTGCATTGGATAACGTTCGGGCACTTCGAAGCGGACGAATGCGGTGCTATGAACGAATTCCTGAACGCCGCACCTCGGGCGGTGGTGGCCGGCGGTCAACTTGGCGCCATGCTGTCGGTCATGGATCAAGCGATTCGCCCGCCGCGTATACTAGCCGACGGTGAAACACTGGACTTGGGCGGAAAACGGGTGCGCTACATAAGCACACCGCACGTGCCTCACGGCTGGGACGCGGGCCTACTCTACGAAGAAACAACCCGAACGCTTTTCGGCGGCGATTTGTTTACCATAGGCGGCCGGTACGAATGTCAAACTGAAAGCGACCTGCTTTCGCAGGCGATCAAATTTGAACAAGACATGCCGTACACTGCCCTTACGCCCCACACGGCGCCGTGCATCAGGAGCCTTGCCGATTTACACCCTCGGACGCTTGCGCTCATGCACAACGCTGCGTATTCTGGAGACTGCGCGAAAGCGTTGCGCGAACTCGCTGACGTCTATGCTGAGCGCTTGGACGCCGCCTTAGCGAAAACGTAGAGAAGCCTAAATTTGCACGACTTCGCTAATCTCCGGAACGTCCGCGCGCACCACTTGTTCGATAGCACCTTTGAGCGTCATGTTGGATGCGGGACAGCCGCCGCAGGCTCCGAGCATCTGCACGAACGCGATTCCATTCTCTACTTTGATGAGCCATACTTCGCCGCCGTCCAGTTGAATCCCGGGGCGAACCTTGTCGAGCGCGGCGTTGACGCGCGCTTCGACGCTCGTGTTATTGTCCATAGCCTTTCATGAGCTCGTGCATGCGACTCGCAATCGTGAGCGCATCATTCCAGTCGCGCTGCCACATGTTGCGGCCGAAGATGAGGCCCACGCAGCCCGCCTCCATCGCGATTTGCGCCTTGTGAATGGTGTCTTCGTCGCCCATCTTGCTGCCGCCGGAGACCAGCACGAGCGAACGTCCCGCGGACTTCACCACTTTTTGCAGACCTTCCAATTCGGACAACTGCAGCGTGTTGTACGGTTTGGGCATCTTGTCCGCGCTTGCGGCATCCCATTTCGGAACGTTGAGTTTGATGACGTCCGCGCCCACCTCACATGCTACACGCGCCGCATAATCCACCGCGTACAAGGAATCGATGCCGCCCTTGGACTTAATCGCCTCACCGCGCGGGTAGGCCCAGATGATTAGCGGCATACCGTATTTTTCACATTCGCGGCGGACCTCGTTGCATTGCGCGATATCCACGTCTTGCGCGGGGCTGCCGACGTAGAGAGTATAGCCGACCGCGTCCGCACCCAAACGCACCGCGTCCTCGACCGACGACGTAAGAGAGCTGAATGCTTCATCATCGTTCGGCACGTTCGTTTTGCCGTTTATTTTCAGAACGAGAGGGACGCTGCCGGCGTAGGCCTTGTGGTATTTCTCCGCAAGTCCCACGTGCAAGGCGATGCCGGAGAAATTCCCCTCGACGGCGAGCCGGTAAATCCAGTCCGTGTCGATCGCTTCGGGGTTGGCGAAAAAGTCGATGGGCCCGTGTTCCAAACCTTGATCGATCGGAAGCAGCATGAGCGTGCCGTTGGCAGGGCCGTGCTCGTACATCAAGCGGTGCAAGCGCACCCGCTTGCCCGTGGACAGGTTCATTTCGTCGTACGTCGGCCGGCGAACTGCTGCTAACATCTTTCAGGTGCTCCGTCTGCGATAAGGTGGTCGTGGCGGCTTCTTTGGAGGCGTGCGGTGCCCCTTGACATAATGCCCGGGCGTGGACTTGCCCGCTATCGGCTTTATCGGCATCGGAGCGATGGGCGAGCCGATGTCGCTCGCGGTTCTTCGTAAAGGATATTCGGTCACCGCGTGCGCGCACCGTAACCGCACGCCGATCGATCGGATTGCCGCTCAAGGCGTGCGTGAAGCCAAAGATCCTGCCGCGGTCGCTGAGGCTTCCGACATCGTCGTCACGTGCGTCCCGGATGCACCGCAAGTCGAAGAAGCGCTTTTCGGCCGGCGGGGCGCCGTCGAGGGCGCCCGCCCTGGGACGACGTTCGTCGACATGTCCACCATCTCACCGCTTGCCTCGCGCGGATTCGCGGAGCGCCTGCGGCTGCGAGGTCATCGTTTCGCCGATGCGCCCGTGAGCGGCGGCCCCGCGCGGGCGGCGAGCGGAACGCTGACCATCATGGTCGGAGCCGATGCCGACGTTTTCGCGCGTATCGAACCGGTGCTGCAAGCCATGGGCACGCCCCACCACGTCGGAGCCGTGGGCCTGGGCGAGGTGGTCAAACTCGTCAACCAGCTCATCATCTCGAGCGTGATGATTGCCGACGTCGAAGCGCTCATGTTTGCCCGTGCCGCCGGCGCGGAGCTCGGAGCGGTGCGGAAGGTGCTCTCGACCGCGACCGCCTCCAACTACCTGCTCGAACAGTGGTTGCCGAAAACCTGGTTTGCAGGTACTTTTGAGGGGGGATTTGCGTTGGATTTGCTACGCAAAGACCTGGGTGCCGCATTGGATGCAGCCCGTGCGATGAAGATGCCTATGCCGGCATCCTCGTTCGCATACCAGCTCTACACACTGCAATCCGCCAAGGGAGATGGCGCGCTCGACTACAGCGCAATCGCAAAACTTTATGAGCACGTCGCTGGAGAGTAAGCGGGGAACGTTCAACAAACACCCCGACTTCAACAAGAAGATCTTGGTGGTGGAAGACGAGGCGGCGATGCTGCAGACGCTTCGCTACAACTTGGAACGCAGCGGATACAACGTCGTCACCGCAGGGGATGGGCGAACTGCGGTAGCGATGGCCCAGCGCGAACAGCCGGATCTCGTGGTGCTCGACGTCATGCTGCCCGTTCTCGACGGCATCGAGGTGTGCAAGGAAATTCGCAAGAGCAGCTCGGTTCCGATCATCATGCTCACCGCAAAGGATCAAGAGATCGACAAAGTCATCGCGCTCGAATTGGGCGCGGACGACTACGTCACCAAACCTTTTGCGCTGCACGAGTTTTTGGCTCGGGTGAAAGCTCGTTTACGGCGGCGCAATCCGCTCGCCCAAGACCGCGACCGCGCGATCGCGCTGGGCGACATCGTGCTCGATCCGGCGCGGCAGCATCTCACGGTGCGCGGAAAAGACGTTTCGCTTGCCCCGAAGGAATTCGCGCTGCTGCGCGTCCTGATGGAGAACGCCGGCCGCGTCGTTACCCGGCAGACCCTGCTCGACAAAGTATGGGGCTACGATTTCGAAGGCGAGCAGCAAACGGTCAGCGTGCACGTTCGCTGGCTGCGCGAAAAGATCGAGCAAGACTCGCGTAACCCGCGCCACATCATTACGGTGCGCAGCCGCGGCTATCTGTTCAAGGAATAAGGAGCGGCGCTGCTGACCGCCGGCGCTTGGGCCGTCGCGGGCGCGGCGTTTCTTTTGGGCATCATCACGGCAGGGGTGATTGCTGCAACGCGCTCGCGCAACCGTTCGCGCACGGAGGTTGCGCGCGACGCGGAACCGACTCCACCGCATGCGCCTTCCGACGACCGCTTCGACGCATTGGTGCGCGCTTTGCCGCTCGGCGTCATCATGCTCGACCGGCGCCTGCGCGTTCGCTTTGCGAACCGCGCCGCCGCAGCCATTTTCGGGTTCGAACGCTCGCGCGTGCGCGGCGTGCATCTCATTGCCGCCGTGCCTTCAATCGAGCTCGAGCGGCGCGTGCAGGACGCAATGCGCGGGACGCTCGCAGCAACGCCGATCCAGGTGATGGGGAAAACGGTCAAGCGCAGCTATGCCGTTTCCGTTTATCCGCTTGCACGCGACGCGCAAAACGATGAAGAGCCGGAAGTCACGGGCGTGCTGATCCTCGCCGAAGATCAAACCGAGCTGCTCGCGCTCGAACGCGCGCGTCAAGAGTTTCTCACCAACATCTCGCACGAACTGCGCACGCCCCTGTCGTCCATCAAACTCATGCTCGAGACCGTAACGGATTCCGCGGATGAGGAAGCGCGCCGCATCTTTTTACCGCAAGCGCTCGCCCAGGTAGATCGCCTCACGGCGCTGGTGGAACGCCTGCTCGAGCAGGCCCGCGTCGAATCCGGAGAACTCGTGCTGCGCATCGAGGAAATCGATCTGGAGCAAGTAGCGCGCCCAATCGTCCAGTCGTTCGGGCCGCAGGCCGCGGCAAAGAACGTCAATTTGGAACTGCACACGCTGCGCCCGGCCATCGTCGAAGCCGACGAACAACGGCTGGCACAAGTGTTCGTCAACCTCATCGACAACGCGCTGCGGTTCACGCCGGAAGGCGGCTCGGTTACGGTAAGCATCGACGTGGAAGACGGCTACGCCGTCATTCAAGTTCGCGATACGGGAATGGGCATTCCGTATAAGGACTTGCCGTACGTCTTCGAGCGCTTCTACGTCGTGGACCGATCGCGCACGCGCGGCATCAGCGGCGCCGGCCTGGGCCTTTCAATCGTGAAGCAAATCGTCGATGCGCACGGCGGCACCGTCAACGTCGAATCCACGCTTGGTGCGGGCACGCAATTTACCGTGCGCATACCGATGGTTGCGGTCAACGCTTAGCCGT
>Ga0209810_1001395_pt1 | contig 36771 bp, 30 predicted proteins | sample Coa_R1_7_FD_187159 | JGI IMG/M metagenome (GOLD analysis project Ga0209810, IMG submission 187159) | Surface soil microbial communities from Centralia Pennsylvania, which are recovering from an underground coalmine fire - Coalmine... | ecosystem: Environmental > Terrestrial > Soil > Unclassified... | reverse complement strand
TATCGTACTGGGCGTCCTCAGCTTCATCGGCTTCGAGACGGCGGCGACGCTCGGTGAGGAGACGCGCAACCCGCATCGTAACATTCCCCGCGCCGTCTTCGGCTCCATGATCGTGGTTGGTATCTTCTACGTGCTGATGGCCTACGTCGCCACCATTGGCTACGGCATCAACCACATGGCGACGGGCTATGCCGGTGATCTCGCGCCGTTCGATACCATCGGTCGCCACTTTGGCGGCGGCGTGCTGGCCTCGCTGCTCGACGTGGCGGGCATCCTTTCGTTTTTCGGCGCGGCCCTCGCCATCGTCAACGGCGGCGCGCGCATCCTCTACACCGTTGGCGTGGATGGCCTGCTACCGCGCTGGACTGCTATCCTGCACCCCACACGGCGCACGCCCATCGGCGCCATCACGGGCCTGTGTCTGCTCGGTCTCGTCAGCGGTATCGCCCTCGGCCTCGCCTTTACCCCGACGGGCGCCTTCAGCTTCCTGGGAACGCTCGACGCGCTTTTTGTCATCCTCATCTACGCCCTCGTCAATGTGGCCTGCATTCGTTTCTTCTGGCGCAAGCGTCCCACCTCACGCGCAAGCCTGAAGGGCATTTTGCTGCACATCGTCTTCCCCATCCTCAGCACACTTATTATCGCCGCCATCTTCCTGGCCGCCGTCCTCTCGCCCGGACCCGGCCCGCTTGCCTACATCCCCTATGTCGTAGGAGTCTGGCTCGTGCTGGGCGTCGGCGTGGTAATCGCGCAGCGCGGCAAGTTTGGCAAACCATAACACCTGTGCCCTTACAGCCGTTTTCCCCCGACATGTCGTCCTGAGTGAAGCGAAGAACGACATGTCGGGGGACGATTCTCCACATGTCATCTGCTTACTGGCATCTGAGAAGAATACCTGTTATATTCTTTTGTGGGTATAGCGCATCTCTCCGGTTGAGGTTATTCGGCTTTCTGCTTTCTCGCCTCACTGGCTGCTTGCGCGAAGATACGCCGGTCTATCCATCAGCAACATTGTTCTGATTTGAAAAAGGAGGAAAATATTTATGGCTACAAAAGCGGAACGTCATGCGACGGCCCACTGGCAGGGGAATCTGCCGCAGGGAAGTGGTGCCGTCAGTTTTGGCAGCGGCGCGATTAGCGAGCAGAAGTTGAGCTGGGCTGCGCGCACAGAGGCGCCGGGGGGCCTGACCAGCCCGGAGGAGCTGCTGGCGGGGGCGCAGGCCGGGTGCTATGCGATGGCCTTTGCCCATACCCTGGCCCAGAACGGCACGCCCGCACAGAGCCTGACCGTCAACACCACCTGCACCTTTGCCCCTCAGCCCACAGGCGGCTACAAGGTCAGCGACATGGAGATCAACGTCACCGGGAATGTGCCGGGGCTGGACGAGGCGAAATTCGAGCAACTGGCAAAACAGGCGGAGCAGGGCTGCCCCGTCACCAACGCCATTCGCAACAACGTCAATATCCACCTCAACGCCCACCTCGCATAGGAACTTAACTTCCTGAGAACAGGGGCGAATAATGCTGCAGCATTATTCGCCCCTGTGTACTTACAGCTTCCACTCAAACAAATAGCACATTGGTACTTTTCTATCTCTAAGTTGCTGGCCCTCTGCTCAACCGTTTAGTAGACTAGAAAGAAAAGAACTATGGGAATCAATCTTGAACCTGTTGCAGATGTGTCATCCTGAGTGAAGCGAAGGATCAGCGCAGCGAAGCATCTGAAGTAAGCAATCAGTATGGCATAGCAGAGATGCTCCGCTGCTCTCAGCATGGCACCTCTGCAATCAGTTTCAGAGTATTGCCCTTGAGAAAAACTATCTCTTAGCCGAAAAAAGGAAGATAGAGAGAACGTGAAGCTATTTCTCATTGTATTGTCCGGTCGTAAGGGAGGAACCAGACATGCTTGAAGTGTTACCGCAGATTCCGAAGATGCAGGCATCTTATGTACTTGGTAGGCCGCTTGCCTTGCCGCTTAATCTCACTATCAGTGTAAGTTATCGCTGTAACTCTCGTTGTAAAACCTGCAATGTCTGGCAACGGCCCAACGACGATTTTACGCTGGAGGAGTACGATAAGACCTTTGCCTCGATCGGTCGCGCCCCGTACTGGTTTACCTTCAGCGGCGGCGAGCCGACGCTGCGCAAGGACTTGCCGGAGATGGTCGGGCTGGCCTATCGCCACTGCCGACCCGGCATCATCAATATCCCCACCAACGGCATTCAGGATAAGATTATTCCGGGGCGCGTGGAGCAGGTGTTGCAGGCCGCGCCGGGTTCAGAGGTGATTATCAACCTCTCGCTGGACGGCGTGGGCATTAAACATGACATCGTGCGCGGCGTGCGCGGCAACTTCGAGCGCGCCATGCGCACCTACGCCGGGCTGAAGGCGCTCAAGGGCCGCTATAAGAACTTCACGCTGGGCGTCCATACCGTCATCTCTAACTTCAACGTCGACGACTTCGATGAAATCTATACCTTCGTGACCGGCGAACTCAAGCCCGACCAGTTCATCAGCGAGATTGCCGAGGAGCGCGTCGAACTCGATACCGTCGGCATGGGCATCACGCCGCCGCTGGAGAAGTACAAACCCGTCATTGAGAAGTTGCAGGCGGGCATTCGCCAGGCGGAAACCGATGGCGTCTCGCGCATCACGCAGGCGTTCCGCGACCGCTACTACGATATCGTCAAGCGCACGCTGGCGGAGAAGCGACAGATCATCCCTTGCCTGGCGGGCATCGCCTCCGCGCAGATCGCGCCCAACGGCGATGTCTGGACCTGCTGCATCCGCGCGGAATCGGTGGGCAACCTGCGCGAGCATAACTATGACTTCGCCTCCGCCTGGAATACCGTCAAAGCTGAGGAGATGCGGCGCAGTATCAAGGCCGGCGAGTGCTATTGCCCGCTCGCCAACGCCTCCTACACCAACATGCTCTGCCACGTCCCGACCATGACCAGCGTCGCCCTGGAAGTTGGCCGAGGCACGGTCGCCTCTAAACTCGGCGCGAATTCACGTGGCAAATCCGCAAAGCTGCGCGCCCTGCCCGTCATCCGCTCCGTCGACGAGGCCACCAACGGCAATGGCAACGGGCATCACAACGGGAATGGACACGCCAGCGAGTCCAGCAACGGCCATAAAACTGCCCCGGTCGACGAGCTGGAGATCGAGGCAAAGGCATAATGTGTTTCCATTCAGCAAACGGGTAAATAGTCTGGCTTTTGCTGGTCGCTTGCGAAAGGTATTGTACTCGCCAGAACCGAACAGGTCAGGCATAAATGGAATGGTGTAGTGAGGACTCGTATATGGTAGGGCCACCCCTTGCGGGTGGCCTGCGGGCGGCCTGAAGTGAACGCCTATGGGGCCACCCCTTGCCGGTGGCCTGCGGGCGGCCTGAAGTGAACGCCTATGGGGCCACCCCTTGCCGGTGGCCTGGGACCGGTGGGTGGCTTGAGGTGGGCGTAATGGATTGCGCCCCCACAGGGGCCTGAGGTGAGCGATGAAGACAGAACTATCAGTTGCACGACACGGCCTCGCGGTGGAAGTCGCAACGAAGCTATGCGAACCGGAACCGGAGCAGGAAACACAACGAGAACTGGAGCGAGAACTCGCGGCGGAATCGGGTGAGGGAGAGCAGCGAGAGCAATGCCGGGAGACGGCACGTATTCGCGTGCTGGTGGTCGACGACTACGAAGTGGTGCGCCGGGGCGTCTGCATCATCCTCAACGAACAGGACGACTTTGAGGTCGTCGGGCAGGCCGCGACGGGCAGCGATGCGCTTGCCCTCGCCCGGCAACTGCGCCCGGACATCGTGCTGCTTGATATCTTCCTGGGCGAGAGCAACGGGCTGGACCTCGCGCAACAGTTGCTGCGGGCCTGCCCGGAAGCGGCGATGCGCGTGGTCATCCTCACCGGTCACTACGAGGACGAGAGTTTGTTTCACGCGCTGCGCGTCGGCGTTCACGGCTTCCTGCAAAAGGCCCTGCCTGCCGATGAGTTGCTCTCCTCTCTCCGGGCCATCTACCGGGGCGAGCGCGTCGTGGGCGAGCCGCATGCCATCACGCGAGTATTGAACGAGTTCAGCCGCCTGGCAAGGGAGCAGGAGCGCCTGCAGCGCGGCCTGAGCGATCAGGAAATTGAACTGGTGCGCTTTGCGGCCAGAGGCTGCACCAACAAAGAGATCGCGGCCCTCAAGTTCTGGAGCGAGGTCACGGTCAAACGCAAGATGCAGGATATCTACCGCAAGCTGCAGGTCGCCGACCGCGCCCAGGCCGTCGCTGAAGCCATGCGTATGGGGCTAATCTAGCGCGTTGCCCCCAGGGTACCCGCAAGGGATACCCCGACTATATACGTCCTCGCCCCCAATCACGTACGCTGTAGACAGCGACGTATATAGTAGGGGTACCCCTTGCGGGTACCCTGGGAGGCAAGGCATGATATGTCTGGCCTTGCCGATGATGATAAGGAGGAGAAATATGACAGAGTGTCCGCAATGTGGAACACCAAACGAGGACGATGCGAAAAATTGTAAGGGATGCCGCGTCAACCTGTACTGGGCCTTCCAGCATTACGAGGAACTGGCGGCGCTGCGACAGGCCAACCAGTTGAAGCCAAAACCCGACACCGCGCCCTTCCTGGTCGATACCAGCAAGCGTATCGACGATGGCCCCACAGCGCCCTGGCTGCGCAACACCATCAGGAAGTTCGGATTCAAAGCGGCGGGGAAAAAAGTTTCGACTATGTCTGAATAAGCGAGCAAGCAAAGGAGTCAGCCCGCGCGGGCTGACTCCTTTGCTTGCTCGCTTATTCTTATCTTCTTGCTCCGGCCAGAGGAGCGTTCTGGCTGGCCTGAGTGACGGAAGGCTGGTCCATACCACCGGCGTTAAACCATTCGGCCGCCAGCAAGATGCCTTCGCGCAGGTCTACTTTCGGCTCGTAGCCGAGTTCGCGCCGCGCCTTCTCGACGCTGTGCCGGTTGTCGCTGCCGAACATGAGCGCGCCAAGCTGCGTCACGATGGGCTTTGTGCGCGTCAGGGGCGCTACCACCTTCTCCGCGACGATACTGCCGTAGTAGATGGGCAGGTAGGGCAGGTGCAGCGTGGGCCGTTTGCCGCCAACAGCATCGGCGATGGCATCGAACATCTCTTGCTGTGTCAGCGGGCGGTCGTTAGTGATGTTGTAAACGTTGCCGGGCGCGTTCTCGTGGTAGGCGGCCAGCATGAAGCCCTGCACCACGTCCGTGACGTAACAGAAAGGCAGCGCGTTATCGCCCTTGCCGATAATCAGGCCCTTTCCATCCTTCATCTTCTGCGCCATGCGTCCGAAGTGCAGGCGGTCGCCGGGGCCAAAGAAGGTGCCGGGACGCAAAATAACCGTCTCCACGTTGCTATCGATCATCAGCCGCCGCATCATGCGGTCGCCCTCGGCCTTCGTGATGCTATACGGGTCGGGATCGGGTTTCAGTGGGTCTTCCTCCACCATGAAGCGGCCATGTCCGAGGCCGTAGACGGTGTGGGAACTGGTATGCACGAAACGGCGCACACCGGCAGCCTGCGCCGCCTTATAGAGATTTTCCGTACCAGTCACATTGACCAGCCGGTAATCGGCCAGCGGTCGCCAGACGCCCATCATGCCGGCAAGGTGAAAAATTAACTCGACATCTTTCACGGCAGGGCCAAGCGTAGCGGCATCCGTAATATCCCCGCGCACCACCTCCACACCCTGCTCAATCAGCTTATCCGCGTTTTCCACAGGCAGCACCAGGGCGCGAATCTGCTCCCCCCGCTCCTGCAACGCTCGAATCAGGTGTCCGCCGAGCAAGCCGGTGGCCCCGGTAATCAGCACGCGCATAGACGCTATTTCCTCCACATTTCCAGCGTATCCTGTTATTGCATCAATAGACAAGGGATGGGAACAAACCCATCCCTTATACTATGCAACGTACCGGACCATATTGATAGGGACGAATGGCCCTGAAGTACCAGTCTTACGTCCCTTTCTCGCGTTCAACATCCTGCTGAAACGCTTCTGGAAGATTCCGCGTGCAACAGGTAGGAAGGTCAACTTTCATACAGGCAGGCTCCGGCCAGCTTCTATCAGTGGCTATAGAGGAGAGATGTAGCCATGTTTCAAGCACTCTCTTTTCCCGTTCTTCTCATCCTGTTTGTGATTTCAGCTATCGTCGTCTGGATAGCGGGTATCTATGTTTCTGAAACGACGGACAGAATTTCTGATCGTTTCCATATCGGGGAAGCACTTGGCGGGCTGATTATTCTAGGCTTCATCACCAATCTGCCGGAACTTGCCATTGTCGTCAGCGCCTCTATTGCCCACCATATTGACATTGCAACGGGCGATATCCTGGGCGGGATTGCCATGCAGACGCTGGTTCTCGTCGTCGAAGATGTGTTCGGTCTGGGGCGCAAAGGCGCGCTGACTTACTACGCTGCTTCTCTCGTACTGGCCCTTGAAGGCGTGCTGGTCGTGGCTGTACTGATTGTAGCCATCATGGCGACGCAATTGCCATCATCGCTCATCTTCGCTCGTATCGCCCCCGGTGGCTTCTTCATTGCCGCGCTCTGGATCGTCGGCATCATGCTGATCGACAAAGCGCGTCACGATTTACCCTGGCAGGAGAAAGGGCAGGCGCCGGGCGGACAAGCGGGCCTGTCGAAACGTTCAAAGGTGGCGCGCGCAACGCACGTCAAACAGATGAGCTTTACCATGATTGTCATTGTCTTCATCATCGCTTCCCTCTTCACACTGGCTGCCGGGGTTGTACTCGAAGAGACCAGCAACCAGATCGCTCTGCACATGGGATGGAGCGGCGTTGTCTTCGCCGCCACCGCCCTTGCTTTCACCACCTCGCTGCCTGACCTCTCGACCGGCCTGGCCTCTATCAAGGTCGATGACTATACAATGGCAGTCAGCGATATCATGGGTGGCAATGCCTTCTTGCCCGTCCTCTTTTTCCTGGCAAACCTGCTTTCCGGTGAAGCTGTCCTGCCGCACGCCAACGGCACGGACATCTACCTTTCCGGCCTGGGGATTCTGCTCGTCTCCGTCTACCTCTACGGGCTGATCTTTCGCCCTCGCATCTTCAAAATCATCGGCCTCGACTCGCTGACGGTGCTGATCCTGTATATCATCGGCATCGCAGGACTCTTCTTCGTTGCCAGAGGGAGATAAGGCTGATCTTTTCGGATGAATGTGCCTTCATCCCTCGCCCATACGTGATACAATAGAGGAAAAGGACAGAGGAGGTCCCTATGCAGCTAGAGAAAGAGCAGCAAGAGAAAGCTGTACAGCCCGTTGTAAAAATTCCGCCGCTACCGCCCTGGCCGACATCGAAGGCGGGGCCGCAGGCGACGCCGCCGCCGCCGGGCGAGAGACCCATGCCCACGCGCACCGACCAGATGGTTGAAATCGCCTATGACATGGAGACCGGCGTCTCCAGCGCCCGCGTCCCTGCGCACACCACGCCCGATGTCACCCTGCCCGGCGCGAGTTCCTACAACCAGCAGGCCGAGGCAGTGGAGAAGCGGCGCAGAGCGGAAAAGCATAAGAAGGCGAAACGATAGGTAATGCGTTCCGGTTACGAGGCAATGACGCCTCTGGCAGCATTCCAGAGAGGGAAACTACGATGGTCAAGAATATGACGCCGCACAGAACACGGCGGCACGCTCCCGGAGAAAGCACCTACGAGAAATATTTGCGCACGGAAGAATTGCTCTCGCTCCAGAAGCCGGAGGAGCAACTGGCCCACCACGATGAATTGCAGTTTCAGGTCGTCCACCAGGTATTTGAGTTGTGGTGGAAGGAAGCGGCCTTTGAACTGCGCACCATTCGCCAGTTGCTCCAACGCTTCGACCTGCTCAACGCCACACGGCTGATGCAGCGCGTTATCAAAATCCAGCACCTGATGCTGGACAATATGCGTATGCTGGAAACGATGTCCCCCTGGGATTTTCATGGCTTCCGCCTGGTTCTCGGCGATGGCGCCGGCACCGATTCGCCCGGTTTCCACGCCCTGATGACCCTCTCGCCCCTGCTGTGGGACGATTTTTGTGCCGTGCTGGCACACGAGCAGGTTTCGCTTATCGACATCTACATCCACGCCGACCGCTACCCGCTCCTGCTCGCCTTTGCCGAGGCCCTCACCGACTACGATGAAATTTTCCAGATTTTCCGCGACCAGCACATCAAGCTGGCGAGGCGTATGATTGGCCCCGGCTCGACCGGTACCGGCGGTACCCCTATGCAGGTGCTTGAGCGCACCCTCAACGATTGCTTCTACCCCGACCTCTGGGAAGTGCGCAACCAGCTCACAAAGATAGCGGACGAACAGGGACTGAAATAAACTGCAGGCTCTCGTAAACAACGTGTCATGCGGAGCGACCGCTCCGCATGACACATTGTTATTGCGCCAGAGACGAGAACAGGTAGCAGTTGAAGCGCACGGCTTGCTGCAGATCGCCGAGGCGGATATGCTCGTTGGGGGCGTGTGCGCCGTTGGCCCAGTAGGTCGGGTTGCCGGGGACGGCGAGGCCGGGAACGCCCACGAAGCGGCGCAGCGCGCCCAGCAGAGGCAATGTGCCGCCCGCGATGGGATTGATGACCGGCCTCTGCCCGCTATACTCCCGCGCAATCTCCTGTACGCGCTGTACAATCGGCTCCTCCATCGGCGTTACGACGGGCGGTGCGCTGCCGAGGACGCTGAGCTGAACGTCGCTATAGCCTTGCGCATCCAGATAGGCGCGCAGTTTGGCCGCGATATCCTGCGGCTCCTGGTTGGGGACCAGGCGGAAATCGATCTTCGCCATCGCTTTTGAGGGTAGCACGGTTTTGACGCCGGAGCCGGTGTAGCCGCTGAGCAGACCGGCGATATTGCAGGTGGGAGTGAACATCAGCCGTTCGCGCAGGGCCACGCCGGAGAGATTATCGACGAAGGCATCGACCCGGTAGGCTTCGCGCAGTTCGGCATCCATGTCGGGCTGGTCGGCAATGGTGGCCAGTTGCTGCTGCGAGGGCGGCAACACGTTATCATAGAAGCCGGGGATGAGGACGGGCCCCTCCGGCGTTTTGAGCGAGGCCAGGGCATGCACGAGCCGCCACGCCGGGCTGGGCAGGATGGGGGCTGAGCCGGAATGGGCATCGATGCCCGCGCCCTCTACGTCAAGCTGCACGTAAAGCAGCCCTTTCGTACCCAGCAAGAGTTCCGGGCGACCGGTCGGGCCGAAATGCGCGCCTTCCCAGAAACAGGCATCCGCTTTGAGCAGGGGCGCGTACCGCTCGGCGATGGCGGCGAAATGCGGGCTACCCACCTCCTCTTCGCCCTCAATAATCCAGCGCAGCGTGATCGGCAGTTCGCCTTCCGTCGCCAGCAGCGCGCGGATGGCGGCCAGGCGGGCAGCGATCTCTCCCTTGTTGTCGGCGGCCCCGCGAGCGAAAAGCTTGCCCTCGCGCACCGTTGGCTCGAACGGCGGCGTATTCCACAACTCCAGCGGCTCGGCAGGCTGCACATCGTAGTGGTTGTAGAGCAAGACAGTGTAGGGGCTACGCCCACGCAGTTCGCCATAGATGGCCGTTGGCGCGCCCTCCGCATGCAGTCGCTGCGTGGAAACCCCCGCCTCTTGCAGCAGCCGCTCCACCAGATCGGCCATCTCCGCCATGCCCAGCCCCTGCGCCGCCACGCTCGGCTGCCGCGTCAACTGCTCTAACAGGGTCTGTGCCTCGTCGGGGCGCTGATTCAAATAGTCAGTTACTCTAGAATCGGCCATGAAGATACTCCCTTCTTAAAAAAGAGTTGCGGCCAGGGCGCAGGCCAGCGCCGCCCCTACCAACTTACGGGCGAGCAACACGGCTTCGTAGTTAGTAGGGGCGGCGCTGGCCTGCGCCCTGGCCGCAACATTGCCCTTTGTCTCCTTGATCCTGAATTATGCTCCCAATCGCTGTAAGAAGCTGGCGACTGTGCGAATGCCTTTATAAAATTGCGAGAGGGAATATTTCTCGTTGGGGGCGTGCAGGTTGTCGTCGGGCAGGCCGAAGCCCATCATGACGACGGGAACGTTCAGCACTGTGTAGAAGAGGGCAGCGATGGGAATGGAGCCGCCTTCGCGCAGGAAGACCGGCTCTCGGCCGTAGACCTCTTGCAGGGCGGCGGCGGCGGCGCGCATGGGAGCGGTATCCACCGGCACCAGAACAGACTCGCCGCCGTGAATGTTGCGCACGGTGATCTGCACTCCCGGCGGGGCCAGCTCATGCACGCGCCGCTCAAAGAGCGCGAACGCTTCCTCCGATGACACATCCGGGGGCAGGCGCAGGCTGATCTTGGCCTTTGCCCTGGCGGGAATGACGGTCTTTGCTCCCTCGCCGGTGAAGCCGCCGACGATACCGTGGACTTCCAGCGTCGGGCGCGCGCCCAGCCGCTCTAAGGCCGGGTACTCGTTCTCGCCCACCAGTTGAGGCACGCCCATTTCTTCCAGTAACGCCTCCTCCGTGTGCAGCGGATCCTCTCGCCAGAAGGCTTCTTCCTCCGCCGTCGGCTGGCGCACGTGGTCGTACAGGCCGGGGATATGAATATGCCCTTCGGCATCCTTCAGCCCGGCAATGATGAGCGCGAGAGCGTGCAGCGGGTTAGGGGCAACGCCGCCGTACATCCCGGAGTGCAGGTCTCGCTTTGCTCCGCGCGCCTCGATCTCCGTATAGACAATGCCGCGCAGGCCATAGATCAGCGCGGGCAGTTCAGGCGAGGGCATGCCGGTATCGCAGATGAAGGCCGCGTCGCATTGCAGGCGTTCGGGGTAGGCGCGCACATACTGCTCGATGGACTCGCCACCGGCCTCCTCCTCACCCTCGATCAGCACGCGCACGTTGACGGGTAACGTGCCGTTGACGCTCATCAGCGATTCCAGCGCCTTGAAGACAAGCATGGTCTGCCCCTTGTCATCGGCAGCGCCGCGCGCATAGAGGTTGCCGCCGCGAATCGTCGGCTCGAACGGCGGCGACTCCCACAGATCGAGGGGGTCGACGGGTTGCACATCGTAATGCCCGTAAATGAGCAGCGTCGGCTTGCCCGGCGCCTTGAGCCATTCGCCATAGACGAGCGGGTGACCTTTCGTCGGTATCACCTGCACCTGCTCGAAGCCGATGCGCCGCAACTGGTCGGCGGCATATTCGGCAGCCTGCTGCACGTCGCCCACATGCTCCGGCAGCGTGCTGATGCTCGGAATGCGCAGCCACCCCTTCAGGTCTTCCAGAAAGCGATCCTCGTGTTCGCGAATATAAGTTTCCAACTGGCTTGCCATAGCAAACATCCATCCTTTCCACCATGATAAGATATGCCCCTATGGTAGCAGGGGAGAGCAGGATTGTCCAGAGCGCGCAAGCAGAGCAAAGCGAAGAGGGCGCGAACAAACTTGCCCACGCCCTCTTCGCTCGCCTATCAGTCCTGTTTTGAGAACGACCTTACATTTGTTTATTGCTCGCCCTGCTCTTCGTCAGCTTCTTCTATGATGGTCAGCAGTTGTTCCCGCGCTTCCTCCGCCGTCTGAGCGGTACTGATCTTAAGAACCAGCAGGCGCAAAAGGGCTGGATCATCAACATCTGAAAGCTGTCTTCTCGCAAAGCGAACCAGTCTGGGAAAGCGATCAGCAATGAGATCTATCAAAGTCTGCTCTAATGCCTCTACCTGACCCTGCTTGCGCCCCTCCTCGATCCCCTTCTCAAGCCCCTTCTCAAGCCCCTTCTCAAGCCCCTTCTCAAGTCCCTCCTCAAGCCCCTTCTCAAGCCCCTCTTTCCATCCTTCCTCTCGCCCCTCCTCACGAGCATCGCGCACCATCTCCCTGTAGACTGGAGTATCTTTGATAATATCAAACATCTGTTTGTACCTCCTGAGAAGCCATTCCTGATCGGTATCATTCTTTGCCCGCCCGAAAGCCAGAGAGGCCAGCGTCTGGGCAACAGAGAGTAAGTTAGTTTTGCCGCTTTGCACCAGTTCTTCAAAAACGGTCTCGACCACCTCGCGGCTGGCCCCGCCTTTTGTAAAGGGCAGGAGCGGAAACAAATTGGGCTGACCCGTTTGCATCAGCTCTTCGGGAGATAACTCCCCTCATTCGAGGACGTCAAAGTAGAACTGGAAGATCGGTCGGCTCGGGTCAATCTCGACATGGAACGGCGAGGTAGGTAAGTGACCATCGCCCAGCACATGGATCACACAGGAGCAGACCGGAAGGTTGTACTCGCTCCAGATCAGCACGTTATAGCGCAAGAGCCGCTTCGCCATTTCTGGATCGTTGTAGGTCTGGAATTCGTAATGTACCAGGATCGGGATTCCGCTTTCCAGCGTAATTTCAAAGAGCGCATCCACCTCCAGTTTCCATTCTTTCAGTTTCTCCCGCAACTGTCGCACCAGCCGCGCTCCGGGAAACATCAGATGGATAAAGGCTAACGGATCATCGCGGATCAACGTCTTAAAACTCTCATCATACGGGGTCGACATACACAAACGCTCCACACAAATATTCTAAGAGAAGTGTACCATAATGGTAACTGGCTGTCGAGAGGAAACAGGCGTTAAAGCGCCGTGTAATCGACCAGCACCTTCACCGGTTGTATCGCGCCTGCCGCAAGGTGGGCAAACGTGGCTATCAATGCCTCAGCTGGCACGCTGACCTCAAACAGTGCTTCCAGATCGGTCGGGTGCTGCCGTATGTACTGGAAATACCAGGCGGCGTGTGCGTGATAATCCCAGCCATCGCTTGAACCGACAAGCCGCAACTCTTTTTCGTGAAAGGCTGGCGCCAGCACGAGCGGCTCTACGTTGCCGTCGGCGGTAATGCAGATGCGCCCATCCTGTCGCATCTGCTGCTGGAGCAGGGTAAAGGCCGCGTTACTGCTCGAACACTCGAAGCCTGCCGCGTAGCTTTCGCTCGTCTCCGGCAAATCTTGCGGGTGCAAGACGTGGTTGGCCCCCAGTTTGTATGCCAGCGCGTGCCGCTCTCGGCGCGGCTCAACCATATCAACGACGACAACCCCATACGCTTTGAGGATAAAGAGCGTGAGCAGGCCCATTGTACCGGCCCCCGTCACGAGAACAGGCTCATCTGCTTGAGGCGCGAGCTTGCGCACGCCCTTCGCGGCATCGCAACTGAGAATTGCCAGAATTGCCAGCGCGTCAGAGATGTCGTCCGGCACGACAAGTGCTTTCGTCTCCGGTACAATCGCGTGCGTCCTATGCCCATAGAAGGCGACAACACGCTCTCCCACGCGAATGTGTTGCACAGCGGTTCCACAGGCCAGTACCGTGCCAACGCTTTCATAGCCGGTCATGCGCGGATAGCTCGTCGGCTTGCTGCTCCGCGAGTTTCCCAGATAGTGCGGCAGTTCGCTGCCCACGCTGATCGCGCCCGTGCGCGTCTGCACCAGCACGTCCCGCTCACCCAGCGGAGGCAGCGCCGCGCTAACCCATTCTAAACGCTGCGAGGCCGTCAGCAGAAGGCTGCGCGCGAGGATATTCCAGTTGTCTGATGTGATAGATTGTTCCATAGACTTTCTTATAGCGGAAACACGGCTGGCCTGTCAAGCTTACAGGGCAGCCGTCACAGGCCAGCCGCAATGGCTGTGCAAGCCCGTGAAGCGTTCGTGTATAGTAGGGCCATCCCTTGCGGCTGGCCTGTGACGGCTGCCTTGCAGGGCAACAAACTCACATGGATAGGTGGCTCATAATAGCATCTACCACCGCCTGTGGATTGATATGGTCGAACAAATCTTTTCCTCGTACATCATATCCTTCTTTGGAGAAGCCGGGGCGAAAGGCACATTGCTCGGCCCGGCCTTCGCCGAGAATGGTGGTTCGCGTTCGGTAGCCGTAAAAACTCGGACTGGTGCCGCCGAAGAGGGCGATGATTCCGGGCGTGTTACGCGCCGGGCAGCCGCCATCGTCTCCCGCTACTCGTTTTGTGGCCGCCGCCAGGTGCATCACTCCCGTGTCGCCTGTCAGGATGATATCTGCCTGATCGAGCAGGGCCGCCAGTTCGAGCAGCGGCATGCGCGGCTCTGCGGGAAGTAAAACGACGCGACTGGCGTGCCTGTCATCGCAGGCCAGCGCGCGCCAGAGCCTGCCCGCGCACTGGCTGTCGGTATAGGCAGGCAGGATCGCAATACGCAGATGGGGACACTGCGCAAGCGTTTGAGAGAGCGTCGCAGCCAGCAGGTACGTGGGCGGTCTCGTAACGGTGGATGCGCTATCGGGAGCCACCAGTAACAGCTTGCAGGCCCCGACTGCACGCCTTTTGAGCCTCTCCGCCATTGCGCGCGCCTTCTGGATGTGTTCGCGGCTCACATAGAGCAGCACATCATCGACAGCTTCATCGACCGGCGCGCTTTGTCCAAAGTAGCGGTTCACCATCTGTCTCGCCACTTTGCGCATGGAGAGGTTAGCATACAGGCGGGGAAAGAAGATGTCGCGGGCCAGTTTCAGCACGTCAGGATACATCAGGCGCGCGTGCAGCCGGAAGTAGAGGCCGGGCGCGACGATGCCGGGGTGGATGGCCTCGTAACAACGCCCGCGCAGAAACGTCACCAGCCGTCTCGCGTTTTCATCCAGTACAAGGCCGCGCAGCCATTGCGAGGTATGCCGCCCCGGAAAAAAGCGACAATCGCTGACAATCACGCGGTTGATACGCGGGTCGTGCGCAAAAAGCTGCGCCTGCACGCGATTACAGAGGATATCGATGGCGCCGCATGCCCCCGGATCATTCCTGACGATCTGATCGGCGGCGCTCAACGCGATAGCTACAGCGTCGCCAATGCCCATGTCGGGCGTGAGCAGGAAACGCGGTCTGTCCTCTCGATGCGCATATGCGGGAAAGACGGGTAGAAAGAAAGCGGGAGTCTCAACGCCGGTTCTTTCAACGGTGTCTGTATGCGATAATGTGTTCATCATCAAGCGTTTTCTAGCCTATCTCTGGAATATTGCTTGCCAGTACGGCAGGAATGGGTTATTGTTTTCCACTACACGCCAGAAATGCGGTGAGCGGTGACATGCTTGAGAGGAAAGCGGGAAGATACATAACCCCTGCGTAACGTCATGCGTAGATATCCATGCACAGGTATCTTAGAACGAAGGCGGGATCACAGAAACAACATTTACAGAAAGAGGATGGAAAACACATATGGGAAGCACGCCAGATGAGCAGACACGCTCAGCAAGCAACAAAATAAAGGTAGGCGACCAGGCCCCCGATTTCACGTTGCCAGATCAGAAAGGCCAGCCTGTCAGCCTCTCAAGCTTTGTCGGCAAAAAGGACGTTGTTCTCTATTTTTACCCCAGAGACTTCACCCCCGGCTGCACCGCCGAAGCCTGCGCCTTCCGCGATAGCTATGAGATATTCAAAGAGGTGGGGGCTGAGGTCATCGGCATCAGTTCCGACTCCGAGCAATCGCACCAGGGCTTCGCCGCCCGGCATCGTCTTCCTTTCATCTTGCTTAGCGACAGGGACGGCAGCGTGCGCAAACGCTACGGCGTCTCCTCCGTGCTGGGTCTGCTGCCCGGTCGTGTCACCTTTGTCATCGACAAACAAGGCATCGTGCGCCATATCTTCGTCGCCCAGTTCGCCGCCGAAAAACACGTTGAAGAGGCAATGCGAGTGCTACAAACACTGCACAGGGAGTACGAATAAAGACGGGAAACGACGAAATCAATTACGCCAGCATCGTCATCTGTTGCTCTACCCAATCGTACTCGTAGAGAGCTACAATGAAAAGGATAAAGCTTTTAATGGTAGCAGAGTCAGATAGCAGGTAAAGGAAGACCGGAGGAACAGAAGAAATGGCGATTGCAAAGCAATTATTTGGCCGCAGCGGCCATAGGAGTACGCGCACGCTCTTTGGCGCGGCAGCCCTCAGTCATGTGGCGCAGCAAGAGGCAGACAGGACGCTGGAAGTGTTGCTCCAGTACGGCGTCAATCATATCGATGTGGCAGCCAGCTATGGCGATGCAGAACTGCGTATTGCCCCCTGGCTCAAGCGGTATCGCTCGCACTTTTTTGTTGCCACGAAAACCGACGGGCGCACAGCTCAGGCCGCGAAAGAGGATCTGCATCGCTCCCTCGAACGCATGGGCATTGACTATGTAGACCTGTGGCAGTTGCATAACCTCGTTGACCCCATCGAGTGGGACGTTGCTCTCAGCCCCGGCGGCGCGATTGAAGCCGCTATCGAGGCGAAGCAGCAGGGCCTGGTACGCGCCATCGGCGTTACCGGGCATGGGCTGGAGATCGCCGCCACCCATCGGCGCAGCTTGGAACGCTACGACTTCGATTCGGTGTTGCTGCCCTACAACTTCCTGACCATGCAGAGTCCCTACTACGCGGAAAACTTCAATGCCCTGCTCGCCACCTGCCAGCAGCGTAATGTCGCCGTGCAGACGATCAAATCCATCGCCTATCGGCCCTGGTGGGGACGCCCGCATACACACGAAACATGGTACCAGCCACTGGACAATCAGCAGGATATCGACCTCGCCGTTCACTGGACACTCAAGCAGCCTGGCATCTTTCTCAACACCGTCGGCGACATCCATTTGCTGCCAATGGTCCTCGATGCCGCCAGTCGCTTCCAGCCCGGCCAGACCGAGCCGTCAGAGGCGCAGATGCAGGAACTCGTCAACCGCCTGGGCATGATGCCGTTGTTTGTATAGGGCTAATATCATGCCATGAGAAAGTGGCCGGGACGTGTCATGCTGAGCGCAGCGAAGCATCTGGTCTCACCAGACGGGCGGCGTGGCTCACCACAGATGCTTTTTCGGGCATGAGACGTTCGGAGTTGCTTTTGCTCAGTTTGAGGGAAGGGGGAAAACATGATATAGTACCGTATGAAGCGGATGAGTCCGTCCCGGCAAAAAGGATAGATTGCATGGCGACTGATATGAACAGGCAGGATGCCGCGCCGGATATCCTGCGGCAGAGTGAAGAACGTTTTCGCGCCCTGATTCAGCACAGTGCTGACGCGATTCAACTGCTCAGCGCCGAGGGAAAGGTTCTTTATTCGAGCGATTCGGTAGAGCGAGTTTTAGGCTACAGGCCGGAAGAGATTCAGGGGATAGACGCGCAACCTTACGTGCATCCCGACGATTTCCCCGCGTTTATGGAGGCGTTCACCGGCTTGCTTCAGACGCCAGGCAGTCGAGTCACGATGCAATATCGTGTTCGGCACAAAAACGGTTCCTGGGTCTGGGTTGAGGCTACCGGCTCGAATTACCTGCACGACCCGCACATTCAGGCCATCGTCGGCAATTTCCGTAATATTACAGAGCGCAAACAGGCGGAAGAACGCCAGCGATTACTCAATGAGGCCAGTGAGAAACTGGCTTCCCTGCTGGATCAACAGATCACTTTGCAAGAGATCGCGCAGTTGATTGTGCCGGAACTGGCCGATTACTGTCGTATCGCCGTGCTGGATGAGCAGCAACAGATCAAAGATATCGCCGTCAATCACATCGACCCCGCGCAACTGGCGTTAGTGCGCGAGCTTTACCAACAGTATAAGAACCGCGCGAGCAACACGCACGGTTTGCAGAGACTGCTTGAGAGCGGCCAGCCCGAACTGATCTCCGATGTTGCCCGCTATGGGCCGCTTCACGAGAGCAGGCAGGAGAATGCAGAATTACTGACCATTATCGATGCGCTTGGCCTTAAATCCTACATGGGAACGCCGCTGATTGCGCGCGGCAAGGTGATCGGCGCGATTACCTTTTCCTCTACGCAGCCGCAGCGGCGCTATACACACGAGGATCTCGCTTTTGCGCAGGAACTGGCGCGACGCATCGCCATTACGCTGGACAACGCGCGGCTGTATGAGGAAGCGCAGCAAGAGATTACCCGGCGCAAGCAACTGGAAGAGCAGTTGCAGCGCGCCAACCGACAACTGGAAGCCATCCTCAAAACTATTGATGACGGCATTATCTTGCAGGATATCGGCGGCAAGATTCTCTATGCCAACCAGGCAATAGCGACGCTGAACGGCTATCGATCGGTGGAAGAACTGCTGCGGGCGCCTGCTCTTTTCTACGAGCAGCAGTTTGAGGTGACCGATGAGCGGGGCGAGCCTTTCCCCCCGGAGCGTTTTCCGGGTCGGCGCGTCATCGCGGGAGAAGGCCCCTTGCAGGTGACGGTACGCCTGCAAAAGAAGGGCGGCGCGGAGGTACGCTGGCTGCTGATTACTTCGACGGCGGTGACCGATAGTCGCGGTAGGTCCTGGGCTGTGTTGAGCGTCCTGCACGATGTCACGCAATTTAAGGAGCAGGAGCAGCGCAAAGACGAGTTCATCGCTATGGCGAGCCACGAACTGCGCACGCCCCTGACAAGCCTGAAGGGCTTTCTCCACCTGCTCAGCCAGCGTCTGCGCAAGCAAGAGGATATGCAGGCCCTGGCCTACCTGGAGCGGGTCAACCACCAGGTCACGCGCCTTACCAAGCTGGTAACAGATTTGCTGGACATCTCTCGTATGCAAACCGGCCAGCTTGACTACACGATGCAGCCGTTTCAACTGGATACCCTCGTGCGCGAGATTGCGGAAACGGTGCAAGAAGGGACGGGCAGCCATCACATACGGCTGGAAGGGCAGACACACGCTACTATCCTCGGCGACGCCGACCGCATCGGGCAGGTTCTCATCAATCTGCTGACCAACGCCATTCGCTACTCACCCGACGCCGATATGATCGTGGTGCGCCTCTCCACCGAGCGCGAAAACGCCTGTGTCAGCGTGCAGGATTTCGGCCCCGGCATCGCCAGAGAACACCAGCAGAAGATTTTCGAGCGGTACTATCAGATCAGTGATGCCGTCCACCAACCCTTCGCAGGCCTGGGCATCGGCCTCTACCTCACCAGCGAAATTATCAAGCGCCATCACGGCTCTATCTCTGTTGAAAGTACCCCTGGCCAGGGAGCGATCTTCAGTTTTACGCTGCCCATACAGAAACGGTGAGCCAGGCAAGGTTCGCAGCATTTGCCCTCCCCTGGAACGGGCATGATATAATGCCAGCGCCAGGAATATGGAACAAATGTATCTACCCGAAAGAAAGCTGGTAAACGCAATGGCAGAAGAAACACCCCCGACTCGCGGGCAGGTGGTTGCCTCGCTCAAAGGGCAGGTTTATGCCCTTGTGCGCGCCTGCCCGGCAGGAAAAGTGACGACCTATGGCTGGATCGGCAAGGCGCTGGGCTATCCTCGCGGTGCGCGCATGATCGGCTGGATTATGAACGAATCGCCTGAAGGCGTGCCGGCGCAGCGCGTCATCAACAGCAAGGGGGAGTTGAGCGGCAGCCGGGCCTTCGGCCAGCGCGGGCGCATGCGCAAACTACTGGAAGCCGAGGGCATCACCTTCTCCGAGGACGAGCGCGTCGACCTCAAACGCTACGGCTGGGACCCCTCGCGCGACCTGAGCAGCGAAGAACTACAGGGCATCCTCGCCGACGCTAGCGCCGCTGCCCCCGTCGCTCCCACTCCCCGCCTGCTCAACCTCATACTCAACGATCCTGCTTCGCCTTTTAGAGAGGAAACGCCGTGACATCCAGGCCAGCCGCCAACAGGCTGGCCTGCGGCGAGCGTCCCTGAAGATTGCCCCTACAACCCGAAGAGGCTCAGCAGGGCGGTCAGGCAGCCTTTGCGCTCCTGGACTGCTCTGCTGGGGGCGGGGACAAGTTGACGCCAGGCGTTTGAGGAGCCGTTGCTATTCGTGGCGGTGGGGATCAGGATGGTGCGCAGATTGCGTTTCGGGCGCAGGGTGATGACGGGCTGCAGGCCGGGGGTGTAGCCGGGGACAGGCTGCGGCGTGTAGCGTTGCAGGATGGTGGCGAGAACGATTTTTGCCTCCAACTGCGCCAGGGGCATGCCGATGCAGGTGCGCGGGCCGCCGCCAAAGGGGAAGTACGCGCCAGGAGGGATTGATTGCTCGCTGGCCGGGTCCCAGCGTTCCGGGCGGAAGACCTCGGCGTCTCCCCAGATTTCCGGCAGGCGATGCAGCACCCACTGGCTGACAATCAGCATTGTTCCCTGTGGCAGCGCGACGCCGCCGATCTCGACATCCTCGGCGGTGAAGCGCACCTGCATCCAGGCAGGAGGGTAGAGGCGCATCGACTCGCTCAAGACCCAGTCCAGGTAGGGTAGTTTCGCCACATCCTCTACTGTTGGCGTGCGGCCTGCCAGGACGGTGCGCAGTTCCTCCAGCAGCTTTTCGCGTACAGCAGGATACTGCGCCAGCAGGTAGAATGTCCAGACCAGGGCGATGGCCGTTGTCTCGTGGCCGGCGGCGAGGAAGGTGATGATATGGTCGTGAATCTGCTTTTCCGTCAGCTTCGTCTCCGGCTCCTCGCCGCTCGTCGCCTCCATCAACATCGCCAGCACATCATCGTAATCGTGGGGATTGTCGCGGCGCTGGGCTATCAGCGTGTAGACCAGCGTGTTCAACTGGCGCATCGCCGCCCTGCGCCTGCCATAGCCGGTGATCGGGTTATCGATGCGAATATTGAGCAGGTCTTCCACCACGCTGGTCTGGCTGCCAATGAAGCCGTTGAAGACATCGCCCAGCGGGCGCAGCTGGTTCGAAAGGTCGATGCTGAACAGGCACTTGCTGACGATGCGCAGCGTCAATTCCTGCATGGCCTGCGACATATCCACCGTCTCCCCGGCCTGCCAGCTATCCAGCAACTCCTGCGTATATTCCTGCATGATCGTGGCATAGCCCTCGACGCGCTTTTTGTGGAAGGCAGGCTGCACGGCCCGCCGCTGCTGCCTATGCTTCTCCCCGTTAATCGTCAGCAGGCCCTCGTTGGCGGCGCTGCTGTCATCGTTCGGGCCGCCCGCGAACGAGCTATTCACAAAGCTGCGCGGGTGTTCTACCAGCACATAGCGCACATATTCGGGCCGGAAGAGCAGCACCACCGGCGTCTTGCCAAAGTGGATCGTCGCCATATCCCCATACGTGCGCTGCATCTGCTGAAAGTAGCGCAGCGGATCCTGGCGCAGTTCAAGCAGGTTGCCCAGATAGGGCAGCTTCCCTGGCCCCGGCGGCAGTGTTGCTCTGGTCTGCGCCTTCGCCCGTGTTCGCGCCTCTTTTTGCTCTCGCGTCTGCCGGTCGTCTATCGTCGTTGCCATCTATCCTCTCGTCTCTTTTCTTTCCAGAAAAAAACACGCCATACTCATACGTTTCTCTATCATAGTGTATCATAACGCGAGCGTGGTAAAGAAGGGAACGAGGGTCTCTGTTGGCTCTCCATCCTTTGGGGGGAAATGGTAGGGACAGTGCCTTGTGCCTGTCCGCTGGCCCTTGCCTTCACCTCGCCCGGCTGGGGGGACAGGCACAAGGCACTGTCCCTACCCTTTCCCCCCAAAGGACGCAGACCCCTCTGTTTCTGCTCAGCTAGACATCCGGCGGCCTCATTTTTTCGGCTAGCTGGCCCCACTGGCCCTGTTCCACGAGAAAGATGTCCTCGATCCTGTTGACGTATTCGTGCGATCGGGCGGCAAAGTCCTGCTCACTCAACCCCTTCTGTAAATCAGGTGATATCGTGTGGGTCTCGGCCAGCCTGTAGGCGGTGTCCTGATAGAGTTTTGCCTGCTGATCGAAGCCGTACAGGGTATTGTAAGCGGCAAGCGTGGTATAGAGAACGGGGAAGATGGCCGCTATGATGAGACAGGGCAGTCTGAAAGGCCCAATGAAGCTTGCTGAGGCAAAAAAACTGCCGAGAGCCGCGATAATCATGAAGGTCACACCCAGTCCCTTTGCCTGTGCCTGTGCTGCCTTGAACTCGGATATGCGACTCCTGTACCATTCAAGCTGATCTTTGTAACGGTGCTGTTGATAGAATTCAAGAAATGTTCTCTCACGCGATGCCACTGCCTTCCGCCTTTCTTCTGATATCGATGATGCGTTGCGCTAACTTTTGCCTGCGGTCCTGGGCATTTTCATAGGGAGCGGTATGTCTGAGAAACAGGAAATACTCGCTGCGCAGCCGCTCAGCTCCCAGGCGGGCGTCAAAATACCGCTTCTGCTGTGCAGCTGGCTGCCAGAAGGAGGTCATCACTGCCAGTAACGCAGCAAAGCTTCCTCCAATATAATCAATCCAGGTAGCCTGGGAAAATGCAATTTGCAAGATGGTCACAATCGTTACCAGTGTGCCGCCCAGAACCAGAACGAGGTACATCGCGCGATAGCGATTCTGGCAGAGTATCGCCTGGTTATCCAGTTCGCGAAAAGCGGGGAGTAGCTCGTCTTGCAGCGTCTCGAAATCTGAAGCGAAGTCAGGGTATTTGCTTCTCGCCTCTGGCGGGACGATTTCCTGCGGTTTAGAGGGCAGCGGATGAAAACGCGGAAATCGTTTGAACAATGCTGGCGGAAACCATTTGAACAACGCCATTTAGAACCTCCCGATTGTCCATAGGAACAGGGTTGATGGTGTGGTTGTCAACGTAACAGATCGAAGAGTAATTGTTGCAACTGCTCCGGCGTGCCGGTGGGGGGAAAGAGGTGGATGTCGCCATCCTTCACGATCTCGGCTAATGCTTCATCGGCGGGGGAAGCCGCTCGCTCGCGCCAGAGGCGAGCAATGTCATCGGCCAACCGCCCGCTACCCTCGATGACGATGATGGGGCGGCGCTGGCGCACATTGTACAGCGCCTCGTTTTCGGCAATCTCTCCGCCGTTGACCAGCACGGCCACCGAAGGGAGACCGTCGGCCAGAAATTGCCCCAGTTTGTACATTATCGCCGTCTCCCCGCCCCATTCGTCGCTCTCAACGAGGACGAAATGCGAGTGATTGGGGTCCAGCGGGCCGCTATCTTTCTGTGCGCCAGCCTTCCCTGGATAGCTCACCCTGCCCTCCGGGGCAATGCCCAGCAGCGTCGGCTTATGTCCCTGCTGTGCAACCCCCTGCCCCATCAGCGCCATGACGCCGCTCTCCGTGCCGCCGTCGATAATCAGGGCATCCAGCGTGGAAGCGGCGCGGGCAATGCCTTCTGTGAAGAGGGCTTGCAGACGCGCCTCTGCCGGTTGTTGCATAAATCCCGCTCCGCCCGCCAGCAGTATGACTGTCGCGAAAGGCGGAAGGTCAAGCGCCTGTGCCAGGTCGCTGATATTTGCCTGCACGGGCGCCTGCACTGCCTGCGCGCGCATGCCGTCTGAAAACTGAATTGTACGCTTTTGCATCATTGCTATCCTGTCAATTTGTGCCTGTATGCATACTTCCATTGTCCGGGTTTATCATAGCACTTTTTCTGCTTCTGTGGTAGACAGGTGAACATTCAGGCATAAGGAGTAGGAATTATGAGCTACGTAAAGTCACTCAACTTCTTATGTTTTTGCATTTACTCAGCTTTACGTGTATACTAGACGTGGGGGCGATTGCTCTGCTCCTTTTCTTTTCATGAACGATGCGACTCACCTGAATGTGAGAAAGATGATGAAGAGAAGAAACGGCTTGCCAGATTGGAGCAGGAGTCACACAGGCGAATAGCGTTTACTCACCCCCTTGCAAAAAGAGAGGGGTGAGCATTTGTGAAAGGATGAGCCATGCCATACCTTGAAACAACCAGTATTGTCAAATCTGTCTCTGCGCGAATAGGCGCAAACATGCGAAAAGCCCGTATTGAACGCGGCATGACGCAGGCCCAACTGGCATCGCCCGAATTCTCTGTTTCTTACATCTCGGCCATCGAACATGGGAAGTTGCGCCCGTCGATCAAGGCATTGTCTGTCCTTGCGCAGCGGCTGGGCGTTCCTGTCACCCTGTTGCTTGAAAGCTCTCCGGCAGCAGGTTCGCAGTCCCCTGTTCTCGGCTACGCCCCGGTGAATACCGATGAGAGCGACCAGATTGATGTTGAACTGTTGCAGGCGGCGGTGCTACTGCGGCAGGGCGCGTATGAAGAGGCCATGCAGTTGCTTCTCCCCCTGGCCTCGTCTCGCCTTGCCCCGCCGCACGCCTATCAGTTCTTCCTGCTGCGCGGGCAGATTGCCCTGGGGCGGCGTCGCTTTGAAGAGGCCATAGCCGATCTGCGCGCCGCCATCGGGCAGGCCGAGATGCTCAAGGAGCGCGAGCTGGCCGAACGCGCCCGCAATCTCCTGGGCAAAGCGAATTTCCTGCTATCCAACTACACCCTGGCCGAAGAAACACATCGCGCCTGCGCGACTGCCATCGAAGAGGAAAAGATCAGCGATTCCTTCTTTGCCCTGGAAGTCTACTGCAATCTGGTCGATGATTGCGCCGCGCTCGCCGAATTTGAGAAGGCAGATGCATATATGCAGCGCGCTCAGGCCCTGGTCGAGCAACTGAATAACGACGAGAGAAGCTATGCACAACTCTCACTGGAGAATAGCCAGCGTTCACGGGCGGCGGGCAGGTTTTTGTCGGCCAGAGATCAGGCCGCGCGCAGCTTCGCCATCTACCAGATACGCGGCCTGCAACTCCAGCAGAGCCGTCTCCATCAGGAGTTAGGCAGGGCGCTGGAAAAGCAGCAGAAGACGGAGGAGGCGGAGCAGAAATATCTCCAGGCGACGGAGATGGCCCGCCCGCTTCACGATAGCGCCTCGTTTGCGCAAAGCCTGATTGCCCTGGCCGAACTGGCGAGCAAACGCGGCGATGTGCAGATGGCCGAGCAGCAGACACAGGAAGCCATTGCCATCACCCGCGCCAGCGATGATGCGCGAGCGCAGGGCCAGGCATTGCTGGTACTGGCGCAACTGCGCCAGCAGTCCGGTGATTACGCCGAGGCCGATCGCGCCTTTGAGCAGGCTCTGGCTTTACTGGAAGAGACGCGCGATCACGACCTGATTGCCAGCGCCTACTTCCACTATGCCAGCCAGCTGGAGGCGCGTGGAGAAATCCAGCGCAGCCTCTCCGCCATCAAACAGGCCTACAGGCACCAGCAACAGAACAGGATGAGCGCAGTGGTATAAAATCTGACTCCGCCATGTCATGCTGAGGGCAGCGAAGCGTCTGTTCATGCGGAGAGCCGGGAGGGCGTGGGATGCATGCTGATGCCTTCCACGCTCACCCTGCCAAATAAATCTTTCAGGAGAGCGGAAACATCCCGCGTGATGATGCGTTTCAGATGTTCCTCGTTCAGGAAGAACGAGGGAGAAGATACGGTGTCACATTGCGCTCCGATCTGAATGAGGTAGCAATACAGGCCCCGCTTGCTATCGGGGACGGCATAAAGTCGTACCTCGTCCATTGCCACATCATCGAAGAGCGCCAGCAGCACCTGGCTTACGCCATTTTCTATGCTCAGTTCGGTACTCTCCACCTCGTCGGGTAAGATTTCCAGGAAACGGGCAGAACTCTGTATGTTCATTTTCAGCATCCACATAGAGAGAATCCTTTCCTTCTTACATCTTGATTTGCCCCCAATAGTTCGAGTATACTGGCGTCTGGGACTTCCTTCTACGGTTGTGGTAACCCATCGTCTACTCAACTTCTATCTTTCTGGATGTACACAGGCGGCAGATGACCCTGGCAGAGAGCAATATCTGAGAGCAGTGGGAGCCTGACTTATGGAGTCGTTGAGCAACATCATTCAAAAATATTTGCGCGCCAGCGGGCATGTTCAGCACGAACTGGCGCGTGAGGTGGGTCTGCACCCGAAGGTTCTCAGCCGCAAGGTGAACAGGAACGGGGAGGCGCGGCTGAATCATCAGGAAATAAAGGGCATCATCAAGGCACTGGCGGCCTGGCATGCCATCACCAGCCGCGAGCAGGCGTTGCAATTGCTGGCGGCTGCCGGGGTCGAGGCCGCCATCATGAGCGAGGCGGACTGGCAGACGCCGCCCCTGCGCTCGCTGGCGGGGCCGAGCGCGCCTCTGTTTTTCCACGCCTCCGCCGCCTCTCAGCAAAATCTTCCCCCGGCGGCGACGCGACTGATCGGCAGAGAGCAGGCCGTAACGCGCCTGCGACGCCTGCTGGAGCGTGCTGATGTGCGGCTTATCACGCTGGTGGGCGCGGGCGGTAGCGGCAAAACGCGGCTGGCATTGCACGTGGCTGCTGAGGCGGTCAGTTCTTTTGTGCATGGCGTCTGGTTCGTTGCCCTGGCAACCGCGCGAGACGCTGCCGAAGTGCCGGTTAGCATCTTGCAGGCCATGAACACCGCTTCCCGCTCTGATCAGCCGTCGCTGCAGCAACTCATCGCCTACCTGCGCAACAAACATCTCCTGCTTGTCCTCGACAATGTGGAGCAGATAACGGGCATAACCGCCCTGCTGGACGAGTTGCTCACCCAGGCGCCCGCCATCAAAGTGCTGGTCACCAGCCGCGCCGTTTTGCACATCTATGGCGAATGCGCCTTCGATGTCCCACCCTTAGACGTTCCCGCCTTACAGAACAGGCTGAAGGCAGCGGATATTCTCTCCTTTCCAGCCATCCAGCTTTTCGCGGAACGGGCGCAGGCGCTGCGGCCCGATTTTGCGGTCAGCGATGAAAATGCCGGGGCCATCGCGCAGATTTGCGCCAGGGTCGATGGTCTGCCGCTGGCGCTGGAACTGGCCGCCGCCCGCAGCAAATTGCTCTCCCCGGCGGAACTGCTGGAGCGTCTCTCGCAGGCCCGCCTGCCGCTGCTCACCGGCGGCCCCAGAAACTTGCCTGACCGGCAGCAAACCCTGCGCAACACCATCACCTGGAGCTACAGGTTGCTCGCGCCGGAGGAGCAGGTATGGTTTCGCCGCCTCGGCATTTTTACCGGCCCCTGGTCGCTTGAAGCCGCCGAAGCGATGATGCGGGCAATGGCCGGGCAGCCAGCCAGCCCATTACCGCCTGAGTCCTTTGATGGGCTTGACATGCTCGAACGCCTCGTCGATAACAGCCTGCTGGTTCGCCTGCCGGTTGTGCGCGATCGTACCTATTTTATGCTACTGGAAACGCTGCGGGAATATGCCCTGGAAGAGCTGGCCGCTCATGGCGAGATCGAAGCCCTGCGCGACTGGCATGCCTGCTACTACCTGCAACTGGCAGAGGCATCGGTGCAGGGCCTGCGCGGCCCGCGACAACTGGCCTGGCTGGCGCACCTCACGCAACTGCGCGAGAATTTCCGCTCCGCCTTCCAGTGGCTGCTCCAGAGCGCCAGAGAGGGCAGGCGGATCGAAGTTCCTGCCGCCCTCGTCCAGCAGTTGCCTGCTACCGGTCAGGAAGCGGGCGATAAGAGAACGCTGTCCACAGTTGAACTCTGCCTGCGCCTGGCGACGGCGTTCCGGCCATACTGGGAATGGAAGGGTTATCTGAATGAAGGGCGCAGCTGGTTGATAGATGCGCTCGACCTGCCTTTTGAGCAGGAGGCGGAGCGTTCGCTACTGGTGGCGCGCGCCTGGGCGCTGAGCGAGGCTGCCCGCCTGGTAGATTTACAGAATGATCTGCCGCGAGCTACCGAACTCGCGGAAGCCAGTATCTCACTCAGCCGCCAGCTTGGCGAGACCAGAGGGCTGGCCAGCGCCCTGCTCCATCGCGGCTGGGTTGCCCACGCGCAGGGCGATTTTGAAACGGCCAGACGTGTCTACCGTGAGGGCCTGCAACAGCTTCCCGTCGAGCTTGACCCCTGGTTACACGCCGAGTTGCTCTTCCACCTCGGCGACATTGAAGGACAATCCTTCAATTTTGAACAGATGCATCTCTGCTTCGCGCGCAGCAAAGAACTCTTCGAGCAGGTGGGCGATAGCAGCGCCCTGGCCGACCTCCTGAAAGATCAGGGGGGCCTGCTGATCCTGGAAAGCAAATACGATGAGTCAATCGCCAGCCTGTTGCAAAGCCTGCGCCTGTGCCACGAGATGGATCACCGGCAGTTCATCGCCACCGGCCTCGGCTGGCTCAGTTTCGCCGTTGGCCTGAGAGCGCAACCGGATGCCGCGACAGCCAGCATTCATTCGGCCCGGATAGGCGGAGCCGCCGAAGCCTTAATGGACGCCATCGGCCTCACCCCCTGGACAAAGACCTACCCGCTGACCCTTCTCGCCCGTCAGCTCCTGCGCGAGATCGTTGGCGACCAACGCTGGGAAGAAGCCTGGCAGCAGGGCCGCAGCCTCACCTTTGAGCAAACCCTTGCACTGGCCTACCGGCTCGGCGAAATGTGAGTGCAGCGCCTGTCCGTTTTTTCATTTTTCATTAGAAAACGCTGAGAATACTCAAAGCGTATTTACACATACTCTGGTCCTATGTTACCATTTCAGTAAGCGGTCTTCGCTGCTTTGACCGCCGTGAGTACGTGGATTTGTTGGAGGTAACGGCGGGGACCAGCGACTCCGTCCTGTCTCGGAGAAGGAGTTTTTGTTGCATGTTCTACCGTGATGGCTCGAATCAGGTTTTTCCCCAGATGAATGCGCAGGCCAGCGGTGTTGCACAGGACAGTCCGATCAGGGAATACGCAGCGGACATGCAAAGCGACCTGACAGAACTCCTCTACCGGACAGGTCTCCACAGTATTCCTGAAGCCGTCACCGTTACAGATATGAACACCCGTTATCTTGACTGGAACAAGGCGGCTGAAAAGCTCTTCGGTTGGAAAAAAGAAGAGGTCATCGGGAAAACGGGCATGGAGATCATGCAAACCACTTTCCCCGATAACCCACGCTGGCGGACAGAATGGCGGGAGACGCTGGCGAAGCAGGGCGGCTGGCAGGCCGAGGTCATACAGAGACATCGTGACGGCACTCCGCTCAATATCCTGATCTCGCTCTCCCTGATACGTGACAGAGATGGGGAAACCGTCGGCATTCTCGTCATGCACCGCGACATTACGGAGCGCAAGCGGGCAGAAGAGCGAGCGCGCTTTCTCAGTGAAGCCAGCAAAATCCTTGCTTCCTCGCTCGATTACCAGGCCACGCTTGCCAGGACTGCTCGCCTCGTCGTACCAGAGCTGGCCGACTGGTGCGCCATCCACCTGCTGGATGATGACGGCAATGTCAAACTGCTCACCATGGCTCATCAAGACCCGGCAAGAATTGAATGGGCCATCAAGCTGAGTGAGCAGTACCCGGTCAATCCTGACGCGCCTTTCGGCCCCGCACATGTTATGCGTAGCGGGCAGCCGGAACTTATTCCCGAAGTTAGCGATGAAATGCTTACCACACTCGCCGAAAACGCGCAAGGACTCATAGCCATGTGGGCATCCAACCATCGCTCAATCATGGCGGTGCCGCTGCTCACTGCCGGTCGCAGCATCGGCGCCATTACCTTTACCTTTGCCGAATCTGGACGGCATTTCAACCAGGCCGATCTGGAACTGGCAAAAGAGTTCGGCCAGCGCGCCAGCATCGCCATCGACCACGCACGACTGTACAGCGAATCGCAGCAGGCCAGAGAACAGTTGATGACCTATATCAACGAACACAAAGAGGTTGAGCGGCGCAAAGACGAATTTATGAGCGTGGTCAGCCACGAATTGAAAACGCCGGTCACCACCATCAAGGGCTTCACACAGCTTTTGCAGCGGCGCCTGCAGCACGTTGACGACCCCGAGGCGCACCTCTTCCTCTCGCGCCTGGACTCGCAACTGAACCGCCTGACGCGCCTGATCAACGACCTGCTCGAAATATCGAGAATCCAGACCGGTCGTCTCAAATACCGCATCGAGACATTCGACCTGCGCGAGGTGGTAGAGGATATCGTCGAGCAAATCCAGGCCACCACAACGACGCACCGGCTCTCCATCGAGGATAGAACGCGGGCCTCCGCTTTCGTCTCCGGCGACCGTGAGCGCCTGGGGCATGTCTTCACCAACCTGCTACTCAACGCCATCAAATATTCGCCCAACGTCGAAAAGGTGTTTATCTGCATCACGACAAACGAGCAAGAGGTCGTTGTCAGCGTGCAGGACTTCGGCGTCGGCATCGCGGAGGATGATCTTGAGAAGATCTTCGAGCGTTTCTACCAGGTCAGCTACCCGCAGGAAAGGCCTTTCGCCGGCCTTGGCATTGGCCTCTACCTCTCTCGTGAGATCATCACCCGCCATAATGGCCGCATCTGGGCCGAGAGCCGGAAAGCGCACGGCGCCACCTTCCACGTCGCTCTACCCCTCGCCACCCCTGTCCGGTAATGAACGATGATAACCACCAGAAGAACGCGGCCACGCTCTCCGGTTTCGGCATCCCCACCTTCGCCTGCACCCCCGACCTCTTCCCCGACCTCATGGCCGCCGCTACCCAGCGCCAGGACATCAATCTGTGGGCCGCCCGAAACGACATTTCGGCAGCAAGGGGGGAATGATCGCTTCCCCTCTTGACAGATGAAAATTTATCGGAAATAATATCATATATTCCGATAAATATGCCGAAAATTTCTGAAAACTTTCTCAAATCTTCTCTTCTCTTGACAGGCAGGCAATCTTCGGAAAATAATCTCTCCAGGCGTCGATTTATCGGCGGTGCGCACGATAACTCGACGCCTACGGGACAGCAGGATTGAGGTTGGGGGTATCAGTAGCATCTTATAAAGAGGGCATTATTCCGAAGAAGGAGCAGGTCAATTTCCGAAAATGAGTGAAAATTCTTCCAGACGTAGTACCATTGCGGAGATCGCGGCGAAGGCGGGGGTTTCCATTCCCACCGTCTCGCGCGTCCTGAATAACCGGCCTGATGTCTCTGCCGCGACGCGCGAGCGGGTGGAACAGGTCATTAAGGAAAGCGGCTTTATTCGCAGCCGGGTAAAAACTGTGTTGAAGGAGAGCAGCGGTATCATCGATATGCTGATACCCGACCTGACAACGCTCTACCCGGTTGAGATTGTACGCGGCGTGGAGGAGGTGCTGGAACGTACCGAGCTGCGGCTGGCGCTTTCGCTCACGCACAACATGTTGGAGTCCGAGGAACGATGGCTGAGCAAAGTCATCGATGGCTCGACCGATGGAGCCATTCTCGTGCTGGCGCATGGGCAGTCAAAGCGGCTGGACATGCTGCACCAGCACAGGATTCCGTTTGTGGTTGTCGATCATCGTGGAGAACTGGGGCCAGACGTTCCCTCTGTGGGGGCGACGAACTGGCTGGGCGGTCGCCTGGCAACGGAACACCTGCTCTCGCTGGGGCACCGGCGCATCGCCATCATCAGCGGGGACGCCTCGCTGCGCTGCAGCCGAGACCGCATTGCGGGCTACCGCGCGGCGCTGGAAGACGCGGGCGTTGCCGTTGACGCGGAGCTTATCCGGCCCGGCGCCTTTATCCAGCAGACGGGCTACGAGCAGACCTGCGCCCTGCTCGACCTGGCGGATCCGCCCACCGCCATCTTCGCGGGCAGCGATACGCAGGCAATGGGCGTCTATGCAGCCCTGCGCGCTCGCGGTCTCAGTCTCCCCGGCGATATGAGCGTCGTCGGCTTTGACGATGTACCCCTCGCGTCCATCGTCACCCCGGCGCTCACGACGGTGCGCCAGCCCCTGGCCGAGATGGGGCGGGTCGCCACCACCATGCTCCTGCGCCTGATCGCGGAAGAGCCGCTGGACAGCAGGCGCGTCGAGTTGACGACCACGCTCATCGTGCGCGAGTCGACCGCGCCCACCCGTCGTTGAATCGTTGTGCCTGAAGTCTGTATTTTGTTGGCAGATACTGTCAGTAAGGAGGTAAACCACCCTGTTCCGGCGACCCTTGAGCGACTGACAAGCCCTTGAAAACCGGCTCGGACGTGTCATCCTGAGTGAAGCGAAGGATCAGCGGGAGCGAAGCATCCGAAGCGACCACATGAGTCGGCAGAGCAGGCTCAGGTGCTGAGCGGAAGCGAAGCATGACACGTCCGAGGCTGCTCCCAACAGCTTGCTGCCGTTCGCTCGCAATTGGCTCTGTGTATGCTCATGCTTATGGGTGTACATCATCATGTTAGCTTTACATCGATAAGTATCGTTCGTTCTAGCGATGCCAGGAGGCCAGAACATGCAAAGTAGAGTCAGCCGCCGCACTTTTCTTCAGATAGCGGGAGGAACCGCTTTGACGGCGACATTGTCAGGTTGTTTCGGGGTCGGCAGCAGCCAGACCACGACGGGCAGCAGCACTTCTACCGTAACCATCTGGGATATCCGTACCGGCTCTGAGCAGCAGGCCGTGCAAAGCGCGGCCAGCGCATTCAACAGCGCGCATCCCAGCATTCACGCAGTCGTCGATTTCTTCCAGAATGATCCTTACAAGCAAAAACTTCAGGTGGCGATGGGGGCGCATAACGCGCCGGACATCTTCTTTGGCTGGGGCGGCGGCGTCCTCAAATCCTACATCGACGCCAACGATGTCTATGACATGACCGGCGACCTCAACGCCGACCCATCCTGGAAAAATCGCTTCCTGCCCGCCGTCATGTCCGGCGTGACCTTCAACGGCAAAATCTATGGCGTTCCCAACAGCGGCATGCAGCCGGTCATGTTCTTCTACAACAAGGCCATCTTCGACCAGTATCATCTGACTCCGCCCGATACCTGGAGCCAGTTGCTGCAAATCATCACCACGTTGAAGCAGCATGGCGTTATCCCCATCGCGCTGGCCGGCGGCAGTAAGTGGCCCTACCTGATGTACGAAGAGTATCTCGTCGACAGATACGGCGGCCCATCAGCCTTTGATGCCGTGCTGGGCAACCAGGCGGGTTCGTGGTCGCAGGATGCCTTCATCAAGGCCAACACCGCCATCCAGCAACTTGTGAACATGGGCGCCTTTGGCTCATCCTTCGCCTCGACTATCGCCGACACCAACCAGGACGCGGCCCTGGTCTACACCGGCAAGGCGGCGATGATGTTGCAGGGCAACTGGAACTTCCCCGTCTTCCAGACGAACAGCCCGCAGTTCGTGCAGAGCGGCAAGCTCGGCTGGTTCACCTTCCCCGCCGTCGAGGGCGGCACAGGCGACCCGAAGAATATCGCCGGCAATCCCTGCAACTATTACTCTATCGCCAGCACGGCCAGATCTCCAAAGGCCTGCGTCACCTATCTCAAGGACGCGGTGTTGAGTGACGCCAACGTCAAACAGTTGATCGCGCTGGGCGACGTGCCGCCGGTGCAGGGTATCGCCTCGCAGCTCGCCAGCGCCCAGAATAGCGACTGGCTGCAATTCAACTACAACCTGGTGCAGAACGCGCCCCACTTCCAGCTCTCCTGGGACCAGGCGCTGCTGCCCACACCCGCTCAGGCGCTGCTCACCAACCTCGATCAGCTTTTCCTGAAGCAGATCACGCCGCAGCAGTTCTCAACCAACATGAACCAGACTATCACCGCGTCGTAGGATGCCAGCTCAGCGGGCCAACTAACGGGTACCCACCGTCACAGGGTACCCGCAAGGGGTACCCCTACTATACGCGAACGCCGCGCTTTGCGCGGCGTCAGCACCGTATATAGTAGGGCCGACCCTTGCGGTTGGCCTGCGGGGGCGGGTGGCAACTGGTCGTAGAAGATAGAATAGGAGACCTCTATGAGCGTATCGGTGAAGGCAACGAAGAGGTTGCCGCAGGCAAATCTGGTAGCGGTGATCTGGTCGACACCGGCGCTGGCATTCTATGTGCTGTTCGCGCTGGTTCCCATGTTCATCGCGCTCTATTTGAGCTTTACACAGTGGAACGGCCTCTCGCCGGAAGTCTGGATCGGGGGGAAAAACTGGGTCGCGCTCCTGTCTGACTCCGTGAGCGGTCACGCGCTGCTCCTCACCTTTGAATTGATGGTCTTGAGCTGGATTGTGCAGACGCCCATCAGCCTGCTGCTTGGCGTCTTTATGGCCGGGTTCCAGCGGTATCGCTCCGTCTTGAGCGTCTTCTACTTCATCCCGCTGCTCTTCTCAACGGTGGCGATCGGCCTGACGTGGGACTCTATCCTTGACCCGAATTTTGGCCTGCTGAACACCTTGCTGCGCACGATTGGCCTCTCCGGGCTGGCAAAGGGCTGGCTCGGCGATCCGAGTCTCGCCTTCTACGTCATCGTCGCCCTCATTTCCTGGCAGTTTATCCCCTTCCATGCCCTGCTCTATCTGGGCGGCACGCGGCAGATCCCCAGGGAACTGTACGAGGCGGCGAGCATCGACGGGGCCAGCAGAACGCAGCAATTCTTTTCGATCACCATTCCGCAGCTCAAATATACGATTATCACATCCACCACTTTGATACTGACCGGCTCGCTCACCTACTTTGACCTGATCTGGGTGATGACCGGCGGCGGCCCAGGCTACGCTACCCGCGTCCTGCCGTTGCAGATGTATATTACGGCCTTCCAGAACGAAATGGTGGGTTATGGCAGCACACTGGCCGTCCTGCTGGCCGTTGTTGGTATCGTCCTCTCCATCCTGCTGCTGCGCTTCAGCGGCTTTGCCAGGATGTCGAGCCAGCGCGAGGGATTGTGAGGGAGGAACACGTATGAATATCAGTACCGCGCCTGTGGAGACCGTCGAGAGGCAGCGGCTGGAAAAGCGGGCCTTCGCGTGGAGCCGCTTCGGAGAGCTTATTCCGGCCATTCCTGGCATCCTCTGGCTGGTCATCGCCTTCTACCCCATTCTCTTTATGCTCATGACCAGTCTGCGTCCGCTGACGGATTTTTTCACAGACATTCCCTGGCTGCCGCCATCGCACCCCACCATAACAAACTACCAGAACGTGCTGGAAAACGATTTTGGCCTCTACTTCGTCAATACGCTTTTTGTCACCGTGATCAGTGTGCTGCTGATCGTGCTGGTCTCCCTCTTCGCGGCCTATGCCATCTCGCGCATCCGCAACCGCTTCACGCGGGTATTGTTCAACCTGTTCCTCTTCGGGCTGGCAATCCCGCTGCAGGCAACAATCATCCCGATCTATGCCATGATTAGCAGCATGCACCTCTATGACACGCTGTTCGCGCTGATCCTGCCCTATGTAGCCTTCGGCATCCCTCTCAGCGTGCTGGTGCTGGTCACATACATACGCGATATTCCGAATGAACTGCACGAGTCGATGTATCTGGACGGGGCCAGTCACTTTCGCATCCTGCGCAGTCTGGTGCTGCCCCTTTCGCGTCCAGCCCTGATTACCGTCATCATTTACGAGACCATCCAGGTCTGGAATGGTTTCCTTTTTCCCCTGGTGCTGACGCAGAGTCCGAGCGTGCGCGTGCTGCCGCTGGCCCTGTGGAGCTTTCAGGGGCAATTCACGACCAACGTCCCGGCCATTCTGGCGGCTGTTTTCCTGTCCGCGACGCCCATCATCCTGCTCTACATCTTTGGCCGTCGCCAGTTGCTCAGCGGCCTGATGGCCGGATTCAGTAAATAGTGATAGTACGCGGCCTCCCCATGTCATGCCGTAAAAAAGGCCCCTTGACGTGTCATCCTGAGCGCAGCGAAGGATCAGCGCGAGAGCCTTTAGCCCTGAGTGGAGCGAAGGGGAAGCATCTGAGGCCCACCGGCACCCAGGCGAGTTGCCTTAGATGCTTCGCTCTCGCTGATCCTTCGCTTCACTCAGCATGACATGGGGGAGCCAGTCTTGATCGTCCAAATTCATTATTCAGGTAAGGAGCCGATCTTTGTCTACACCGCTCTACCGCGACGCGAACGCTCCAATTGAGGAGCGCGTCGAGAATCTGCTCGCTCTCATGACGCTTGACGAGAAGCTGGCCCAGCTTGGGTGCCTGTGGAGTACGGCTTTTGTGCGTGACGGCGCGGTCGATGCCGACGCCGTGCTGGCGCAGATGCCGCATGGCATCGGAGAGATCACGCGCATCGGAGCTTCCACCGGCCTGCACCCGGACGAGAGCGCCGCGCTCATGAACGCTATCCAACGCATCGCCGTTGAACAGACGCGGCTGGGCATCCCGGTCATTGTGCATGAGGAGTCCACCGGCGGCTTTTTGCACCGCGACGCCACCGTCTTTCCGCAGGGCATCGGGCTGGCCGCGACGTGGAACCCGGCGCTGGTCAAACAGGTGGCCGAAGTCATTCGCGAGCAGATGATGGCGGTGGGAGCCAGACACGCGCTGGCCCCCGTCCTCGATGTCGCCCGCGACCCGCGCTGGGGGCGAGTTGAGGAGACGTATGGCGAGGAGCCGGTACTGAGCGGGATCATCGGCACGGCCTATGTGCAGGGGCTGCAGGGCGATGACCTGCGCGCGGGCGTGGCCGCCACCGGCAAGCACTTTCTTGGCTATGCCATGTCCGAGGGCGGGCGCAACTGGGGCCCCGTGCAGTGCGGCCCGCGCGAACTGCGCGAAGTCTATGCCGACCCCTTCGCCGCCGTCATTCGCAACGCCGGACTCGCCACGATGATGAACTCCTACGCCTCCATCGATGGCATTCCCTGCACCGGCAGCCCCGCTATTCTGACCGACCTGCTGCGCGACGAACTCGGCTTCTCCGGCGCCGTTGTTGCCGATTATTCCGCCGTCTCGCAGCTCATGACCTACCACCATGTCGCAGCCACGCCGGGAGACGCGGCTCGTCTCGCCCTCTGCGCCGGGCTGGACATGGAACTCCCGGCGACCGATTGCTACGGCGCGCCGCTCAAGGCCGAGGTCGAGGCCGGGCGCGTCCCGCTTGAGGTCGTGGATACGGCAGTGCGCCGCGTGCTGCGTCTCAAATTCCGCCTGGGCCTCTTTGAACATCCCTATGTCGATGCGGAAGCCGCGCCCGCCGTCTTCCAGACGCCGGAGCAACGCGCCCTCGCCCGCCGGGCCGCCGCCGAATCATGCATCCTGCTCACCAATGATGGCATCCTGCCCCTCTCTCCCGCTGTTAAGCGCGTGGCCGTCATCGGCCCCGGCGCAGACGATGCGCGGCTGCTGCAAGGGGACTACCACTATCCCGCCCACCTTGAGATCATCTATGCCGCC
>Ga0209810_1001394_pt1 | contig 36818 bp, 38 predicted proteins | sample Coa_R1_7_FD_187159 | JGI IMG/M metagenome (GOLD analysis project Ga0209810, IMG submission 187159) | Surface soil microbial communities from Centralia Pennsylvania, which are recovering from an underground coalmine fire - Coalmine... | ecosystem: Environmental > Terrestrial > Soil > Unclassified... | reverse complement strand
ATGCTGATCCTCCTGAGTGAGCTGATGAAGACAATACAATCAACACCCTCAGGATGCATCAGCCTCTTCTTGCTTGGCAAGCTCATCCGAATCCCTTTCTTGGCGCTATTTTGGACGAAAATCAGGTGCTGAGCAAGGGGCTGGGCCTGATAAACTGTGACAATCGAAACCGGGAAGAATTCTCGCGGTTATGTCATGCTGAGCGCGCCGCCGACCTGGCTCGTTCCCTAACTACGAGACTGCCGGGCTTTGGCGAGGTGCGCGCGAAGCATCTCTGGCACCTATCCTGGCCTCTGGTTGCCAGAGATGCTTCGCGCGCACCTCGTGGGAAGGCCAGCGTCCTGGCTGACGATGGGCGGTCTCCGTCGGCGGCGCGCTCAGCATGACATGTCGGCAAGCGTTTCTCATAGTACAGTAATACTGTCGCCTGGCTCATATCCCACTCATATTCCTTGCCCTTCCCGATACACATTCATATAGTCTTGTATCCCCGTTTCCAGTGGGAAGGGTGGTTCGTATGTGAGTTGCTAGTACCAGGTTTCTGTTTCTACCGTCCACAATCCCTACTCTGGAATATATCACGCACTATTTTATACATGTACTATTGCATTAAAAACGATAGAGCTTGTTTTTTTTGTATAAGCTGTGTTATACTACTCTCTGGTATAGGTAATATTACTATACCGAGGGCCTCTTACTATCCTTCTTTGTCGATAGAGCCGGTCATAGAAATGAGAAAAGGGGGTTACAGTCTGTGCCAACACGTGTGGTTATTGCTATCCCTTCCGCAATTTACCGCAAAGGTCTCTCTTCACTTTTCCCCGTCGAGACATTTTCCGTCTGTGAGGTCGAGACAGAAAACGACCTCACAGACAAACTCAGGACTGAATCTGTGGATTTTGTAATTGTTGGGCAATCGCTTATCAGAGACATATCGTTGTTGCCGAAAGGAAAATTTATCCTGATAGCGCGAGAGCCGGACAGAGCCTATTTTTTAGAAGCTGTAGCACACGTGGTACGCGGCTATTTTCTCTCCTCTGTTGCCCCGGAGCTGATCGTAGAAGCTATGAATGCTCTACCGGGTCACTGTTACTTTGATCCTGCATTAGCTTCGTGGTTTACTGATTTGCTAAGCAAAAGTGGGGAATCCCGCAGCGATGACAGCGCACTTACGTCCCGTGAGCAAGAAGTGCTTGCGCTGAAGCAGCAGCACCTTTCCACCCGTGAAATTGCTGCCCGGCTCCATATCAGCGAAACAACCGTGAAAAAGCATGTTCACCACATACGCCAGAAGCTGCACTTTGACAGCGATGGGTCATGGAAGAAATGAAATGATCTGACGACGATGCGGTGAAGGAAGGGAGAATACACCAGGGGAGTAGAAAAAATACTCCCAAAAATATACCCGAGGAGAATAGTGCTGAGATACGAGTCACGTTATACTGATTCTTGTGAAAGGCGTCAAACTGAACGCCAGTGAGAATCGCCCATTCAGAGGCACAAACAGGGATGTCTGAAAGGAGGACATTGAATGACCGTTCTGAGTCTGGTGATGCTGTGTTTACGTGTACTCGTCGCTGCCGTTTTCATCGCTTACGCTGCCAGCAAATTACACAACCCCTCCAGTTTTGCCGCCGTTATCCGTAGCCATCGGCTTATCCCCGATGCCCTCAGCAGTGCTGCTGCGTGGGCGTTGATTGTGGTAGAAATGGCAGTGGGACTGCTGTTCCTCTTCAACGTCTTTCCGCTCCTCACCGGCATAGCAATCGGTGCATTGCTCGTACTATTTAGCGGGGTCCTTCTGCGAGCGCGCTTCACGGCCCGGCTTGATGTGAGGAGTTGTGGGTGTTCTGGGGTGATAAATCAGAAGGCCACGATAGGAAAAGCTTTGTTTCGCAATGTTGTGCTTCTCTGTATGCTTGTCCCCATAGTAATCACAACTATTGCGAGCAGGAGTATTTCTCCTTCGCCATCACCTCTGATTGAAGCAGTTATCTTCATTTGCATCATTGTGTGGACGATGTTCAACCGCACAAGAATACCTGGGTCTGCCTCTAGAGGCTTCCTTCATCTTTCACAAATACGAGCCACCCGCAAGGTAGTAAGCAATCCCCAGGCAGCGAGCAAGGCAATAGGCCGGCGCTCATTGCTAACCCGACTCGGTTTGATCGTCGGAGTTGGTACTCTTTTGCAAGTATTTCCCCTCGGCGTGTACGATGTATTTGCAGGCTACTGCAATTGCTCATGCGGCCCAGGGGGTGTAGGCGGACCAAATTGCTATGACCTCTGGGATTGCGATGGTCACCTCAACCAGTGGGTACCCTATTATCGGAAGTGTGATGAGTATTGCTGCCAACCGCTAAGCAACTACTGTGATTCTTCCCTGACATACCTGGGACAGATTTACTGTGAAAATGGCTGTTGAACAAACAGGTCAAAATATCTCATTGTCCTTGCTAACTGACTCTTATGGAGACCGCTCAACTTGATAGAGTGGAGAAAAAAGATGAACTATCATCCCATCCATGACAGCTATATCCTGTCGGTGATCTACTAAGGTGTTCAAGGGCAAGTTCAATGGATGAGCGTATTGAGGCTGTAATCCTGCACTGGAATGCAGGATTCATTAGGAAGGAGAACACATCGATGACTCGTTTCCCTGTGACAGCTCAGCCCCAAGAAGCGGGTGTGAGTCACTCGGTCGAAATTGTAGTAGCAGAACCAACTGACGAGTTTGCAACACGTATCAGTAATTTTTTTAATCAACCAATAGCAACACAGTCGAATCGTTGTCCCGCCTGTGGAGCAGTTCTTCTTATTCCAGAGGGGAATATTAAAGAGCTGATCAAGGTACATCTCGCGGAACTCGTAGCTTCAGATGCATATATAAGGCTGATTCTCCATCATGGAGGACAGAAACCACCTACCCCTCCGCCTGGTACCACAATAGTTCCAGTAGACGAATATCAGCGGCTGAAAGAGAGCGGGAAAGTTATTCCTCCTTCGGGGACAATCCCTACTCCATGACGCAGGATCTAGCCTGCTTTTGATGATGCCAGGAAACCAAACCGACGGCAATCACGCAATCAACAGCAGCGCAGAATGTATCGTGCAGTGTTCTAATGCCAAGACAGGTATGGAGGGGTCTTGGCATTAGAGCATCGTGTGGTGAAGAAAAATCAGGCTATTGGTCGGCAAAGAAACAGACTCTTTAGTAAAAGGAGAACTTTAGAATGGCTAAATCATTTCTGTTCAAGCGTCGCCAGCTTCTTCGCATTGGGGGAACAGGCGTAGTGGGTTTTCTTGGTGGTGCAGTAGTAACAAAAGCTGTGGATGTCCATGCCAGTTCTTCTGTGCAATCCGGCAGCGGGCCTCTTACACAGAACGATGCGCAAGCGTATCTCAGCCCGAGTGGCTTTGACCAACAATTCCTTGCAAAATCAGCAGATGTAAGGCAGATCTGGGATTTTGTGACGGTTGAACAGATTCAGTCGCAGGGCCTGACAGCAATCAGGAATGCCTTGAACGCCTTCCAGTTCACTTATAAGAAAACGCTCTACCCGGTCGTTTGTCTGAGAGGCAATGCCGTTATTTATGCCCTTGATGACAACATGTGGATGAAGTATAGCCTGGGAACACTGACCGCTCAAAAAAACGAGGGCATCACAGGCGGCAACCCGCTGTACAGTCGCCAGACTACCGATAATGGAAGCCTTGGCCCCCAGGACCCGGATAGCCTGTATCAAGACCCCAGCTTACAGGCTCTCCAGCAACGTGGCGTACATGTGACAGCCTGCCATGATGCCTTGAATGGGCTTGCCGGGCAACTTGCGGAACCACGAGGGCTTACCACTGACTCAGTCTTCACCGAACTGGCGACTCACCTTATTCCCGGTGCTCAACAAACTCCATCAGGAAGTTCCCTTATTGCCGTAGCGCAGCATCTTGGCTTTACCTATGCCAAACAGTAGCTTTTGCATCCGGTGATCATTGTCGCCTAACGAACGTTCCGCTCATAGCCTCTGCCCTTGTCGATACATATTCATATAGTCACGGATGCCAGCTTCAAGAGGGTAGCGCGGCTCGTATTTGAGTTGCTGGCGGGCGGCTGTCAGGTCGAGCAGGCCGCGAGCGCGCATGTCGCTCTGTTCCAGGTCGCTCAGGCCGGAGCCGACCTCTATATCGGCGTTCGGGAGGATGGCGCGCACGGTTTCTGCTACCTGCGAGGCGCTGCTCATGGCTCCTGAGCCGATGTTGAAGACGCGCTGGCTGAGCGTCTCGGACGGCACATCCAGGGCTTTGATGACGGCCTGGGCGATGTCTTTGACGTGCGTGTAGTCGCGGCGCATGTCCCCGCCGGTCGCGAAGCGCGTGGGCAGGCCGCGCACGCTGTTTTCTACCATAGGCTTGATGTACATGGGGTAGCGCATGCCGTAGCCGTAGATGGCGGAGTTGCGCAGGGCGATGAAATCGACGCCGTTGGTGCTGTAGTAGGTGAGGCCGACGATCTCGGCTGCCGCTTTGGAGGCCCCATACGGGCCGAGTGGGTTGCCTGCCGAGGGCGTGAGAATGGGATGCTTCTCGTCGATTGGCTCATACTGGCGCGGCATGTAGACGGCGATGCTGCTGCTCTGCACCACGCGCTGCACGCCCATCAGTCGCGCCGCTTCCAGCACATTGATGGTGCCGTTGACGTTGACCTGGAAGGTGATAGCCGGTTCATCCAGCGAATAGGGCGGGTCGTAGAGCGCGGCGGCATGAAAAATACGTTCGACTTTATATTGCTGCACGGCCCTGAGCAGGCTGGCGAGATCGAGAATCTGCCCGCGCACGCGCACAATCTGCCCCTCGTAGGGAGCGGTCAGCGCGGCCAACTCCGCCGATGGGCCAACGGCATCGAAGCTGATGACGCGATCCCCGCGCTCCGCAAGCTGGCGAATGACGTAGGTTCCCAGGAAGCCGGAGCCACCGGTAATCATGATGGTTGACATCTCTCATCTCCTTCTATGGCGTGATTATCACAATCTTCGTCTCCGTCATTTCCTCGATGGCATAGCGTGGCCCCTCGCGGCCCATGCCGCTGGCCTTGACGCCGCCGTAGGGCATGTGGTCGGCGCGATAGCTGGAGACTTCGTTGATGTGGACGCCGCCGAAGTCGAGGCGCTGCGCGGCGTCAAACGCCTTTTGCAAGTTGTTGGTGAAGATACCGGCCTGCAAGCCATAAGGCGTGCTGTTGGCGAGGTCGATGGCCTCGTCCAGCGAGTCATAGGGCGCGATGGCGACGGCAGGGCCGAAGAGTTCGTGCTGGCAAATCTGCATGCCGGGGGTGACGCCGAGCAGCACAGCGGGGGTGATGCAGCCATCGGGCAGCAGTTCACCGCCAACCAGTAACTGCGCTCCCTGCTCCTGCGCGTCGCGTAAGACGCCCATCACGCGCCGTGTGGCCTGCTCGCTGATGAGCGTGGAGCTATCGGTTGTCTCCTCACGTGGGTCGCCTGTGCGCAGTTTGCCGACCTCGCTGGCGAGACGTTGCGCGAATTCCTGGCAGATAGAGCGATGGGCATAGATGCGCTGCACAGCAATGCATGCCTGCCCGACGGCGTAGTAGCCGCCAGCCACAACACGGGCAACGGCGCGCTGCAAATCGGCGTCCGGCTCGATAATCAGCGGCGAGTTGTTGCCCAGTTCGAGGGCCACGCGCTTGTAACCGGCGACGGAGCGAATATGCTTGCCGACGGCTGAACTGCCGGTGAAGGTAATCATCGCGACCCGTTCGTCGCGCACCAGCATCTCGCCGATCTCGTCGCCGCCGGGCAGTACGCTGAGCGCGCCGCGCGGGACGCCAGCCTCGGCAAAGAGCTTCGCCAGTTCGAGCGCGGTAATGGGCGTATCGGGCGCGGGCTTGAGGATGATGGCGTTTCCTGCGGCCAGCGCGGGCGCGATTTTGTGGCAATCCAGCAGGAGGGGAAAGTTGAAGCCGGTGATGCCCGCGATGATGCCCAGCGGGCGGCGCACGGTGAAGGCGATACGTCCCTCGCCGCCCGGCATGGCATCCATCGGCACCACCTCGCCCGCGATACGATTGGCCTCTTCCGCCGCCAGCCGCACCGCTGCCACCGAACGCGCCAGTTCCAGACGAGCATCTTTGATGGGCTTGCCGACTTCGTGGACGATGAGCCATGCCAGCCGCTCGCTATTGGCGGCGATCAGGTCGGCGACGCGGTGCAGCAACGTGGAACGGCGGTGCAGGGGCCAGCGCGCCATCTCCCGTGCGCCCTCGCCTGCTACTGTCAGCGCGGCCTCGACCTCGCGCGGCGTGGCCCAGGCAACGCGCCCGACCAGCAGGCTGCGATCATACGGGAAACGAATCTCGACCTGTTCGCCGCTCTCCACCCAATCGCTGCCGAGGAAGATGCGATGTTCGCCACCGAACGGGAACAGGTCGTCTTTACTGTGTGTGGTTGTCGTTTGCATGGTTATGCTCCATTCCTCTCTTTCACCCCCAGCAATGATGCGGTTGCAAGGGCCATGACGTTGATGGAGGTGAGCAGGTCGTCGAGGGCCAGCGATTCGTCGATGATGTGCGTCTGGATGATCTCGCCGGGGCCGTAGACAATGCATTGCTCGATGCCCGCGTTATGGACGACGAAACGCTGATCGTCGGTGCCGGGACTACATACGTAGCCGGGGGCGCGTCCGAGAACTGCTCGCAGCGCGCTATCAAAGGCGGAGACGAGGGGCGTTTCGGCGCTGACCCACGTGGGGCCGGTGGCGTATCGCTCCGTGTATTCGTAGCGCAGGCCGGGCATTTCCTGCGCGCAGCGTTCCAGCAGATCGAGGATTTCGCGCCGCGCCTCTTCCAGCGTTTCCCCCGTCACCAGCCGCCGGTCAAACGTCACTGTGCAGGAATCGGGGACGCTGTTGATACTGGTGCCGCCCTGCACTGTGTTGAATGAAAGGCTGGCTGCCGAGGCGCTGACAGGCATGACGGGAACGCTATTGACGCGCATCTTCAGCAAGGGCTGCAATTCCTGTGTGGCGGCGGCGATGAAACGGGACATGTACTCAACGGCGTTGACGCCGCGTTCGGGCGTGCTGCCGTGTGACTGGCGGCCATAGATGGTGATCTCGCCCCAGATGGCCCCGCGATGCCCCAGGCAGATATTGTCGACGTTGAGCGGCTCCGTAATCACCACGTAATCGGTGCGGTCGCGGGCGATATAGCCGCGCTCGACCAGCAGGCCCATGCCCGCGTTGCGATTGCCCGTGCTTTCCTCATCGACCACGCCGCTCTGCTCCACCGTTCCCTGCAATTGCAACCCGGCGCGCCGGATGGCCTCGACCGCGTAGATTTGCGCCGCGATGCCGCCCTTCATATCAGAGGCCCCACGTCCGAAAATGCGCCCATCACGTACCGCGCCGCCGAAAGGATCAGTCGACCAGCCAGGGCCGACGGGAACCACGTCCATATGCCCGTTGAAGTGCAACACCGGCTTAGCAAGCGACCCCGGCAAACGCCCGATGACATTGGTGCGCGGCAGACCGGCGCCATAGGGAGCCAGTTCGGCCACCTCGGCAGGCGTCAGTTCAATGTATTCAACCTCGTAGCCCAGTCCGCGCAGGTGTTCGCCGATGTAGCGCGCGCACTCAGGATAGGCGTTGCCGGGCGGATTCACCGTTGGAATGCGCAGCAGCCCCTGCAAAAAGGCGACGGCCTCATCCAGCACGTTCGCGGCGGCGCGCCGGATGGCGGCTTGCTGTTCTTTCGTTACGGGTACTTCCATCCAGAACGTTCCTTTCTAGCGGCAACCACCATGTCATGCGGAGCGCGAGCGAAGCATCTGATCTCGCCATACTGAGGTGGTTGCCACAGATGCTTCGCTCGCGCTCCGCATGACATGGGCGAGAGGCTTTTCGCTGCTATGATACATTTGATTTTGATCTTTCAAGTTCATCATTTGCATACCTACACAGGTGAGACGAAATTGATGACGACGGTGATAAGGCAGAGGGCCAGGGTGAGGCCGAGGACGAGCGCATCATAGCGATCGAAGTTCAGCTGGCGGCGTTTGCTGCGCCGCCAGCCGGGACGACCGCCGTAGCAGCGCGCCTCCATGGCCACGCTCAGCGTCTCGGCCCGCTTGAAACCGCTGATGAAAAGCGGCACCAGCAACGGCGCGATTTTCATAGTGCGCTGGATAAAGTTACCCTGATCGAAGCGCACGCCGCGTGCCGCCTGCGCCTTCATCAATCGTTCCACCTCGGTGACGAAGATGGGAACGAACTTGAAGGCGATGACCAGCACCATGACGAAGGCGTTGGCGGGAATACCGATCTTTTGCAGGGGCGAGAGCAGCGCCTCCATGCCGTCGGTCAGATCGACCAGAGAGGTGGCGAAGAGCAGCATCGAGGTGATGTAGTACAGGAACAGTACGCGCACAATCGTCATCGCGCTGCGAATAATGCCCTCCCAGGAAACATTGAGGAAGGCCCAGTGCCAGAGCAGCGTTTTGTTCTGCGTGGCTGAGGTGTAGAACAGTACCTCAATGCAGAAGATAAATACCAGGAAGCCGAGAAATGGCTTGAAACTGCGCAGGACGTAGCCGGTCGGGATGCGCGAGTTCCATTGCAGCAGGGCGCAGAACAGCAGGCAGACGAAGAAGGCGATGAAGCTGGAGAGGAAAGAGAACAGGATGATGAGCAGGACGGCGCATAACAGTTTTGTGCGCGGGTCCATGCGGGCCACCTGCGAGCCGTTGTTGATGTATTGTCCAAAGGTGATGTCGCGTGAAAGTTCGATCATATGGGTGTGCCTTTTTATTATCTACCCTGGTAGAAAAACTAGAGAATTTCTGGGGACACCCCAGACCCCGACAGGGGGATTCCCCCTGTACCCCCTTCCACTCTGATGATCTCCGCTTCCAGTTCGTTCAGGTTGAGGACATCGGTGCGGATGTTGGGCAGGGTGTCGCGCAGGGCGACTGCGATCTGCGCGGCTTCGGGCAGGGCGATGTCCAGGGCAGCGAGTTCGCTGGCGTGGGCGAGTATCTCGCGCGGCGTTCCCTGAAAGGCGAGACGGCCCCGATCGAGGACGTAGATGGTGTCCGCGAGGCCGATGACATCATCGAGGCCGCTGGAGACGTAGACGATGGACAGGTTTTGCTGCTGCTTGAGCCGCGTAATGAGTTCCAGCAGTTCGCGGCGTCCGCGTGGGTCCAGGCCCGCGCTCGGCTCGTCAAAGATGATAACTCTGGGTTGCAGCGCGAGGACGCCGGCAATGGCGACACGCCTCTTCTGTCCGCCACTGAGCGCGTAGGTGTAGCGCGAGCGGAAATCTTCGTAGTCCAGTCCCACCGCTTCGAGCGATTCTTTGACCAGGCGGCGCGATTCGGCCAGCGGCACTTTTTTGCGGCGCGGGCCGAAGGAAACGTCCTTGCCCACCGTCTCCTCAAAGATTTGCGCTTCCGGCGACTGGAAGACGACGCCGACGCTGGAACGAATGCGCTCGATATCGAACGAGGAGGCGAATACATCGTCGCCCTCGAAGAGCAGCGTACCCGATGCCGGTTTGATCAGCCCGGCCAGCATATCCACGATGGTCGATTTGCCCGCTTTGGTTGGGCCGACGAGCGCGGTGGTCTGTCCCTGCGGGATGGAGAGCGAAAGGCCGCGCAGGGAATCGACGGCAAAAGGGGTGCCGCGCATATAGGTGTGATAGACGTTTTTCATCTCAAAGAGCATGCGCCAGCCCCTCCTTTAGCTGCTCTGCCGTGAGGACGACTTCTGGCAGACTCTTCCAGCCGCGCGCGCGCAGTCGTTGCCCCAGGTGCGTGACCATCGGCACGTCGAGCCCCACCGCCTGCAGCTCGCTCACACGCGCAAAGATATTGACGGGCGTGCCATCCATAATCACGCGCCCCGCGTCCATCACGATCAGGCGCTGGAAGCTGGTGACTTCGTGCATGAAGTGCGTGATGTGGATGACGGTGATGCCGCGCTCGCGCGAGAGGCGGAAGACGGTGTTCAGCAGGTTACGGGCTGTCTGGCCGGAGATCATGGTGGTTGGCTCGTCCAGTATCAGGTAGCGCGGGCGCATGGCTAAGACACCGGCGATGGCGACGCGCTGCTTCTGCCCGACGGAGAGTTCGTTGATGGCGATGGGCGCGTAGGCTTCCAGATCGAGCAGGGCCATTGCCTCCTGCACGCGCTCCTCGATCTCGTGGCGCGGCAGGCCAAGATTTTCCGGGCCAAAGGCGATATCGTCAATGACGGTGTTGGCAACCAGTTGATCGTCGGGATTCTGGAAAACGATGCCGACACGCTGGCGAATCGTCCAGATAGCTTCGCCGCGAGCGGTGGTGGGGATGCCGTCTACATGCACTGTGCCGCTATTGGGCTTGAGAATGGCCGAGAGCATCTTCGCCAGCGTGCTTTTGCCGGAGCCGTTATGCCCGATAATAGCGACCGTTTCGCCTTCGTTGATAGTGAGTGTGATGTTGCGCAGCGCGGGGGGAACATCCTGTTCCCCCTCGGCGCTGTAGTTGAACGTGACGTTTTGCACTTCGAGCATATGCGCTTCAATCTATCCGTCAGTATATCAGTAGGGTAGCTCGTCGCGCGCCTTCGTATCCGGCGCACGTGCAACGCGGCCACTTACGATGAAGAAGGCGTTCGCCAGGATGAAAGTCAGGATGGCGGCGACGATGGCTTCAAAGATGGCCTGAGGAATGATGGGGATGATGGCCGGAAGGGGTAGGTAGCCACGGATCACCAGCATACCCAGGACGAGGATGGTGTTGGTGGCCGCTCCGACGAAACCTGCGACGGCAGCCGCGACGCCGCGATTGAAACGCACAAGCGCGGCATACGATGCCCACGCCGTCAGACCGATAAAGATACGCGGCAGAATAGAGACCAGCGGGTCCTTAAAAAAGGGAACGGTGGCGCGTGAGAAGCTGACGAGGCCGAATACGAGACCTGAAATCATGCCCACCAGCGGCCCGGCGATGACGCCGCCAACGATGGTTGGGATATGCTCGATGGTGGCGCTGCCGGAAGAATTAGGAACAGGGATAAATCCAATGCCGGGAACGACGCCCAGAATAATGGTGATGGCGGCAAGCACACCGGCGATGACGATGCGTCGCGTGGTGAGCGTCCACGGGCGAACGGTAGATTCGACTGCAACGGCCTTTGAGTCTGTGCTGCTCTTTGCCGCTATTTCGGGACCGGCAGGCTCGGCTGCTGACTTCATGGCATCTCCCATAGCCGGTGTTTCTGTGACTTCGGCTTCCTGGCTGGAGTATTCTTCTTGTGCCATAAGCAGGTCTCCTTTCGGGGAACTAACTGACCGGAATGTACAAATGATGGCGAGACAGGTCGTGCTGCTTGAGGTAGAGGTATCTGATCTTGAGTTGGATGGAAACATGATGATACATATCAGGAATACCCGCGACAGGCAACGGCCCTGATTCCACGTGCTTTCTATCACAGAGGATAGCTGGCATCTCTGGCATCAAGACTCTCGACTTTGCAAGCCAGACTTGTACATTGGACAAGAGGTAACGTTGTTATAGCAAGTATAACCCGTGCATAGCATTGTGTCAAGGCAGATTGAGTCGCGCCCCCAGGCGGATCATGCGCAGGGCGCGTTCGGTGGCATCGCGGGTCAGGGCTGTGGCGTGTTGCATGGCGGAGGCCAGCGTCATGGGGCCGGATGGCAGGACGGAGACGGCGTCGACGCCCAGGCTGTAGACGGATTGATAGCCGTTGCCCAGGCTGCCTGCCAGTGCGAGTACGGGGATGTCGTAGCGTTTTGCTTTCTCCGCGACGGCGCCGATGCTTTTGCCGTAGGCCGTCTGCTCATCGATCTGCCCCTCTGCGGTGATGACCAGATCAGCTCCGCGCAGGCGCTCTTCGAGATGCACAGCTTCCAGCACGATCTGCGCGCCCGGACGGAGCGTGGCGTGGAGAAAGGCGACCAGCCCGGCTCCCAGCCCGCCGGCAGCGCCCGCGCCCGGCAGGTCTTTGACGGCAACTCCCAGATCGCGCTCGACAATCTGCGCGAAGTGTGCCAGCGCGTCGTCCAGTTGCGCGACCATCTCCGGCGTCGCTCCCTTTTGCGGGCCGTAGACTGCCGAAGCGCCGAGGGGGCCGCAGAGGGGGTTGTTGACATCGCAGGCTACATCAAAGCTGCATTCGTGCAGGCGCGGATCCATACCCTCCAGCGAGATGTGCGCGAGCGTTGAGAGGGCCGCGCCGCCGCGCGCAATCGGCTGTTGCTCTGCTGTGAGCAGGGCCGCGCCAAGTGCCTGCGCCATGCCTGCCCCGCCATCGTTGGTCGCGCTGCCGCCGATGCCGATGATGAAGTGGCGGCAGCCGTGATCCAGAGCGGCGCGTATCAGTTCACCCACGCCGTAGGTAGTGGTGATGCGCGGGTCGCGTCTCTCCGGCGGCACGAGCGGCAGGCCGGCGCAGGCCGCCATCTCAAGCGCGGCGGTGCGCCCATCGCCCAGCAGGCCAAAGAAGGCGCTGACCGGCTCGCCCAGCGGACCCGTCACCGTCTGCGAAACTATCTGCCCGCCTGTGGCGTCCACCAGCGCCTGCACTGTTCCCTCGCCGCCATCGGCCACCGGCACAATGTCAATCTCCGCCTCCGGGTAGACCGCCTGCACCCCTTCAGCAATCGCTTTCCCCGCTTCGGCAGCGGTCAGACTGCCTTTCAACGATTGTGGAGCAATGATGATACGCACCCGACAACTCCTTTTATGACGAGGGGCCGATGGAACGGACGCCGCCCGGGCCGCCGATGATGGCCTGCTCGGTGATGCCGAGGAAGAGGCCGGTGGCGACGACGCCAACGATACTGCGAATCTGCGCCTCCAGATCAACAGGGGCGATGATGCCGCCGGGGAACGAACAATCCAGGATAACGTTGCCGTTATCGGTGTGATAGGGCGCGCCATCGAGCAGGCGCATCTGCACGCTGGCCCCCAGGGCTTCGAGGCGCAGGCGCACCGGCGTCTGCGCGAAGGGGATGACCTCGACGGGCAGAGGCATGCGCTGGCCCAGTTGCGGCACCAGCTTGGTCTCGTCGGCGATGACCACGAAACGGCGCGAGGCGTAGGCCACCACCTTCTCTCGCAGCAGCGCCCCGCCGCCGCCCTTGATGAGGTTGAGCTGCGGATCGATCTCGTCGGCGCCATCGATATCAATATCAAGGATGGGGTGGACATCCAGATCGGTCAGGGGGATGCCAAGATTGCCTGCCAGTTCTGCCGTGGCCGTCGAGCTAGGGACGGCCCCGACGATGCTGAGGCCCGATTGCAGCCGCTGCGCCAGGGCATAGATAAAATAGGCGGCAGTGGAGCCGCTGCCCAGGCCCACAACCATCCCTTCTTCGATAAGTTGCGCGGCTGCCGTCCCCGCCTCGTGCTTCCAGCTATCCTGCGGAATATTGTGCGGCGTCAGATTGATACTCACGCTTTCTGGCTCCTTTTTCAGGTCTCTCTGTTTGCAGTATAGCAGAAAAAAGCCGGTTCGGCAAAAACGCATTTTGCCGAACCGGCTTTTTTCTACTCTCACCTGCTCCTCATCACTTCTTGATGGCTTTGATGAAGAGGATGGTCAGTTCGTAGAGGCAGGACATCGAGACGCCGAGGATGATGGGGCTGTAGATGTCCGCGCCGGGCGTCAGGAAGGTGGCCGCGATCCACATGCCGACGTGGGCTACCGGGCGTTTCTTCGTCAGCGTCTTCGAGGTGACGAGGCCGATCTGCGCCAGGAAAGTCAGCACGAGCGGCAGCTCGAAGACCACGCCGAAGGCCAGTTCAAAGAAGGCCACGAACGTGAAGTAGCTGCTGGCCGTCACCAGTTCCGTGAAGCTGTCGGATGCAAAAGAGATGAGCCACTGGATGGGAAAGCGCAGAACGACGTAGCCAATGGTGATGCCAAGAGCGAAAAGGATAACGCCGATAAAGATGAACGGACCGGCATATTTCTTTTCATGCTCATAAAGCCCGGGCGAGATGAAGGCCCATGTCTGGTAAAGGATGACCGGCAAGGCCGCGACAAAGCCGACTGCCAGCGAGACAAGCAGGTAGACGGTGAAACCTTCTGCTATGCCTATAGCCACAAGCTTCCCGCCTCCAAGCGCATCCGCAGCTTTTGGCAATGGGTATAACAGCACCTTAAAGATCGGGACGCGGAAGATAAAGGCAACGACGGCTCCGATGACGATGGCGATGAGCGACTTGAAGATGCGCTGGCGCAACTCTTCAAGATGCTCGATGAGCGTCATTCCCTCGCCTTCTTCCTCCTCCTCCAGATCGTAGTCCAACGCGGCCATCGTATCCTGCTGGTCCATATTCCTGGTTGTCATAGACATTCTCCAATCAGGTACCAGCTCAAGAGCTTATTCGGCTGGCGTCTCGGTTTTGCTGGTCGCGCTGTAGACTTCGGGTTCAGCCATACTGCTTTCGGCGGCGGCTTTCTTGCTGGCGACTTCACGATCAATGGCCTCCATGCTGACCGGGGAGGAGACTTTTGCCTTCTCTTCTGGTTCTTCCTTCGGGCTGGTCAGTTCGCTCATGCCCTTCCTGAACTCTTTGATACTTTTGCCGATGGCTGAACCCATTTCCGGTAGCTTCTTCGGCCCAAAGATTAAGAGGGCAATGACGAGAATGACGACGAGGTCGAGTCCATGAAATCCGAATGGCATGATAGGTATCCTTTCTGTTCTATGCTCTGTCTTCCTGCGACTTCTGCTGTTTTTCTCACCTGTTCACACGTTCCTCGCGTGCTATCAGATACTACGGCGAAACGACGTACATGGATCATTGCAAACGAGCGACCGGCTAAGGGTAGGCAGGCTGCGTAATATCCTGGCCCATGAGGCCAGCTTCGAGCGATTGCAGGCTTTCCAGGCCCATGCTAACGACGCTGAGGCCAGCCGTGCCGATGGCGACCAGGCGCACTGCCGCCCGGCGGCTGATTCGCCGTTCGCCCAGCCTGGCGGCTACCCGTTCTTGCTCGCGCAGTTCAGCCGCTTCCCGGCGCACAGAGGCGATAAGGCGCGTTTCCAGCCCGGCAGGCGCTGGAGCGTCATCGCCATAGTGGCGCAGCAACAGGCTCTCGATAGAATCGTTACGCATACATCCTCCGCAGGATCGAGGGGCGCAGCGCGAAAGGCGGCTGTGACGGTGAAACCGCCGAAGTCCGGCTTTCCACGCGCTCCTCTTCGGGTTGTTGTATTGATGCCTCTCCGCGTTCCATTCTGCTGTCGGGTGTGGCCGAAGCCGACGCCGGGGCCGGTGTTCCGCTATCGAGTTGCTCGCCGCTTTCCAGCGCGTAGAGCTGCTGGAACTGCTTGCGAGCGCGGGCCAGACGCTGGCGCACTGCCGCTTCCTGCAGGTCGAGCATCCCGGCAATTTCGGCGGTCGAGAAGTCGCCAACGACTGAGAGCAGCAGGCAGACGCGCAAGGGTTCGCTCAGGCGCGCCATTGTGCGCTGGACGGCGTCGCGTTCGGCCACCGACCTGGCGGGATCATCGCTTCCGGTCGCGCCGTAGCCGACCGGTTGAACCGGCGCGGCCTCCGTTTGCAGCGCCTCGTCCTCACCCTCCTCATTCCCTGTGTACTCGGTGCGCGCCTTGCGCATCGAAGAGAAAGGGATGAAGCGGAAGAGGCTGCGGCGGCGGCGTTGCATGCGCGCGGTATTGAGCGCGATACGCAGGAGCCAGGCTCTGGCGTGGAACTGCTCGCCGCGTGCCTCACAGTCGGCGCGGGCAGCGTCAATCGCTTTCAGGGCCTGGTGAAAGGTATCCTGTGTCAGGTCCTGGCTTTCCTCCCAGTCACCGGTGAGGGCGTAGATGGTGTGGAAAACCAGCTTCCCGTATTCTTGAATAAGCAACTCTACTGCTTGCGCCGCAGGCATCATTTTTCAACAACTCTTTTCCGTTTGTAGCGCCCCGGTGGGTTTTCTCGCTACATCTATAGAGATGCACGAAGGTGGAGAAATGTGACAGGAAATTGCACGAATTTCCAGATGGAACAGAAAGCGTGTATTAAGGACAGGGGATACCGGCACGTTGATGTACACGAGAGAGATGGGCGCAATGACCCGGCGTCTGCTGCTGTATTGCGCCCGGAAGATAGCGGGAAAGAGGCGACCGGGATATCCTGTTCCCGCCTCATCTCTCCCTGCTCTGAAATTAGCGCAAGTGTTCTTCGATATAGTCTTCGGCCTCTTGCACCGTCGTGATCTTCTCCGCATCCTCGTCCGAGATTTGCAGTTTGAACTCTTCCTCCAGAGACATGATGAGTTCAACCAGGTCGAGAGAGTCAGCGTTGAGGTCTTCCACGAACGACGCACCTGGAACTACCTCGCTTTCATCGACGCCCAGCTGGTCGACGATGATTTTCTTGAGCCGATCGTACACATCCTGATTTGTTGCCACTATTTTACCTCACTTTCGGTTTTTGGAGTGGGCTGCTGTTGCGCCCGCATAAATATTGTACCCAGGACGCCATTAATGAAGCGGCTGGAAGTGTCGCTGCCAAACTGTTTGGCAAGTTCCACGGCTTCGTTAATTGCAGCCTTCGCTGGTACCGTATTATTAAACAGAATCTCGTAGATTGCAAGTCTGAGGATATTTTTGTCTATTCGGGCCATCTGATGAAGCGGCCATTCGCGCGCGGCGCTCTGGATATGAGCGTCTATTTCGGCCAGGTGGTTATTGACGCCCCCGATCAGTTCTCTGGCATATTCTTCCACCTTGGGCGGCAGATGGCGCTCCTCCACATGACGCTGTAACACCTCCTCCGGGTCATGATGAGCTGTGTCATACTCGTACAGTGTTTGCAGCGCGATCATGCGCGCTTGTCTGCGTGTCCCTATCGGCATGGCGTCCTCGACTCACTCCCGGTTATACATCTGGCAGGCGCCCGGCAGCGGCAGCCTGTCCTATGTATAACACACTCGTTCCCCGTACTTCTTTCTACTCGACATCTTGAATATAGATATTGACCTCGCGTACTCGCAGGCCGACCATATGTTCGATGGCGGCTGCCACCTCTTCCTGCACGGCGGTGCCTGTCTCGACGATGTTCGCCCCCGCTTCCACCACCAGGTACAGATCGGCTGAGACGGTGTGATCCTTGATGCTGAGGGAGACGCCCTGGGCCGGTATCTCGCGACCGGCCAGGCGCGACCACAGGTCGCTGCTGTGCGCGAAACGCACGACGCCGGGAATCTGCAACGCCGCGTTGACGACGATGGTCAGGAGAACCTGGCGCGCGATACGTACCACTCCCTGTGCTTCAGCAACCATTGATCTCACCGTCTCCTTTCTCTTATCCTGCTCTCTATTATACACCACGCACGAGGCCCATTTCACGCACAAGGCCAGCAACTTTTTCAAGTTCAGCAGCATTGCCGATATTGAGGGTGGTCGCGCCTTTCACGATACGTTTGACCATGCCTGTGAGCGCCTGGCCGGGGCCGATTTCGATGAATGTGGTGACGCCCGCGTTCGCCATATATTCGATGCTGCGCACCCACTGTACGGACGAGGCAATCTGCTGCGGCAGCTCGCGCTGGATGTCCGCCGCCGCTGTGAGCGGGGTCGCGGTGATGTTGCTGATGATGGGAATGGCGGCATCGCGCACGCCTGCGGCCGGGATGGCCTGCGCCAGCCCCTCTGCCGCCGGTTGCATGACCGGCGAGTGGAAGGCGGCGCTGACGGCGAGCGGGATGACTCGTTTCGCGCCACGCGCTTTTGCCAGCTCCATCGCCCGTGCCAGTGCGCGCTGCTCGCCCGAAATGACGATCTGGCCCGGCGCATTATAGTTGGCAACGATGACGCGCCCATCACCCGGATGGCGCGCGCCTCCATCGGCCTCAAGGGCCGCCAGTGTCTCTTCGGTGGCCTGCTGGCAGACTTCTTGCAGGGGGGCCTCATCCATGCCGATGACGGCGGCCATCCCGCTGGAGCAGACCGTGCCTTCATGGTGCATGAGCCGCCCGCGTTCGCGCACAAGCCGCGCCGCCCCGGTCAGATCGAGCGCGCCAGAGGCGACGAGCGCGGCATATTCGCCCACACTGTGCCCGGCAGTGAAGGTGGGGGTCAGGGGATACGCCCACGAGGAGTTTCCCGGTGAAAGTTGCTCCTGAAAAGCCGCGAGCAGGGCAAGACTGTCGGTAACGATGGCTGGCTGGGTGTTGATGGTTTCGCGCAATGTCTCTTCAGGGCCTTGAAAGCAGAGCGTGCTGAGCGGGAAGCCCAGCGCCTCATCCACGCTGTCGAAGACGCGCCGCGCCGCCGGAGACTGTGCATAAATATCGGCTCCCATACCTGCGGCCTGGCTGCCCTGCCCTGGGAAAAGAAAGGCAACTTGTCCCGTCATGATGTTTTTCCATATTGACTGAAATGCATGAAAATAAACGAAAGAGACGGTGATGGGAACCACCCCGGGCTACCCGCAAGGGGATGGCCCTACTATATACGACGGCTCTCTAAGCCAGGACGGATCGTATATAGTAGGGCCATCCCTTTGCGGGTGGCCTGGGAGTAGTCCTCCTCTCTGGCCTGGTTACGCTTTCTTCTCGCTGCGTGGGATAAACACCTGGCGATTGCGGTAGTAGCCGCAGTGCGGGCAGGCATGATGCGAAAGACGCGGCTTCCTGCAACGCGGACAGGCCACCAGCTGTGGTGGGGTCAGATGCATATGCGCTCGCCGCTCGCCTTTGCGAGCATGCGAGACTCGTTGTTTTGGTAACGCTCCCATACGATAAATTCTCCTCTTTGTTTTCCGCTATGGTTTCTGAATGATGACAGCCATCTTGCCTGCCTATGGCAGCAGTGGCTATGACTCAGAACCGTTTCGCAATAATTGTTCAAGCACGCTGAAACGTGTATCGATCTCTGGCTTGCACTCGCAGAGGCCGGAGTTGAGATCTTTTCCGCACTGCGGGCAAAGCCCGGCGCAATCTTCCCCGCAGATCGGCACCATAGGCAGCGAGACCAGTATATTTTGCCGGATTGCCTCGGTCAGATCAAGCTGGTGGTGTTCATCGATGGGGAAAGCAACTTCCTCCTCCATCGGTGGCACCGGCATGCCGCTGGTGACATCTACCGTTGGATAAAACACTTCGCTGAAGTCCAGGTGCATAGGATGCTCGAATTCTTTCAAGCAGCGCATGCAGGTCAACTCAAGGGTGAGTTCCACCCAACCATCGGCCAGGATACCCTGGTTGGTATGGTGAAGGCGCACATGCCCCTCGATGGGGCCGATCACCTTCAGGTCGTCATCAAGCTGAACATCTTCTTCGTGTATATCATACTCAAGCGAGGTTCCCACAGGCGCTTTCAAAAGTTGCGCCACGTTGTAAATCACGAGAATTTCCCTTCCATCTTTTCAATCTGTTTCGTCGCAAGCTCAGTCGCGAGAGATATTCCACTTCGATTAAAATAGCGCATATGTTCCCGTGAGGCAACCTGCTCAGCAGCGTGTGTGTGCCTGATTATTATAGTCAAGCCTGCCGGGCGTGTCAAGTGCATGTGACCCTTGCTCACATGCTATAATTTCCCCAGAAGACGCATAAGAAGGTACATAAGAAAAGGAGTATAAGCGTGTTAGAGATCATTCCGGCAGGCATTTACCCGCCGCTACCGACATTTTTTACCGACGATGAGGAACTTGATCTGGCGACACTGCGGCGGCACGTACAGGCGCTGAACGGAAGCGGCATCACTGGCTACGTCGTTATGGGTTCCAACGGCGAATCGGTTCACCTGAGCGGCGATGAACGCGCGCAGATCATTGAGACGGTGCGTGCCGTCGCCGACCCGGAGATGCCGCTCATCGCGGGCTGCGGCGAGCAATCGACGCGAGCGAGCATCGCCAACTGCCGCCAGGCTGCTGCCTCTGGCGCGGATATGGCCCTGATCTTGCCGGGCTTCTATTTTAAGAGTCGTATGAACAACGCCGCTCTGCTCGCGCATTACCGCGCCATTGCTGATAGCAGCCCGCTGCCCGTCGTTATCTATAACATGCCCGCCAACGCCGCCGGTCTTGATCTCGATGCCGCCACCATCTGCGCGCTGGCAGAACACCCGAACATTCTCGGCGTCAAAGATAGTTCGGGCAACATGGCCAAACTGGCGCAGATCGTTGCGGCCACCGCCCATTTGCGTTTCCGCGCCTTCGCGGGCAGCGCAGGCTACCTGCTACCGGCCCTCGCCGTCGGGGCCGCCGGGGCCGTCGCCGCCCTTGCCAATATCTTCCCCCGCGAGGTCTGCCGCGTGCAGGAACTCTTCAACGCCGGGCAACTCGCGGAGGCGCGCATCCTGCAGGCCCGTCTTGCCCCGGCCAATACCGCCATCACGGCCACCTACAACGTGCCTGGCCTTAAAGCCGCCCTCGAACTTCTCGTCGGCTACGGCGGTCGTCCGCGTTTACCGCTCTTGCCCCTGACAGAACAGGAACGGGCGCAACTGGCGGCGATACTGGCTGGCGTACAGGGGTAGAAAAAACTTATCCCCCACCCCCAGGCCACCCGCAAGGGGGTGGCCCCAGAAGCGTTAACGTAAGCCAGTGCCAACGCCGGGCAGGCCACCCGCCAGGGGTGGCCCTACTCTACGCGGCGGCTCCACAAGCCCTACGATACGTCCGTATAGAGTAGGGCCACCCCTGGCGGGTGGCCTGTGGTGGCCTGAAGTGAACGCCTATGGGGCCATCCCTTGCGGCCTGCGGTTGAGCGATGAGGTATCAATCACACCCGGCGATCCATATCCATTACCGCAGCTATAGTAGCGGTGGTGGGTGGCTGGATGGAAGAGGAGCTGGTAACGGTGAAGTTCAGAAAAGCAGCAAGCTGACCATCACTGCAATCAGGTTGGGTACACCAGTACAACTCGACTGCCCCGTTACTCGTAGGTTGGAGATACTGCACGCCGAAGTAGCCAACGGTGTAGCTTGTATCCTGGAGCGAGAGAATCTTGCTTGTGTGGATAAGGTCAGTACCATCATACCATTTTGCGACAGCATAGCCCTTCTGGGTAAGATGCAGATCGAAAGTAACATAGATGTTCTGATTCAGCGTGAAGGTGGTCGTCGGATTTGTAGGTTGGTAGTTGCTGTCAACGGCGCTTGTCATCTTTGCATTGGTGATGATAGCAGCCGCAGCAGGCACAATTGCCTGACCTGACGGCCCGGTCGTGCTGCTGCCGGGTGTGGTACCCGTCGTTGGCGCGGGCGTCGTATTCGTTGTCGTGGTTGTTGTGGGAGTGTTGGTCGTCGTAGTGGGCGCATTTTTACTGGCCGCGTAGATCAGCGCGCAGGCGCCGATACAGAGCAGCAAGAGGACGCCGCCGACGATGCCGAGTATGAGGGGGAGTTTGCTTTTTGGCTTTTGCTGCGGCCCCTGCATCTGCGAACCAAACTGCCCCGGATATACCGGTTGCTGCATCGGTGGTGGTGGCGGTACATAGGCATTAGAGCTGCCGTAGGGGTCTGGCGGATTCGGCGGCGCGCCGTAAGCTGGCGAGCCGTAGGCCGTTGGCGCGCTGTAAGGCGGCGTTGGCGCGCCTGACGGTGGTGGCGGCGTTCCATATGATGAAGCGGCAACCGTCGGATCGTATGATCCTGAGGGTGCGGAAACGTTGTAGGGAGTAGGGTTGCCGCAGAGAGGGCAACTGGCTGCGCCGGGCGGCAGATTTGCTCCACAGGATGTGCAATTCATAATAAGACTCCTCCTGGAAAATGGCGGAACGTCAACAAAAACAATGCGGCACTTACTATACCATGCTTTGCGCTCTCTGCCAAGCGAAAAATGTCGGTATACTGATAAGTATTTTTACCGATTTTCCTGTTCTACCCTGTTCTCTTTTTCCCCGGTGCTTTAGCTGCGGACAGTGAAATTGACGCGCTGTGCCAGCAGAGCATTGGAGCAGTTGGCCGAAGTGGACCAGGAAAGCTCAACGTAGGCCGACCCGCTTGCATGGTAATAGGTGTAGGAATAGGCGGTAGTGCTGGCGATGTTGGGGATGGCAAACGAAAAATTGCTGGTAAATTTCCCGTTGAGGTACCATGCAAGACAAACTTCTCCCGCCTGCCCGTTGGGGTGGACAAGAAACGTCACGTAGACCGGCTGGCCGACGGTGAATGTCGTCGTTGTCTGGATCGGTGTGGCAGTGTTTTTATCAATTGAGCTTGCCATCTGCGCGTTGCTGATATACTGCTGACCGGGCATGGCCGGGGTCGGCGATGGCGCGACTGTGGGAGACGTTGCCGCCGTTGGCCGCGTGTGTGTGGTGCCGGTAGGCTGCGTGGCCACGGGGGTGACGGCACCGATGCTGGCGCTGGTTGGCGGCAATTGCAGAGAGATGATGTAGACGAAGATGAGTAGCAGCGCGCCCATAATGATGCACAGCCCGGCGATGGTGAAGCCCACTTGCCCGCCGCCGCGCCGGGGTCTGCCTGCTTTATCGGTGTAGCTGCCAGTTTGTGGCGTGCTGACCCAGGACGGCGTGGGGGTCGAAGAGGGCGCAAAGGGTGGCATCGCGGGCATGGGGCTTTGCGCGAATGGCTGTGCAGGCATGTGCGCGGGCGTTTGCGTGGAAATTTGTGCGGGAAACCACGCCTGATTCGGCTGCCCCGTCGGCTGAAATAACGGCGTGGGTGAAGGAGTATCTCCCTGCACTCCCGACCAGCCCGTAGCGTGTGCCTCTCCCTGCCGGGGCTGCCCTGCATTCATGTCCCATTCATAGTGCTGGTTTGCCTGTGTTGTCGCCCACCCCCCTGCTGCCTGTTGCATAGCGTTTGATGGCGGTTTTGACCCGATGGGAGTGGAACAGCGCGGGCAGGTCCCACTCGTGTTCGCCGGTGAAAGCGGCAATCCGCAATAGCTGCATCTCATCTTTCTTTCCCTTAACATGTGCTTACTGCAACCTTTATGCTATTCATGATAACGAACGAACCGGAGAGTGTTATATAGAGCGTGCCTGATAGGCTATTCGGGCTACTGCGCCCGGCTTGACAGAAACAGGCGGTACATCTACAATACAGATGAATGGCGAACTCTGCCAGAATATGCGGCTGGCTGTGGAAGGGGAAATGATGCGGAGCTATCTGGCACCACAATTACAGGAAAAACAGGTGATACAACAGAGCGCGGTGGAACAGACGCTGGCCCGGCATGCCGCCCGGCTGCGCGTCTGTTTGCAGCATGTCACAGGCGACCGCTATGGGCCGGAAGAGGGAAGCGATGCCTGGCACTTGCTCAATGCCCTCACGGACAATAGCATAGATAGCGAAAAAACGACCCAGGCGTTTGAACAATCTGGCCGCTGGCTGGCCGAGCAGGGAGGCAAACTGGATGCTCGCCTGCAAGGCTTGCAACAATATATCGATGCCCTCGCGCTGGAATTGCAGGATATCTTCCGCGATCAACCGCAGATACTCGTTGCCGCCTCCGGTCGCCTGTACCAGGTGCAATCCGCCTGCACGCTGGCTCTTGTGCGCGGCTACCAGGGGGTGGTCACCTCGATCTCCGACAGGCAAAAGCAGATGGAGCAGCAAATGGAGCATCGCCTCTCCGCTCTCCAGCAGATCAACGGGGCCAGCAATTCCATTATGGACCTGGATCAGACACTGGAAATCACCGCCAACGCTGTAGCGCAGGAATTGCAGGCCGACCTGTGTTCCATCTTTTTCTACGATGAGGTGCAGCGCATGCTCACCCTGCGTTCCACCAACGGCCCGCGCCCGCTTGGCGGCATGCATTTCACCCTGCGCCTCGGTGAGGGCTATAGCGGCTGGGTTGCCGACAAAGGCCGCCCCCTGCTCGTCTTTGATGCGCTGGCCGACCCCCGGTTCGCCAGCGAAGCGCGCACCTATAACACCGAGTATCACGGGCTGATGGCCGTTCCCATTATCTTCTTTGGCGATACCATCCGCCTGATCGGCGTCATCAGCGTGCAATCGGTCGCGCCGCGCGATTTTACAAAGGAAGAGATGAGCTTCGTCGAGGTCGTGGCCGGCATCATTGCCATCAATATTGAGAATGGTCGCCTCTACGAACAGACCGATGAGCAGCTGCGGCGCAAAGTGCATGAGCTTTCCACCATTCACCGCGTCTCATCCATCATCGCTTCCACGCTCAATCTGAAAGAGGTGTTGCAAATCATCACCACGCAGGCCGTGCATCTGGCGGGCGCGGAACGGTCCTGTATCTTTGAACTGGATGCCGAAAAGCAGGAATTGCATGTCCTTGCCCACTATGGCTTGAACAACAACCTGGCGCGCACCCTGCGTATCCCCGTTACCGATTGTTGCGCCGGGCGCACAGTGACGACGGGCGAGCCAACAATGGCCGTTGATTGCTTCCATGGCGATGAGCATTGTTTCATTCATACGGATCCGCTGCTCTCTTCCGATATTCACTCGGTGGTTTCGGTGCCGCTGCGAGCGAGGCAGAAGGTGCTTGGCTGTATCTGCCTGTACAGCAGCCACCGTCACCTGCCTTCGCCAGAGCAGATGCAACTGGTTATCACCTTTGCCAACGAGGCGGCCATTGCCATAGAGAATGCGCGCCTGTACGAAGAGACGCGCCACGCCCTGGAGATCAAGTCTGTTCTCCTGCGCGAACTGCACCATCGTGTCAAGAACAACCTGGCGACGGTGGCCGGTATTCTCTCGCTGCAACGCCGCCGCACCCGCTCGCCGGAGGTCCGCTATACCCTCGCCGAGAGCGTGAACCGCGTGCAGGGTCTGGCCGCCACGCATGACCTGCTTTCCCATGAAGATGTGGACGAGGCGCGGGTCGATGATATTGCGCGCAAAATCGTCGGCGTGGCGAGCGCGAATCTCCAGCCGCCGGGGACGCGCATCACCTTCGAGGTAGAGCCTTGCCCGATCGTCATTCCCTCACGGGCCGTGACCATTCTGGCATTGATCCTCAACGAAATGGTCTCCAACGCCATCAAACACGGGATGGCGCACCAGAGTCGCGGCAAAGTCAGCGTGCGCGGCTATGAAGAGGACGGAGAGATCGTGGTGCAAGTGATTGATACCGGCAACGGGCCATTGCGTCACGAGCCGGGAGAAGAGGAGATCAGTGAGGGTCTGGGCGTTTCCCTGATTACTCACCTGATTGGCGATCTCGGCGGTCGCTTTTCCCTGCGTCGCGCCAGCGCGGAAGAGCTTTCTGAACCGGCGGCAACGGGTGATGCGCAAGATAATAGTGATGGTACTCTCTCTTTATCCGGGCCAGTTGAGCAGAGTTCAGGCTATACTATTGCCGAGGTGCGTTTCCCAACGACGTTGAAACGCAATTTTAAGACGGGTTGACGCTGTCACTGGCCCAGAGGTCATCGTGAGCGCAGTGAAGGGTCCCTGGAGTGCCAGAGCGATCGCCTGCCCCCTCAGATCCTTCACTGCACTCACGATGGCCTCTCAGTGATGATATGCAATGGCGTATGGATGTTGTGGAGGTGTACTCAATGCATGAGCCTGAAAAGCAAGCAAAGATTCTGGTGGTGGAGGATGAGGCGTATATTGAGCAGGTGTTGCGCGTCTATTTAACGTATTCTGGTTTTGAAGTACGTAGCGTATCCAACGGGCAGGACGCAATACAGATCATTCCTGAGTTTTGTCCGCATTTGATCGTCCTCGATTTGATGATGCAGCCGGTCGATGGCTGGGAGGTGTTGCGGTGGCTACGCAGGGAACGCCCGGTCGGTGAAGCCTCTTTCGACCACATTCCTGTGCTGGTTCTGACCGCGCGCACGAAACTGGCCGATCAGGCGCGCGGCTATGAGGAGGGCGCGGTCGAGTATATGACCAAGCCCACGCAGCCCAGCATAGTGGTCGAGCGCATTCGCGCCCTGCTGGCGATGGACCCTGAGCAGCGCGACCGGCGTCGCCACCAGCGATACGACCAGCAGCGCAAGACACTGGAACGCCTCAACGCCCCCCAGCCAGATGAGTTTGTCTACTGACGCCCCTGGATTTTGTAGACGCCGATTGATCGCGCCTATGTGTGCAGGGGGCGACCGCAGCGCGTGCAGAAGCGGTTACTGGCCGGGTTCTGCGCACCGCAGGAGACGCAGGCATTGAGAGGCGTGCCACAGCGCGTGCAGAAGCGCATCTGGGGCTTATTCATATAATAGCAGTTCGAGCAGGTATACATCGGCTGAACAGGCGATTGTTGATAGGGAAGCACCGGAGAGATTTCCGCAATGGGCGTGCTGCCTGGTCCGGGATTTTGCACCATTGGCGGAGGATAGGCCTGCGGGGGTATCGCTACTATGCCGATGCCTGAGCTTGATTTTCTTGCCTGATTGCTTTCAGGCAACATTTGCAGGACCTGCTCAAGGGCATCGCCCATCTGGCTGGCGCGCTGGTAGCGGAGCTGGCGATCCTTCATCAGCGCGGTCAGAATAATTTGCTCAACGGCTGGATGAATGGCCGGGTTGATCGAGGAAGGACGCGGCGGCGGCTCGTAGATGTGGCTGTGCGCCAGCGCCGGGTAGTTATCACCCAGGAAGGGCGTGCGCCCGGTCAACGCCTCATATAACATGACGCCCAGCGCGTAGATATCGGCGCGCCCGTCAACTGTACCGCCCTGGCATTGTTCCGGGGACATGTATTCCGGCGTGCCGACGCCCGCCCCTGGCCGCGTGAGTTGTTCCCGGTTGTCTTGCAGCACTTTGGCAATGCCAAAATCGGAGAGAATCGGGCGACCCGTGCGGTCGAGCAGGACGTTGACAGGTTTCACGTCGCGGTGAATAACGCCCTGGGTGTGCGCATAGTCCAGCGCGCTGGCCAGCGGGATAAAGAGCGGGGCAGCTTCCAGGAAATCCATCGTTCTGCCCTGCGCGTGTAACTGGTCCAGGCGCTGCTTCAAGGTGCCGCCATCGACCAGTTGCATGACGATGTAGAGGTGTCCACGATACTCGCTGGCATCGTGGACAGTTACGATATTGGGGTGTGAAAGGTTCGCAACAAGTTTCGCTTCCTGGTTGAAGCGCCTGACAAAATTCTGATCGGCGGCAAACCAGGGAGGAAGCACCTTGACGGCCACTTCCCGGTCGAGGTTCTCCTGCCTGGCTTTATAGACACGGGCCATACCGCCCTGCCCCAGAGGGGCCAGGATACGGTAATTGCCGAGCATTGTTCCGATCAGTTCGTCCGCTAGCACAATGTACTCCACAGTTTCCAGACATGAGAGGGACGAATGCTACTCATCGTTTGGCAAAGACCAGCACGGTCTGGCCAAGCTGAATCCTGTCCCCTTCTTTCAGGGGGAAGGTCTGGTACTTGGCGACCGGCTGCCCGTTGACTTTCGTGCCGTTGGCGCTGCCCTCATCCTTCAGCCCGTAATCGCCGTTGCCCATACTGACAATCGAGGCATGCAGGCGCGAGACAGCCAGGTCTTCCAGGAAGATATCACTTTCGCGGCTGCGTCCGATACTAAGGGTGTCTTTTTTGATGTCATAGACGCGCCCAGGCTCTTTGCCTTCTTCCACGCGCACATAGCCGATACCCATGTTTGCGGGTCGCAACATCGTCTTGTCGGCGTCGCCTGCCATCAGCGTCGCGTCCTGACCCATGCCGCCTGCTCCCCACGAGGGCTGCTGCGGCTGTTGCCAGCCAAAGCCTGCGGCGGGCGAAGGAGCCTGTGCGGGCGTTGGGGGCTGACCCCAGGAAGGAGCGGCCTGTTGCTGTGGCGGCTGCGCGGTTTGCGCCCAGGCATTCTGTGCAGGCTGTGCCTGCTGACCACCCCACATATCCACCTGGCCCTGGCCGCGTAACTCGCCGGAACCGCTGCCGCTACCTGTGCCGCCCATACCCCACGACTGGCCAGAGCCACCATATGCGGTTTGCGCCTGCTGTACCGGCTGCGCTGGCTGCGCTGGCTGCGCCGTTTGCCCCTGACTCTGTCCCCAGCCGGGTTGGGAAGTTGACTGCCCCCAGGCATTCGGAGCGTTTCCCGCCGACGCGGCATCCCAGGGCGCTCCCGTGTTCGGCGCGCCCTGGGTACCCATGCCCCAGCCGCCGGGCTGGCTCTGCGCCGGTGAAGGCGAAGGCGAAGGTTGCGCTGCCCATGCTCCGGGCTGCTGGCCCTGGGCGGCTGCCATCCAGTCTGGCTGCTGCGCCTGCATGCCGGAAAGCCCCTGTTGCTGCGCGCCCGGCCCCGCTGTCATACCCCAGCCTGGCTGCTGTGTGGCTCCCTGCGCACCGCCCCAGCCCGCCTGTTGAGGCTGCCCGGCCTGCGCGGGATTCTGCCCTGACGCCCCTTGCATTCCCCAGCCTGGTTGCGCGCCCGGCGCATTCCACCCGGCCTGCTGTTGCGCCTGCATATTCTGGCCCCCCATGCCCCAGCCTGCCTGCGCCTGCCCGTTCTGGCCCCAGGGGGTATCACTGCCCGGCATGGCCCCGGCATTCCATCCCCCCTGCGCCCCCTGCTGCTGCGCTCTCTGCCAGTCGGCTGCTCCACTGGCTCCCTGCTGCTTCCCGCCCTTCTTTTTCCCGCCACTGCGGAAGAGGAGAATAGCCCCTATCAGGATAATGACCGCGATCACCAGTCCTGCGACAATGATAATTTTCGGGTCGACCGGAAGCGAAAAGGCAAAAACTATGAGTGCGAGCATCTCTTTCATGTCGTTCACCCCTCTGAGTTGTAGCGGCGCAAGATACCTGCGCCCGGATTGTGTAAGAGTATGGTTGTTGCGCCCCTACGTTGCGCGCCGGTGTGATATAACACGATATTCAACCCCTTAGCGCAATTCAAATCGGACCTCTACGCTGCCGAAACGCAGGAGGTCTCCGTCTTTCAACGGGCATTCCTCGTGCGGCGTCAGAATCACGCCATTCAAACGAGTCTTGTTCAAGGCGTTGAGGTCTTCAACGGTAAAGGTTCCCTGCCGGTTCCGCAGGGAGGCATGGCGGCGTCCAACGGTCTTATCCGCCAGGTCAATCTCCGGGAAGTTGCGGATAATCGGGTCCTGGCGTCCAACGACCATCACTTCGGCGGTCAATGGAATAGACTGTCCACTGGAAAGAACTACCAGTCTGGCCTGCTTTTGCGGGGCGGCTGGCCTGGAAGGCCCCGGCATTCCTCCATTGCCTGCATGGTGTTCGTGTCCTACCGCTACCGCTTGCTTTCTTGCCACGACCGGCTGTGGTATCGTCTGGATACGCTCCTGGAGTTGTTCCAGGGCTGCTATAAACTCCTGCGGCGTTTGATAGCGGTCGGCTGCCTTCTTGGCCATCGCCTTTTGCATGAAGAAGTCAAACTCCACCGGTAACTCCGGTCGCAGCCGACTGAGTGAGGGAACCGGCTCGTTCATGTGTTTGATGACGATGTCAACCGCCGTCTCCCCCTCGAAGGGAGGGTGACCGGTCAGCATCTCAAACAGGACGGTGGCGACCGAATAGAGATCAGAGCGGGTGTCTGCTGAACGCCCACTTTCTGCCTGCTCTGGCGAGATGTAGTAGGCAGTACCCATAAAGACATTCGATTGCGTCAATGTCACCGTTTCCCGACCTCGTGCCAGGCCGAAGTCGGTGATTTTCACCACGTCTTTCGCGTTGATGAGAATGTTCTGCGGCTTGATATCACGATGCACCACCCCCTGTTTATATGCGGTATCCAGTCCCTCGGCGATCTGGTGTGCGTAGTTCAATGCGCGCCCCACCTCCATCGGGCCGTGAGTAACCAGGTAGTATTTGAGATTCTGGCCATCGATGTAATCCATCACGATAAAGTGCGTATTCCCGTCGTTCCCGTAATCGACGATGCGCACAATATGGGGATCGCTCAAATTCAGGAGAATATGGGCCTCACGTTGAAAACGCGCCAGGAGTTCTCCATCGTTTGAAAACTCCAGGTGCATAACCTTAATGGCATAAATACAGTTATTCTCCGTGTCACGCGCAATATAGACGGTGGCAAAACTGCCTCGCCCTCGTTCATCAATGAGTTTATACTTACCCTTGACAACACGGTTCAACATGTCACCGTTCATCCCGCTCTTTCTCCTGACTGAAAGAATGGCTACTCCTCGCGGCTATTATACATCATCTTTTCTGTGATGTCATGTTGCTCGTTTCTATACCACAGTTTTTCAACGTCTTCCCTGTTCTTCAAACGGAACAGTCGACAGAAGGGATACTTTTATAGGCAGTCTGTCCTATTTTGTCCGCTTGCGCATTTTGAGTAACTCCTATATATTAGCATAAACGAGAAGAGGAGGATAGCGTCATGTCACTGGTTCGGGGTGTACTTCTGGATGTGGATGGGGTGCTGCATGTCAGCATGCGTCCCATCGAGGGGGCGGTAGAAACGCTGCGCTGGCTGGAGCGGCAGGGCTATCGTTTTTGCTTTGTAACCAACACGACGACGCTGGCACGAGCCACGCTGGCGGCCCGCCTGCAAGCAATTGGCCTGCCGATCGGTGAGCAGCAACTGATAACGGCCCCGGTGGCGACCGCCAGCTATATTCGTCGGCACCTCGCAGGCAAGCGTTGCTGGGTTCTCACCAAAGGCGACACCATTGCCGATTTCGCAGGTATTGAACTGGTCGGCATGCACGAAGAGGCCGACGTGGTGGTCATCGGCGGAGCGGAAGAACTGCTGACTTACGAGGCTATGAATCATGCCTTTCGCCAGATCATGAACGGCGCTATCCTGCTCGGCACACACAAAAATCTCTACTGGAAAACCGCCGGGGGGCTGATGCTTGACAGCGGCGCCTACATCCATGCCCTCGAACTGGCGACAGGCCAGCAGGCGATCATTCTCGGCAAGCCCGACCGTGCTTTCTTCGAGCAGGCCCTGCAATCCATTGGCGTCCCCGCCTCTGAGGCGATCATGGTGGGAGACGACATCGAAAACGATATCGGCGGCGCGCAGCGAGTGGGCTTGCGCGGCCTGCTCGTCTGCACCGGTAAACACCAGCCCGACTCCCCTCTGCTCCAGCGCATCCATCCCGACGCCATTCTTCCCTCTATCGCCGATCTGCCTGGCTGGCTTACCTCATTCCAGGAAAAATAACAGGAGCATTGTCATACTGAGCGGTCGCGAAGCAGCCGAGGCCCATTTTCAAGATGGCAAAATTGGATGCTTCGCGACCGCTCAGTATGACATGTCAAAGTCGGTTTTTATTGCCTCATTCGTTGAGCGACCGCTCACACACAACGAACTGCTGGACACCGCCCGACATACGCGAGGCGAGCCGCCGGATCGGCTGGAAACCCAGATGCTTCGCAAAGCCCAGCCCGGCCTCGTTCTGTTCCAGCACCCCCACGTGGATCAGCGACCAACCATACTCCTCTCGAAAATGCTCAATCAGCCGCCGGAACGCCTCCGTACCAAGCCCTTGCCGTTGATGCGCTCTATGGATGGTCAGCACGCCAATCCATGGCGCGCCGTCATCGTGTTCTTCCAGGAATTCGACGTAGCCGACCGCCTCGCCCGTCTCTTTCAGGTAGCAGGCCAGCGTGTGCCTTCCGGGCATCATCTGCGCAATGTGCCAGTCGCGCTGCCAGCGTGCCAGGTCATAGCGGCCCGCCTCACCCTCCGAGCCTTCCATCTGCTGCAAAAAGTCCGGGTTGCTCAGATACACCGGCAGCACCTTTTCCAGATCATCCGCCGTCATTTCGCGGATGAGTAAGCGTTCGCTTTCCAGTTCGATCATCGTTTCTCACTCCTCTTCCGGCATTTCCGTCCCGATCAGCCAGTAGCTGGCGCCGTCGCGGGTGCGACTCATGAAGCGGAACTCGTAGAGCGCGCGCCGCAAGGCTGCCGCGTCTTTGAATGCGCTATGCTGTAGCAATAGCTCATTGACCTCTTTTTCGCTGTAGATGCGCCCAGGCTCAAAGAAGCTCGCCAGGTATTCCAGAATCAGCAGCTTATCGCGCTGGCGGGCCGGGGGCCATGTCGTCAGCCTGCCGCTGCGATCCAGGAAACGTCTCAATTCCTGTGGCGTCTGCTGGCCGCTCTGTATCTCTGCGCTCTGTACCTGCTCGCCCAATGCTAGCTGGTGCAGGGCGCGCGCCGTGCGCTCAAAGTAGAAAGAACTCAGACGATAGGTTTTGTTCGCGCCCTCCCCGCGCCGCTCGTAGAGAAAGCCTGCCGAGACCAGTTGCTTCAGGTGGCGCGAGACGTTCGACTGGCTCAGACCCAGCTGCGTGATGATCTCCTGCGCAGGCAATTCATCCTGCTGCGCGAGCAATTCCAGAATGCGCAGTCGCGTCTCATCCGCCAGCGCGCTCAGTCGCGCCCGTAGTTCGGGACGCCCCATCGGTATGTCTCGCTGCGCGACATCGTAATTGGGTGGCTCGCTGAAGAACAGCCTGCTACTCCTCTCATCCTCCCACAGCGTCACATTGCGACCTGTGTGCCACGATGGCACAAGAATGATTTCCTGCGCGCCAGCAAGCCGTCTGGTTATGTCAGATGGCAGTTCGCGCCCCGTCAGGATGGAGAAAACTTCACCGACTGCCGCTTGCTCATCCAGATTGTATGTAAACATCTCAGCCTGCCAGCGCAGTGATCGCTGCACGCGCTTCCACTCCGCCTCAAAGGCCATATTCCACAGCGTTTCAAGGTGGGAAACCAGCATTGTATGCAGCGCGGGCGCGTCGTTGAGCAGGCGATGAACCTCTGTATGCAGCGCCGCGTCAAAGGGCGTGTCTCCCTGCGCGTACTTCACACAGGCCAGATACGCCTGCATATCGTTCAATAAACGCGCTGCGTCTGGCGCAATCAAATCACCTTCAGTATTTTCAGATGAGGCGCGCCGGATAAAGCGCGCGCGCAGCCGCTCAAGCGCGCGGTCTCGTACCGCATCCGGGTTCTGCTCGCTCAGGTACTTCAGAAAAGCAGAAAACTCTTCTCCATCCTGCTCTGGCGCCAGCGCATCGCGCAGCCCCTCGAATAATAGCCGGTTGGCATGAAGCTGCTCAGGCGAAAACGCCGCCGCCATTTGCACGATCTTGCTATTGAGACCGGGCAGTTTGCCGACCTCATTGAGCAGCGAAAAGCTGTTCAGCACGTTGTACACCGGCTCCAGCGCCACCCGTACAGGAGCTGTTCGTTGAGACAAATCAGTCATGGAAGCCATCTTTCTGATTATGCGAATATGTGCATATTTATCTGATAGAAGAATAACATAGAATGGCAGGGATTGTCAAGGGTGTGCCGCTCCGCATGACACGTCGGGGCCACGTTTTTATGGCATGCTATGGAAAAGTGACCGGGACATGTCATGCGGAGCGGCAAAGAGCCGTTAGTCCTGAGTGCCGCGAAGGGCTAACGGCTCTTTGCCGCTCCGCGTGAGAGGGGAGGGGACAATTTCACTGTGTCCTACTCGTTCGCGCCTTCGTAGCGACCGCCCAGGTAGCGGGCGAGGAACTTTTCGGCGGCGGCGTAGAACTTGAGCCGGTTTTCCGGTTTGGCGAAGCCGTGTCCTTCGTCGGGGAAGAGCAGGTATTCGTAGTCGATGCCGCGACTCTTCATGGCGTTGACGATCTGCTCCGATTCCGCCTGCTTCACACGCGGGTCGTTTGCCCCCTGCGCGATGAGCATGGGAATCTTGATCTGATCGACCTTGAAAAGCGGCGAGCGCGACTTCAGGAACTCTTCCTCCGTCTCCGGGTTGCCCACGCGATTATGGAAGTTTGCCAGGAACGTTGACCAGTAGGGTGGAATGGTCTTAATCAGGGTTATGAGATTGCTCGGCCCCACGATGTCGACGGCGCAGGCGAAGAGGTCGGGCGTGAAGGTGGCGCCGACGAGGGCGGCATAGCCGCCATAGGAACCGCCGTAGATGCCCACGCGCTTCGGGTCGGCAATGCCCTGCTCGATAGCCCAGTGGACGGCATCTACCAGGTCGTTGTGCATTTTGCGCCCCCATTCGCGGTTGCCGGCGTTGAGAAAATCTTTGCCGAAGCCGGTTGAGCCGCGAAAGTTGACCTGCAGACAGGCGTAGCCCCGGTTGGCGAGCCATTGCGCCTCCGGGTTGTAGCCCCAGGTATCGCGCGCCCAGGGACCGCCGTGAACGTTGAGTACCATTGGCAGGTTGGTTTGCTCGCCCCAGGGCGGGCGCGTCAGGTAGCCGTGAATGGTCAGCCCGTCGCGTGAGGTGAAGGAAATCGGCTCCATCGTTGCCAGTACATATTTGTTCAGTTCGGGCTGGTTGTCAAAGAGGAAGGTTCCCTTGCGCTCCCCGCGCCGGTAGGCATAGAACGGCACCGGCCCGTTATCGACGGTGAAGGAGATGACCCACGTCTCGTCGGCATTGTCGCGGCTGATGACGCCGAAATCGCCCCGGTGCAGCGCGCGAATAGCCTCAAAATCGTCTTCAATAGAGGGGTCGAGAACCTGCCATTCGGTGCGTTCGCGGTTGAAGGCCACCGCCTGCACTTCCAGCGTGTCGGGCTGGATCATCACGCCGCCGATATCGTAGTGCGGGTCTTCGGCCAGCACCGTCCGTTCGCCGCTGGCAATGCCCATCTTCACCAGTCGGCTGGTGTTGGCATTGCTCGAATCTTCCAGGTAGATCGCCTGCCCATCCTTCGTGAAGCTGACCGGGCCGCTATTGAGCGCGTCATCCGGCCCCCAGGTGAGCAAAACCTGCCATTCCGCCTGCTCGCTTTCGCGCACCAGCATCTGTGAACTGCCATCTGGCAAAGTGGCGACCGCGCCGCGTACCTTGAAGTCCGCGTCGCTCACCCAGCCTGCGATATTGCCCGGATTTTTCGCCACCATCGTCATTTCGCCCGTTGAGATGGTGACGCGGTAGACATCATGTACCTGCGGGTTCTCTTTGTTCATGCCGATCAGCAGTTCGTCAGGGAAATGCTTATCGACATCGATGATATGTACCTGTACATTCTCGAACGGCGTCAGGTCGCGCGTCTCCTTCGTTTCCAGGTCGGTCGCGTACAGACGCCAGTTCTCATCGCCTGCCTTATCCTGAATATAGAGGATATGCCGGTTATCTTTGGCCCAGAAGTAGAAACGGATGCCGCGATCCGTGTCATTCGTGACCGGCTCGTAATCATCCTTGCCAATGGTTCCTACCCAGACATTCAAAACATTATTCACCGGAGCGATGTACGCCATGCGTTTCCCATCCGGCGAAACCCTCGGACTCGTTTTGACCGGGTTGCCAAACAGCGCCTGCAACGGAATCAATGGGACAGGTGTACTGCTCTGTGTATCAGCCATGCAAAAAATCTCCAATTCTATCAATATCTTTTATCATACGTTTCAAGCGGGCATAGATTACCCGCGATTGCCCATCAGGGATGTGCGTCCGTATGCAGTGTATCACACCGGCCAGGAAAGCACAGGTGAGTCATCAGGCTGAACCCGGTGTTCGGTTAGAAAGTCAGCGCCACCGGCTTCGTCTCCGACTGGATGGCGCGCTGTAAATGGGCTTCCACGCGGCGCGCGTTTTTCTCGATCATGAAACGCTCCTGCACGGTGGCGCGGGCGGCATGGGCTAAGCGGGCGCGCAAGGCGGCATTGTCTGCCAGTTGAGTAATGGAGGCGACGACAGCCTGCACATCGCCCGGCTCGGTCAGCAGGCCATCGACGCCGGGCGTGACGATTTCCGCAGGGCCGCCGAGATTGGAGGTAATCACGGGCAGCCCGCGCGCCATGCCTTCCGCGACCACCAGCCCGAACGGCTCCTTCCAGATGGAGGGGATGAGCATGATGGTCGATTGGTCATATGCGCGAATCAGTTGCTCCTGCGGCACCTTGCCGTGAAAGGTGACGCGCTTGCCCAGGCGTTTTTCGTTCAGGAAGGCATGCAGTTCTTTGACATATGCCTCGTCGCCCTCACCGAAGATGTCCAGGTGAAAATTGCGCCTGCCCCGCTCATTGACCAGCGTATCCAGCGCCTTCAAGGTGATATGCACCCCTTTTTCGTCGCACAGCCGTCCAACGTAGATCAGCCGTATCTCATCTGACCCGTCTATTTCGGAGGAAGAGCGCGGCGTATCGAGGAAGCGAGCGTCGATGCCGTTGTAGATGACCTCGATACGGCTGGGGTCGCAGCCAGCCGCCGCGTACTCCTGTTTGACGGCCTCGCTGGCGGCGATGATGGAGGTGTAGTGCAGAGCAGGAACGTTGCCGATCAGCAATTTCTTGAGTTGCTTTGTGCGCAGCCGCGTCTGCTCGGTCTCAGCAGTGAGCGCGTATTGCAGCCAGTAGCTTTCCAGGTGGAAGACGATCGGGATGGGTATATCATGCAAGGCGTGCAGGAGCGAATTCATGCCCAGTCCCGTAATTTCCCAGATATAGAGAACGTCCGGTCGCGTCTCCGCGATAACGCGCCGCAGTTCCCTGACGCTGGCCGGGTGGTGGAAATAGCGGTAATAATCGCTCAACAGTCCCAGTTGCTGCCAGAGCGGACGACCGCGATCAACATGTGCCGCCGGAGTATAGTGCAACGTGCGCAGAATGTGACCATCCTGCTCCGGCTTGCTCAGCCCATAGAAACTGGTCAACACCGTCACCTCGTGTCCCAGCGTCGCCAGTTGTACCGCGTAGTCTCGCGCCACAATTTCCGCGCCTCCCAGCACATGCGGCGGATAGAGATTGCTCAATAATAAGATACGCATGCTATCTGTCCCCTCCGGCAAATATGCCGATATCAATAAAGCAGGCTACTTCGGGCATGTCATCCTGAGTGAAGGGAAGGATGACTTGCTCTGACCAGCTTTCAATGGTGCAGTGTACCTGAGCCGTCGGCGTGGCGCAAGGGAGAACTGGTTGAGAAACTGCTACCGGTGTGTATT
>Ga0209810_1001393_pt1 | contig 36821 bp, 26 predicted proteins | sample Coa_R1_7_FD_187159 | JGI IMG/M metagenome (GOLD analysis project Ga0209810, IMG submission 187159) | Surface soil microbial communities from Centralia Pennsylvania, which are recovering from an underground coalmine fire - Coalmine... | ecosystem: Environmental > Terrestrial > Soil > Unclassified... | reverse complement strand
AGTACGCGCTGGGTGCGGTTACGGTCTGAGGGGCGAATTTTCCATGGGGAGCCAGTACTGGAAATTTGCCGAACTCAAGCTGGCAACGTGCGGACACTCCCTCCGGAACCTGGTGCAGGTCCTTACGGTGGCTTTGCCCTCCAAAACTGAGAGCGAAGTGGCACGCCGAAGACAACACGACGCTCAGCTCGTTGTGGCCTGCCGCCCTATTGCATCATCGATTTGAGCGATAATTCGTCTGATGGACGAGCTGCGCTCTGCCACACGCTTCCTGGTGCGCCATCCCGGGCTCTCAGTGACAGTTGTTATTGTCCTCGCCGCCGGCATAGGAAGTCTTGCGGTTGTTTTCAATGTTTTTGACGTTTTCCTGCTGCGGTCCTTACCGGTGCCGCGGCCCGGTGAATTGGTTCGCTTAGTGCAGAACCTGCCACGGATGGGCAAGCAGAGCGCCTTCACTGCGGGCTACTTCGATGCCTTGCGGGAGTCCCAGTCACTGACCGCGGTTTTCGGTGAGATCGAGCGGCGGGTGCTCCTCTCCGGGAGGGGCCGAACGGAGCAGGTTCGAGCCCGGCTGGTTACACCGGGGTTCTTTCAGGCACTAGGAACCAACGCTCTGTTGGGACGAACGCTAGTGCCTGCCGACGGTGACGAGAGTCAGGCGGCGCCTCCGGCGGTGCTGAGCTACGCTTTCTGGAAGACGCGATTCAACGCCGACCCTGGCATCATAGGCAGTAAGATCAAGTTAAATAACAATCTCTTTGCGATAGTCGGAGTGACCCCGGAGGGGTTCAACGGGACCTCCATCGATATGGCGCCGGCCGTGCGAGTGCCGCTACGTTGTCTACCTTTGCTATCCAGTCGCGCCCCAGCCCTCCGTTCTCTTTACGGGCCCTTGGAGATCGGTGCCCGTCTCAAGAGCGGCTTCAGCTATCAGCAGGCGCAGGCGGAATCCTCCCTTATTTGGCGTGCGACCACTCGCGCCTACCTGGAGACGCTTCCAGCTTTTCGTCGCGATCCTGATGCCTTGGAAGGGGCCCTTCGCTCGAACGTCGAATTGCAAACGCTCAGACAGGGCACCTCGGTGTTGCGCGAACGCCTCGGCACCTCACTGAAACTTGTGCTCGCAGCCACGGTAGCATTGCATCTCGTGGTTTGTGCAAACGTCGCCGTGCTGCTTCTCGCGCTCGCCGCCGCACGCCGGCCGGAGATGGCCATTCGGGTCGCGCTTGGGTCCACGCGCGGCCGACTTGTAAAGCAGTCACTGATCGAATCATCTCTGCTGGTGACTACGGGAGCGGTTTGCGGGGTGGCGTTGGCGAAGGCGCTTGCTCCCTTGACAGCCAACCTCATGCCAACGGTTCGGGACATCGGCGCGAATACCCTGGCTTTGTCGATCGATCTGAGGCTACACGGCAAGGCCATGGCTGTCGCCGTCGCAACCGCGGCGAGCACCGCTCTGCTCACCGGTATTGCTCCAGCCGTGGCAGCATCCCGGTCCCATCCAGGCCCCGATCTCGCCTCAAACCGATTCTCGTCATCCTGGAAGGGGCGGCAGGCTTTACTGGCATTCGAAATCTCCTTGTGTACCTTTCTCCTGGCGCTTGCTATCCTGCTGATCCAGACCTTCGAGCACTTGCACAACGTGAACACGGGCGTCGATGTGGCGCACGTTGTAGCCCTATCTTTCGACCCCTCCCTGTCTGGCTACACCCCCGAACGCGTCCGGACCTTTCAGCAGGAGTTGCTCGCTCGTGTGCGCGCGATGAAAAATGTCCACTCGGCTGCTACTGCTGCCGTGGGGCTTCTGCGCGGCAGCGGGTTAAAGACATCAGTCGCCCCGGCCGGCCAGCCCCTGTCAGCCGCTGATCAGTTGTCGACCAGCACCAATGACGTTTCGACGGACTACTTTGCCACACTTGGCATAAACGTAATCTGGGGACGCAGCTTCCAGGCCAGCGATGAGACCGCCGGCAAACCGGCAAAGGCAGTCGTGAACAGAGCATTTGCGGAGCGGTATTTTCCACGCGCCAATCCCATCGGCCAGCGATTCGGCCGCGGTAGAGACTTCGCTGGAGCGGATTTTGAAATCATCGGGGTCGTGGAGAATTCCAAGTACCGTTCCCTTCGCGAGCCCACAGTGCCCACATTTTTTACTCTCGGCCATTCTTGTGACGTGCTGTATGTTCTTACGCAAGGGAGACCTGAGGCGCTGGTCGAACCAGTACAGCGCGCTGTCGCCGCCCTTGACCCCAATGTCCCCGTTCTGGAAGCGCGTACTTTGGCCGCAGAGGTCGATAATGGCGTCGCTGCGGAGTCTGTAGCTGCCATGCTAGGGACGGTTTTCGCGACTGGCTCTACCTTGATGGTGGCAATCGGCCTGTTCGCCCTGTTTGAAACTCTGATGTCACAGAGGAGACGCGAAATCGCAATCCGAATGGCGCTCGGAGCTTCCCACGGCGAGATGATCTTACGGGTAATCGCGAAGGCATTCACTCTTTCCGGCTCGGGCGTCATAGGAGGATTTACTCTCGCGTTGATTTTCCGGCGAGTCGTGCAATCCTGGGTGGATGAGGCGGTGACCGGCAACCCACGGGCGCTTCTGGCCGCTGGAGCCCTGATCATCTTCATTTCGCTCCTCGCCGCCGTAACCCCCGCATGGAAAGTAAAATCCCTACCCGTCGGCGTCGTGCTTCGCCATGACGGTTGAGTCTCGATTAGCGCCCCCCACTGAAGTAATCATCCGTGCATCAGTGGATGTGGGACCCGGGGGAATCCCGGATTGACGCGAGTGGGCGTCAGGCCACAAACTGCTAGTGACCGTGAAATCGCAGCACAAGGACGCTGAGAAGATGTCATGCTTAAGACTGGGCGGGATCCTGTGCTTTAGTCTTTTTCAAATTGCCGCTGCCGGACTCAACGACCCGGCCTGCTCTGTTTGGGTGAATGGCGGCAGCGACAATGACGGCAACTTTTGCACTGACTCGAGTTGCGGGACAACTTGCGGCTTGTCGCCCCTGAGCTTGCAGCGTGTCCTCAATCCGGATACGTTGGGAATTTTCGAGCGAACGGAAGGCTCCGCCAGCGTCGTCGATTTGGTCGTGCCCAATTCGCCCGCGGCGCTCGGAGGCATTCTGGAGGGAGACCACATTTTAAGCGTAGATGGACTTCCTGCACCTCTAACCGGTTCCAACCGTCAAATTTGGAATCAGGGACGCGATCACGTGCTTCGGGTTCTCCGAAACGGGAGAATCCTTACTTTGGCAATTCGGACGGAAGGTCTTCGTGACGTGCTGTTGCAAGCCTTGTACGGAGACAAAATGGCCACTGGTGTGACGATTCCGATGAAGCCGTTCGTTTCCGGCCTCAACACGAGCCGGACCAATAACGGACTCTTGGTCACAGGGTTGCTGCCGTTTAGCCCCGCTGATCGCGCCGGATTGAAAGCAGGAGATCTGGTGGTAACGGTAACGCCGGCATCCTCGGAACCGATCCCGGATGCGACCGCCTCGATCGAGGCAGCCGATTATCGAAGCGAAATCAGCTTGCAGGTCCTCCGTTCAGGGCAACGGTTGTCCTTCCGTCTGGAAATGGCTTCCGTCACTGAATTACTGAGGGCAGCCGCCGAATCGGGAGCCAGCCGTTCGATGAGCTCTTACACTCCAACCTCGTTCTAACCCGCGGAATCAACGGCAGGGGGCGGTATCTCTGCTGCCCTCCTGAAGAACGCTTTGTCCCATGCGACTCCTGACCTTGGGCTGTCTTCTGCTCGGCTGTTCCCTCGTTCTCGCAGCCAATTCTTTAGCTTCGGAGGTGGTTGACGAGACAATTGAGGTTGCCCGGAGTTTACCTCCTCTCGAGCGGGCCAACGCGCTCTTGATAATTGCAGACGATTGCGTTGAGATCAGTCCCGAGAAATCGACGCGGCTCGCCCTCGATGTCTTAGAACTGGTACGCAGCGGCTTACCCGGATCTTCCCAACTCGCCATTGAAAAGAACGCGCTGCTGGTATTGGCCCGCACTCAGCCCGGCCGCGCAGTCCAAGCCTACCTGAGTCTTCGGCCCAATCCAGGATTCACAGCCGAGGACATTCGCGCAGACGGCGCCGAACCTCTGTTTGGCATTCTTCTCGATCGCCAGGGGAAGGCGGCTATACCCGATATCTATCGGATTGTACGCTATCTTGCGGGTAGCGGTCAGTATCCGTTCCGTGGCGTTGGGATGGCCATTTCCCGATATCTGAGTGACGATCCGCGGACTAGCGAGCGACTGTTGCGGGCAGCGCTCGATAGCTTTGCCAAGCCTTCCGGGTACCGTGCCGAGGTCCACGATTTCGCCGAAATGGTTTTCAGGAGTTGGAGAGCCGCTCCTGTGAAATTGTTGCGCGAGGAGGTCGCAGCGTTGCAGGCAGCCCTATCCCGTCTACCAGCAGACCCGCGCGGCAGTGTTTTCGAAGTTTGTTCCGATAACGGCTGCGCACGGTTTCCAACCCAGCGGGAGATGCTCATGTTCAGGCTGTCGCCGCTCATTTCCCGCATCGGTGGCAGCGTACGGCCTGTGATCGGAGCCGCGCCTCCGTTGCCTGATGAACCGGCCCTCGTGGTTTCGGTGCTTCGCTCTGAATCGGTCACCGACAAGGAGTTCCAGGCGCGCGTAGACGAGCAACGCATCCTGCAAATGTATGACGGCGTTAAGCATCTGTCGGCTCAGCCGCCGAGGACCGCCTTCATGTTTACGGATCCCCACTATCGCATCACGGAATTGCGGCATCTCAGTGCTCGAGAAGTATCTCTGGCAGCCCGGTACGTCGACCGCTTTCAAGACGAAGGCAAAAAGACCCTGATTCGCGCTGCCCTGGCTCCCGCGTACGCAGCCGTCGACCAGAAGGTCGCGAAGGAGTGGCTCCTTGAAGCACGTCAGGCCCTGAGTCATACGGATCCCGGGCTGGATAAAGTTCGTCTCGGTTTGGTAATCGCGCTGGGACTTACTGCCCTCGGCGATCGCCATCAGCCAGTCCCGCTGTTCCTCCAATCGCTCGACCTCGGCATGGAGTTGTACGGGGTCGATCTCCTTGGGGCTGCCGGTACAGCAAGCTATGTATCTGATTACCTGGGCTGTCTCTGTGAAGCCACCGAGCAGATGGCCCACGCTGACACCTCTGAATATCTCCTTTCGCGGATCAGTCGCGCGGGCAGTCCGGCGCTTCGTGCCGCACTCCTGTCAAGCTATGCCCGCGGGCGCGCGGCCGCTGCTGACACCGTCGGCGGACGATAACTGCAAGCGTTGCGTGCCCGGCGGATCTGCCGACCTCAAGCCGGGTTGGTCGCAACCCGTCTTCTTGTGCCTGCCCGCTAAAGAAATCGCGCGTCCCGCCGATACCTCCTATGTGAAAACAGTTGTAGTTTGCGATTCCGAACCGGTGGCGATGGAGGGTCTGCGTCTTCTTCTGCAAGGCGGAGACGCGATGCGGCTGGTAGCCGCGGAGGGCTCTCCGGCGGAAGCCATGGACGCCATTCGCGATTTGAATCCCTGCCTGGCCGTATTCGACAAGAATTTCGGCCTGGAGCGCGTCATGGACTGCTTGCGCCGGCTGCGCGATTTCGGCTGCGACACCCGCGCCGTGGTCTGGGGATCTGCAATTTCCGAGTCCGACGCGCTACGGCTGCTGCGCGCGGGAGCGAGCGGGGTGATCCGTAAGAGCGCATCGCTCGAACTCCTGCGCGAGTGCCTCGATGCGGTAGCCGCCGGGCTGAGCTGGATTGAGCAGGGGATGATCGAGTCGGCCGAACGGCCTGCGCCGTCCCGCCCGCCGCTCACGTACCGCGAACTACAGGTTCTGGAGCTGGTGGAGCAGGGGATGAGCAACAAGGCCATTGCGGCCGAGCTCGGCATCCGCATCGGAACGGTGAAGATTCACCTTCGCCACATCTTCGAAAAGACCGGCATCCACGGCCGCTACGGTCTGGCCCTCTCCGGTCTGCGCGCCCGCACCACAACTGCCGACGGGAAAACCGCAGCGGATGGCGGGAACATCCCCGGTGACGGTGGGAATGACGGCCCGCCGGTTGCTGCCCCCGGCGAGCCCGGTTCGCCACGTTCCGGCCCAGATGCGGCGCGAGCCAGCCTCCAAATCCGCATTTGCTAGAATTCTCTGGTGTCCCAACTGTTCGAACGCAAGCCCATTGCCGCGCTGATGTCGGAGACGGAAAGCGCGGGCGGGCTGAAGCGGAGCCTTGGCGCCGGCGATCTCATCATGCTGGCGATCGGCGCGGTGATCGGAGCGGGGATCTTCGGCGCCATCGGGACGGCCGCTGCGGGACAACTCGGTCCGAACGGCGAGGTCATCCGCGCCGGCGCCGGGCCGGCGCTGGTCTTTTCGTTCCTGCTGCTCGGCGGTGCCTGCGCCTTGGCCGGCCTCTGTTACGCCGAACTCGCCGCGATGATTCCGCAGGCCGGCAGCGCGTACGCGTACTCGTATGCCACCCTCGGCGAGCTGGTCGCCTGGATCATCGGCTGGGACCTGATTCTCGAATATGCCGTCGGCAACGTCGCTGTGGCGATTTCCTGGGGCGATTACTTCAACACGCTGCTGCGCGGCATCGGCATAAACCTCCCGGCTTTTCTCAGCACGGGTTACCGCACGGCGCTGCTCAGCCCCGATCCCCAGATCCACGGGCTGCTGCAATCCGCGCCGCACTTCGCCGGTATTCCGGTTCTGGTGAATCTGCCGGCGTTCGGCATCGTCATGCTGATTACCTGGCTGCTGCTGCACGGCGCGCGGGAAAGCGCCACGGCCAACAACATCATGGTCGCGGTCAAGCTGGTGGCGCTGGCGATCTTCGTGGGCGTCGGCCTCACCCATATTCACCCCGCCAATTTGCATCCGTTCGCGCCGAACGGCTTCCGCGGCATTCACCAGGGCGCGGCCATCGTCTTCTTCGCCTACATCGGCTTCGACGCCATCTCGACCGCCGCCGAGGAGACCCGCAACCCGCAGCGCAACCTGCCCATCGGCATCCTGGGCGGGCTCGGCATCTGCACGCTGATCTACGTGATCGTCGGGTTCGTTCTCACCGGCATGGTACCCGCCAAAGAGCTGGCGGTGGCCGATCCGCTGGCGCGCGCGCTGCAGCTCGCGGGCTTCCAACGCGTCGGCGGCCTGGTCGCACTCGGCGCGGCCGTGTCGATGGCCGCCGTGCTGCTTGTATTTCAGTACGGCCAGCCGCGCATCTTTTTCGCCATGGCGCGCGATGGACTGCTTCCGCAGTGGGCCGCGAAGATCCATCCGCGCACGCGCATCCCCTGGACCACGACGCTGCTCACCGGCATCTTCGTGGCCCTCTGGTCCCTGGTGGGAGATGCCGCGGAAACCTACGACCTGACGAATATTGGCACGCTCTTCGCCTTCATACTGGTGAGCATCGGAGTTCTGGTGCTGCGCTATAAGGAGCCGGAACGACCGCGCCCCTTCCGCGTCCCGCTGGTGTGGCCCGTGACGATGCTCTCCGCCGGCGGCTGCCTGTTCATCATGCAAGGCCTGCCGCACGAAGCCTGGGAGCGGTTTTTGATCTGGCTGGTGATCGGCCTGCTGCTCTACGTGACGTATGGGTATCGTCACAGCGGCCTGCACGGAAAGAAGGCCGGGAAACCGTTGCCGCAGGACGTCCATTAACCGTCCCGCGTGCGGCGAACTGGAGCGCCGCCGGACGAGCGCGGCCCATGGCGGGCCGTGCTCATCCACGCGCGATCCCGGTTACCGCTTGCGCTGGCCCTGCGTCTGGTGACGGATCTTCTTCTTGTTCGATCCGCGAGCCACGCCCGCGGCGCGCTTGGCCTTCGGCGCCGCTTTCTTGCGCGCCGCGCGCTTCAGCTTTTTCCGTTCTGCCTTATCCTCGATGTTCTTCGTGTTCATCAGTTTCGCTTTAATCCTGCGTATTTTTCAACGAGTTTCTTGAGCCCGAATTTAGGGAAGTTTACTGTGATCTTAGCATCCTCGCCTTCCCCTTCGCGCCGCACCACGGTCCCGGTCCCATACTTGGGATGCTCGACCGTCATCCCCGTACGCGCCGCGCGCCGCACGGGCGGAGCCGCCGCGGGCAGCGGCTTAGTGGCCAGCGGCGGCCGCGGAAACTGGGACGGCTGATGCGCCGGCGGACGGTGCGCCGGCTGCATCGTATTGGCCGGGGGCCGCGGAGCCGACGGCGCGCCGGCAGCCGGCCGCGGTCCCACAGTCTGCCGCGGTCCGTTGAACGGCAGCCCGCGTTCCCCAAAAAACTGGTTGATGTTCTCGATCGAGTTGTAGGTCTTGCCCGTGAACGTGTTGCGCCGCGCGGATTGCCGGGCGTCGTAGCGTTCGCTGAACAGGTTCACCTCGCCCGGCTCGTCCTGCGGACCCAGGTTTTCGATCAGCTCCGACGGCACTTCGCCCAGGAACCACGAGGGCGTCGACCGCTCCTGCTCGCCGCCGCCGAAACGCCGCCGGTAGCGCGCCCACGTCAGCACCAGCTTTTTGCGCGCGCGCGTCATCCCGACGTAGCACAGCCGCCGCTCCTCCTCGAGCGCCTCTTCCGAATTCATCGACCGGCTGTGCGGGAACAGCCCCAGCTCCATGCCCGAGAGAAACACCACCGGAAATTCCAGGCCCTTGGCGTTGTGCAGCGTCATCAACGTCACCGGCGCCTGCTCGTCGAATGCATCGGTCTCCGCCACCAGCGCCGCGTGGTCCAGGAAGTCACCCGCCGTTTCGCCACGCTCCGCCGCCTCGGCCGCGGCGTTGATCAGCTCGTTCAGGTTTTCCAGGCGCGTTTCGGATTCGGGCGTCTTCTCCTGCTCGAGCATCCGCCGGTACCCGGTGCGGTCCAGGATGAAGCGGATCAGCTCCGGCAGGCTCTGCGATCCCGCGACCAGCGACATCTCCTGCACCAGGTTGCGGAACGCCACCAGCGCCGACTGCGCCCGCGTCGAAAGCCCCTGCCCGTCGATGATCCGGCCGATCGCATCCCACAGCCCGATGCCGTTCTCCCGCGCGACCGCTTCGATCTGCTCCATCGTGGTTTTGCCGATCCCGCGCGCCGGCGTGTTGATGATGCGCAGCAGGCTCGCCGAATCGTTGTTCGAAAGGGCGAGCTTCAGGTACGCCACCGTGTCCTTGATCTCGGAACGCTGGTAAAAGCTGAACCCGCCGACGACGTTGTACGAGCGCCCGTAGCGCCGCAGCGCCTCTTCGATCTGCCTCGACTGGAAGTTGGTCCGGTACAACACCGCCACATGGTCGCGCGGGTTTGAAGCCAGATGCTTTTCAATCGAATCCGCGATGAACAGCGCCTCATTTTCCGCGTCGAAGCCCGCGTAGAGACCGATCCGGGACCCCGCCGCCGCTTCCGTCCACAGCTTCTTGCCCTTGCGCGCCTTGTTGTTCTCGATGACTGCGCCCGCGGCCGCCAGGATGTTCTTGGTCGAGCGGTAGTTCTGCTCCAGCCGGATGGTCTTGGCTTTGGGGAAATCGCGCTCGAAATCGAGAATGTTGCGGATATCCGCCCCGCGCCAGCTATAAATCGACTGGTCCTCGTCGCCGACCACGCACACATTGCCGTGGGCTTCGGTCAGCAGCCGCATCAGCTCGTACTGGCTGCGATTGGTGTCCTGGTATTCATCCACCATCACGTAGCTCAGCCGCCGGTTCCAGGCTTCGCGCGTCGGCTGGTCGGTGTGGAGCAGGCGCACCGCTTCGAGCAGCAGATCGTCGAAATCGAGCGCATTGGCGTTGCGCAGCGTTTTCTCATACTCCTCGAAGACCGCCGCCACGCGCTCCGATTCCTGATTCACCGCGTTCTTGTAGAGATCCTGCGGCGTTTCCCTGCGGTTCTTGGCGGCGCTGATCCGCGACAGCACGGCGCGGTACTGCAGGAAATCCTTCTCATCCAGGCCCAGCGCCCGGTACGCCGCTTTAATCAGCGAAAGCTGGTCGTCATCGTCATAGATCGTGAAACGCCGGGTGAATCCGGGGCGGACGCGCGCCAGCGGGTCGCCATCGCGCCGTAGAAGGCGCACGCAGAAGGAGTGGAACGTCGAGACGTTGGGCGCCGAATCGAGCGGCACGCCATCGAGCAGCTTCGCCACGCGTTCCCGCATCTCGTTCGCCGCCTTATTGGTGAAGGTTACGGCCAGCACCGCGGAGGGCGGCACATGCCGGGAGGTAATGATATGGGCGATGCGATGGGTGATGACCCGGGTCTTACCGCTTCCGGCTCCCGCCAGAATCAGCAGCGGCCCTTCAGTGTGAGCGACGGCTTCCCGCTGCTGCGGGTTCAGGCCTTTCAGGAAATCCATCAAGAATTAGGGGACCACCTAAGTGTAACACGTACACCCGTTTGGCCTGATAAACGGCGAAATTACCGTGACGCCGCAGGCGACCGCAACGGCGTCCCCGGTCCCGGCGGAATCAGCAAAGCCGCCAGCACCGCCACCAGGAGGACCACCAGAGTGAGCACATCGGGATTGAACATCTATCTCCTCTTCCGGCCTACACGTCTGCTCCAACCCACGAGCGATCTCCGGAACCGAAACAGAACAGGTGCGCTCCGCCTGAGGGTACTGCTAGCGTGCTGTAGGAACTTTTGTATCTTATCACAGCTTTTCGCGATTTTTCCAGCTTTTGGCGGCTGCCCGCTACCGCAACAGGCCCCGCACCCGCAGCCAATCGGCGAGCCGCGCGGGCCATGTCCCGAGCGTGGCATCCGTCGCCGCCAGTCCGACGCCGTGCGGTCCGTGCTCGTAAACGTGCAGTTCCGCCGGCACCCCCGCCTTGCGCAGCGCCTGGTAGAACAGGAGGCTGTTCTCCACCGGCACCACCGGGTCGTCGCTGGTGTGAAACAGGAACGTGGGCGGCGTCTGCGCGGTCACCTGCAATTCGTTCGAGAGGCTCTCGACCAGCTTCGGGTCGGGGTTGTCTCCGAGCAGCGCGCGCAGCGATCCCCGGTGCACGTACGGCGTGGTGAACGAAATCACCGGGTAGCAGAGCACCGCGAAGTCCGGGCGGCTCGAGGCGCGGTCGATCGGATCGGCCGCCATGGCGTTGCCGCCGTCGAAATGGGTGGCCGCCGTCGAGGCCAGGTGTCCGCCCGCCGAAAAGCCCATGATTCCCACGCGGTCCGGCATCACGCGATACGCCCCAGCACGCGCGCGCACGGTGCGAATGGCGCGCTGCGCGTCCCCCAATTCCACCGGATGGTGGTATTTCGGGCCGAGCCGGTATTTCAGAACAAACGCCGCCACGCCGAGCGAATTCAGCCATCGGGCCACCTGATCGCCCTCGTGGTCCATCGCCAGGTGGCTATACCCCCCGCCGGGGCAGACCACTACCGCCGTCCCCGCGCCGCGTCCGGGAGCCAGCAGGTATGGGGTGAGCGTCGGTTTGTCGATATCCGCGCTCCCTTGCGCCCCGGGAGCGCCGTCCGGCCAGAGCAACTCCGGCTCCGGGGCCCTCTGCGCTGGCAGGACCGACGCCGCTAGCGTGAGCACAATAACCAGTTTCATGCAAAACAAGATATCAGCTTACGGGTGGCGCGGACGCCCGGGCTGCGCCGAACCGAGTGTCCGCAGCAGTACTTTACCTCGGACTTCGCTACCTTTAGTACCGATCTAAGCCATTGGTTCCATTTGGCTGAATTCAGCCCGCCGGTATCGAGAGATAGACAAAATACGTGGTTCTAAATCGGGCATTCTCGGTTAAAGTATTCCTAACGGCACATGCGAAAGTCCTCCAGCCCACGCCTGGAACTCGCCCACGTTCTGCTTGCGCACGGTGAATTGGCGCCGCGGCTGACGCTGCAGACGATCCTGCAGGCGGGCGGCTATGCCGTGGACGTCGCTGCCACTCCGGCGGAAGCCGTTGCCAAGCTCGATCAGGGCAAATACGAACTTGTTTTGAGCGGCGATGAACCGGGTTTTCGACCGATCCTGGCCTACGCTCGCGTCAAGGAATACCGCCCGGCCACCGCCATGATCACGGCGTATGAACCGTCCCGGCGAAAACCCGTAACCCGAATGGATTCCGAGGTTTCGATCTATACCGAGAACGTCCCGAACCTGCTCGCCAAGGTGGCGGACCTGATCGGCTTGCGGGCCATCCGGCGTTACCGCCCGGCGCGGCAGGCCGTCTGAAGCTGGGCGGTACGCCCGCCCGTTTCCTATGTTCCTCTCCGCAGTGACCCGCGGAACGCGCCGCGGTGGAGTTGCCGCCGCCAGTCGGCTGCTCCGGCGGCCCTCCGCGTGATGTCTACTTCCCGTGTCCGCCGCCGCCCGCGGCGCCGCCTCCGCCGTGGCCCGCGGAACCGGCTCCGGCCGCTCCGGCGGAACTCGATCCCATGCCCGCCGAACCCGCATGGCTCGACCCGCCAAAGCCCGGTCCGGGAGAAGATGCAGAGGAAACCGCGCCGGAATAGCCGCTCATGCTCGATGCGGCGCGGGTATAACCCGGAGCCCCGGTTCCGTATCCGGGATCATTGCCGTACCCGCGGCCCGGATTCCAGCTATAAACCGGCCGTGGCGCGAAGAAGGCGTTATAAACCGCGAACGGGCTCCAGTAGGCATAGCCGTACGGGCTCATGATTCGTCCCTGGCACGGAATGTAAGTGCCGAGGCCGTAGTATGGGTTGTAGCTCCAAGTCCCCCACGGCCGCGCAAACGGGCCAGTTCCATATGGGCCGCCGTAAACGCTGTAGCCGGCCGAGCCGTAGCACGGGTCGCTGGCGTAGCCGCCGTAGCTGCTGGTGGCCTGCTTGGCCGCCGAGATATTGGCGTTCGCCAGCAGTTCGCCGCGCCGCCGGCTCCAGTGGTCGAGCGAATCGGTCTGGGCGATATCGAATTTCTCCACTGACGCTACCGGGCCGCTCAATGCGATCATCTTTCCGGCCGGGACGGAGGTGTTCTCACCGCCCAGGGCGGCCTCAGCCGTTCCTTTGAAGACCTTCATCCGCGCCGGTTCGGCATCGAAGCGGTAAATGCCCGGCTTGGTGAGCGAAACTGTGCCGTCCTTGCAGACCACCGTCACAGTGGCTTCCTTGGCGAGGTCGTCCACTTCCACGACGCCGGAACCGGCCAGCAGCTCCACACGGGTATCGATCAGCCGGTTGCTGATCATCTTGAACGAGCTTTTCTCCGCGATGCGCAGGAAGACGCCTGGGGGCAGCAGCACTTCGGCGCGGCCCTCTTCGGTGCGGAAGGTCATGCCTTCCTTCACCTCGCCGAATTGCGACGGCTGCATGGTGTACGGCTTATCGCCGAGGAAGGCGTCGCCTTCCACCCAGTTGATCACGCCGCTTTTGGCGCCGATCACCGTTTGCGCGAATGCCGGGAGCGCTCCCAGCGCCAGGACTGCCAACGAAGCCCCGCAAAGTCCAAGCCGCTTCATCATGGACACCTCGCATTCAGAGTGGAGAGTTCCCCGGCTAAAGTCAAGCGGGTCTTTGGGGCTATCGGCACGGCTATGCCGCCCGCGCCCAGCCGCACAATGGCAAATCAGGTTTTTTCCTATGCCCCGGGGCGCCGCCGCTACCATGGGAATTGAGAGTTCCCGCGGCAATCCGGAGTGCCGCGGGCGCCCATTCCAAAGTCGAAAAAAAGGAGCCCATGTATGGCAGACCGTTATGAGGAAAGGGATCGCGACCGCTTCGGAGGCCGCGAAGACTGGGACCGCAATCGCGAATTCGGCGCAGAGCGCTACGAACGGCCGGAGCAGAGCCGCGAGCGGCGGTATACCGCAAGCCGCAATTATGAAGACCCCTACTCCGCAGGACGCCAGGACCGCCCGCGCGGGCAGGGATTCTTTTCTCACGAAGATTGGCGGGGCGGCGAAGGCCGGCGCCGGGACACCGAATTCGACGAGCGCTACGGCGCGGAGCGCGACGAGTTCAGCTCCCGCGGCGATTGGGGCGCCCAGGGTACCTGGGGCACTTTCGGCAACCGGCCCGATTACAGCCGCGATTACGAATTCCGCACCCGCGCCGGCTGGGGACGCAATCCCGAATGGGAGCGCGGCGGCCGCACAGGCTATAGCTACGGCGGCGGTTACGGGACCGGCTATTCCGGCCGCTCCGAGAGCGGGTGGGGCGGCAGTTATGGCGGCTATGGCGGCGGCGTCACCGCTTTCTCGGGTGGCATGGGCGCCTACGCCGAGCGCGGACGCTTCGCCGGCCGCGGCCCCAAGGGCTGGCGCCGGTCCGACGACCGTATCCGGGAGGACATCAACGAGCGCCTCACCGATCACCCCGATATCGACGCGACCGAGATCGATGTGCAGGTGAAGAACGGAGAAGTCACCCTCACCGGCACGGTCGATGAGCGCTACGCCAAGCGGCTGGCCGAGGATGTGGCCGAAAACGTCTCCGGCGTGCGGGAAGTGCACAATGAGCTCCGGATTCAGTCGCGCGGGGAGCAATCCGCCAGCGCCGCTGGAGGCGCAATCCGCAGCAAATAAATGTTCGAAAGGGTACACTGAGGGGAAGGAGCGTGCCCCCTCAGTGTCCAACCCTTACGCGTTTCTCGATCCCCAAGCGGCGTTTCCCCTGCCCAAGTCCTTCGATTACCGCGACTACATCGAGACCGAGCAGGAAATGTGGGCGCTGTTTCCAGAGACTGAGGGCCTGCGGGTCAACTTCTGCCAGATGGGGCTGACCGCGCGGATCTTCGTCGAGTCGCGCGGCGCCGGAGCGCTGGGAGACGACGAAACCTATTTCCTGATGCCGTGCGAAGATCGCACACTTCGCCCGGTCCGAATGCGCCCGCTGCGGCGCCTCACGCTCGATGAGTTCCGTATGAGCCACCTCACCGCCATGCGGCTGGCGGAGAAGCTCACCGGCACGGCGCAGGTAATGCAGGAGATTCACCTGCAGATCCTGGGGCCGGAGATACTCGAGGGCTAACTAAAAGATCTTTGACGCAGAGACGCGGAGACACAGAGTAAACCGTTCCTCTGCGTCGCTGTGTCTCTGCGTCAAAAGCTACAGCCGCACGATTTTGGGAGAGCTGAACTTCTTCAGCGCATTGCGCGTGTCGACGATCAGCGGGGCGCGTGAGACCAGGCCGGCGTAGTCGAAGCCAGTGTGATCGGTGATGATCACGGCGCAATCGGCGTTCGCGGCCTCGGTTTCCGGGCTGGCTTCGAGCTGATGGCCATCCAGCCGTAAGACCGGCACGTGCGGGTCGCTATACGTGATTTGCGCGCCGCGCTTTTCGAGCAGCAGAATCACATCGAGCGCCGGCGATTCGCGCATATCGTCGATGTCGCGCTTGTAGGCGACGCCCATCACATGGATACGCGAGCCCTTCACCGGCTTGCCGGCGTCGTTGAGCGCGTTCTGCACTTTGTCGACGACGAAGTGCGGCATCTGGCCGTTGATGTACCCGGCGAGCTCGATGAATCGCGCCTCGATGCCCGCCTGCTTGGTCTTCCAGGAAAGATAAAACGGGTCGATCGGGATGCAGTGCCCGCCCAGCCCGGGGCCGGGGTAGAACGGCATGAAGCCGAACGGTTTGGTGGCGGCCGCGTCGATCACTTCCCATACGTTGATCCCCATGCGGTCGCACATCAGCGCGATTTCGTTCACCAGCCCGATGTTGATCATGCGGAAGGTGTTTTCGAGCAGCTTCACCATCTCCGCGACTTGCGTTCCGCTGACGGGCACTACCGTCTGCAGCGCCTGCGAGTAGAACAGGCGGCCCATTTCGGTGCACGCCGGCGTCACGCCGCCGACTACTTTGGGGATATTCGAGGTCTGGTACTTCGGGTTGCCGGGATCGACGCGCTCGGGCGAAAAGCAGAGGAAGAAATCTTTGCCGACCTCCAGACCCGACTTGGCCAGCATCGGCAGCACGACTTCATCGGTGGTGCCGGGATAGGTGGTCGATTCCAGGATGACGAGCATCCCCGGGTGGAAATAGCGCGCGATCTCCTGGCAGGCGGACACGATATAGCTCATGTCCGGGTCTTTGGTCTTGCGCAGCGGCGTGGGCACGCAGATGTTGATGGTATCGAGCTCGGCTACTGCGGAAAAATCGGTGGTGGCGCGCAGTTTGCCGCCTTCGACGAGCGGGGCGAGCGTGGCGCTGGCGATATCGCCGACATAGGAATCGCCGGCGTTGACGGCGCGCGTCTTCGGTTCGCTCAGGTCGATGCCGGTGACGCCGAATCCGGCTTTGGCGAACTCGACGGCGAGGGGCAAGCCCACGTAACCCAGGCCGACAATGCCAACGCGCGCGGTGCGATCCTGAATCTTCTCCCGTAGATGCCGGGCCGTAATAGCTGGTTGAGCCTCACTCATAGAAACGCACATTTTCCCACACGGTGCGGCAACCTGCCTCCCACCGACATCCTAGTACCGTACATCTACAGCCATCCGGACGCGGCAGGATTTCCGTGAATCTACACCGCAACGAACGCAGCCGTTACGGTGTGATGATTTTCGGTGGCCGAGCGGGCGCTGGTGGGCGGGACATCCGAGTTTGGGTGTAGATGAGTGGAAGCCGGGAGTGTTTCAAAACAATTTCTGCTGCGTATGTTGCGTGGCCCAGCGTTCGAACGAAGGAAGATTCAAAGCGCCGCGAACTTCCGAGCGCAGGCGCGACATGGCGATCTCGCGCCGTGTCGAGTCGGGCACGCGGGCAAACCAGTCGGGCTGCTCGCGGCGGATGATCTTCAGTTGGTCCCGCAGCGCCGCCTCGAGGCGCTCGTCCGGGTAATGGGAATCCAGATACCGCGAGATCTGCTGTTCCGTATACGTGTCGTATTCGTTCTTGAGCTGCAAGCGCCGGAAATACTGATCGCTGGCGGCCTCCTGCCTTGCCTTGAGCAGCCGGCGCTTCTCAGCGGTTTGAAACTCGGGCGGAACGGCGAGATTATTTTCGATCGCCCAGACCAGAAATCCCGCGGGATTGGCGATCTTTCCGCGGCCGTGGCGGTCCTGCTGGATCAGATGCTCGGCATATTCGATCTGGTCGGCGACCGGCTGCTCATCGTCGATGTCGAGTGCCAGCTGACGCGCCTTCCTCTCAGCTACACCGCGCTGGATCAGCTCACCGACCCAGGACGGCAGACGCGCTTCGAGAGCCGCGCGCGCCTCCAGGTTCACCACGGCGGAAAGATTCGGCAGCGAAAGCAGCCGCTTGCCCGGCGAAAGCGTCAGCTTGAAATCGGCGCCCCGCGATGTCCGGGTCAATTCCCAGCTCGAAAGGTATTCGATCTCGACGAGCTCCTGGAGCGACGGCTCCAGCACGGATCTTGCCTTCGAGAGGTGCGGATATTCGCGGATATTCAGCAGTTGGCAAAGGTCCGGGTAGCGCTTCTCGATGGTCTGCCCGCGGCTGGCGTAAAACCACACGCTCAGATGGCCGAACAGCGCCTTGGAAATATCGCGTTTCAGCATCAGGTAGGAGTTGAAATCGAGCGGCAGCAGGTATCCCTGGTTGAGATTGGTGAGCTGCCACTGCGAAAGGTATACCTGATAGAACTCCGAGCGGCTGCCGTCGTGCAGCTCCTCGCCGACCAGAACCACGCGGTCGAAGACGTGGAAGGTATCGGTTGCGTACTGGCGGCGGTCGGCCAGAAAGATCGAGGCCTCGGACATGATGGTCGTGGCCACCATGCGCTTGCACCAGTCGTTGATCTCGTCGTAGTGGAAACCGCCCTTGCGCAGCCGCAGGAGCTTGATCATATCGGCGCCGCTAAAGCGGATCGGGTTGGTCAATTGTCCCTGAAATTCCCGCTGGTCCAGGGCGATTTTCATGAACGCCATGTACTTGTCGCGGTCCGCGGTGGTCGGCAGACCCAGGCTCGGAATTCCTTCGATTATGGCCTTGGCATGGATCCGCTGGCCGTCCGGGCGGCGAAAGACCTGCAGGATCGTCCGGGAAATTGCCTTGCTAGCGGTAGAGGCGAAGAAGCCCAGTGAGTGGAGGCTTTTTTCGACTCGAACCAAGTCGACCTCTTCCACAACCACAGGCAGGACCGATTGATTTTCGGCGGTGGGATTTGGCATGGTGATCCCCGGCATGGCGCGGGTTACTGTGTTGCAGTGTACTATGGGGAACTCAAGAAAGACTCTAGCAAATTGTAAATCTTTTTAATTCAGTGTTTTACAAGGGAAAAATTGCCACGGACCTACACTTTTCCCGCCGCCATCCTACACCACCGCTTCCGCGCACCTTCACCGGTTCTGGCGCGCTCCTACACCGGATTACCCTGGATCTACACCCGATTTCCGCCCGACTTCACCGGTTTTCCATGGAACTACACCGGCGGCGCAGCCGGAAATCCAGGACTGAGTGGGCGATCCAACCCTCGGAAGGCGCAAAATTGCCACCGAACTACACCGATTTCCACACAACTACACCGTGCTTCGAGGCGGCTAAATTCTAGAATTTATTCGGCTAAGATACGGTGACAATGAAAATTGCCACGCAACTACACCGCGGCCGGGGGCGGATCGCAGAGTGCCGGCCGGGCTTCCCGATGCGCCGGCGAAGGAAAAGCGGTCACAGGAGATCGGGAATTTTACTACTTCCGTTTATCACGCGATAGAACAACAACTTAGCAATTTCGGTTTGCTTCCCGGCGCGAATTGGCGAGGGTGATCGCGGTTGCCGGATGCTATTTTGTCGAACGGAGGTAGGGATGTTGTTTCGCGTACTATTCTTGCTGGCCGGTTGGAACGCCGCGATGGCCGTAGCGCAAACCCAGGTGGATTTACGGACGCAGGCCAAGCAGGTCGACTTTACGGCTGCCCTTCATACAAAACCGGTGAAAACCGGCGGCGCGCTGCCGACGACCTGCACCTTGGGGGAGATGATCTTTCTGACTACCGCGCCGCCGGGGGCAAACCTGTACGCCTGCACGGGCACGAATATCTGGTCGCTCCAAGGCAATACGGCGAATGCTTGCGCGGTGGACGGGTCATCCGGCACGGCGGCGTTCAACGCGGGAAGCTGTTCGACATTCAGCCTGAGCCTGAGGGGCGCACCAGTCACCGCATCCTCGTTTACGGGAGGAGTCGGAGGAGCGACGTACACCATCCTCATTGCCGAGGACTCGACCGGGGGATGGACCTTCAGAAATCCAGCGAACTGGATTGCGCCGTGCCAGGTGGATCAGAGCGCCGGAGCCACGACCACCGAGATCGGCTGGTTCGACGGCGCCAATCTGAATATCTACACCTGCTCGTACAGCAAAAGGCAGTCGGTGCCATACATCGGATCGTTTACCGGCAGCACGTTGACGATACCGGCAGCGGTTCACCTGCAGGGGCCCCATCCTTTCATCCGGGTGTACGACTCCAGCGGCTACGAAGTCGCAGTGCCGACTTATTGTCTGAACGCCGGAGGGGCGAAAGTGGGCTGCGCGGATGCCAACAGTTCTGGGGATCTCGTGATTGCCCAGATCGCGACGGGCACTTACACGTACGCCGTATATGGGCTGAATTCGCCGGGGCCTCCCGGCCCTCCCGGGCCGGCCGGACCAGCCGGGCCCGCCGGAGCGGCGGATTTTACGCCCACTCTGACGAGCAGCAGCGTGATTACGATCGCGGGCGGTAAGTTTCGCTACGGCAATAATTTCGTGAATATTGCCGGTCCTGTGACGTTCGGGCTGCAGACGGTTGCGATCGGCGGCATCACGGCGGGTAATCCCACGACGATCACGACCAGTGCTCCGATGACGAACCTGGTCAACGGGCAGGCGGTGAATGTGCAACTCAGCGGCTCCGGCACGGGATGCGCGGCGGCGAACGGGGTATTTACCGCCACTTATGTGAGTCCGACGCAGTTCAGCATCCCGGTGGATACCTCGGCAGGCTGCAGCAGCGCATCGGGCACGGTCGGGGCGGCGGGCGGCGGAGTGGCGGTGGTTTTTGCGAACAGCTCGGGGCAAATCGAGATGGACCACGCCGCTTCAATGGGCGCCCTGGCTTATGCCAACGGCGCCGGGGCGGTGGTCAACCAGAGCGCGACGGCGACTTTTCCCAATGGCAGCGTGCCGATCGCCTATGTAACGGTTGCCGCGGGGCAGTTTTCGGGGATCACGGATCAAAGGGCCATGCTCTACAGCATGGTGGTGCAGAGCGGGCAGGGGATCGATGTGGCGACGAGCGGAGGGCAGGCGGTGGTGAGCGTGGCTCCCAACGTGGCGCAAGTGGACCAGCCATCGGTGTGGGTCAACTCAGTGGACATGCACATGGCGACCAGGACTCTGCCATGGAGGACCGGCACGGGATCGCCCAACGGGCGCGACTACTGCGCCAGCCCGGGCGAAGCGTATTTCCAGACCGACGTTCCGGCGTTGTGGGTGTGTACGGCCGCGGGGACTCCGGGCGCATGGGCGCGGGCGAGCAGTCTATGAGGAGACGGAAGGGCATGAAGAGAGCGTGTTTTTTGGCGGCAGCGGCGGTCTGCGGCATGGCGCAGACCAGAGATGCCGCGCCGCGAACGATTGCGAACGGGACGGCTGACCCGGCCAATTGTTCGATCGGGGACCTCTATGTCAATACCGCGGCGGCGCCGACGTTGAAACTGGCGACCGCAACGGCTCCGTGCGCCTGGACGGCGCTGGGGGCCGGGAATGGCGGCAGCCTCCTGAGCGGCAGCGGCGCACCGTCTTCGGGGCAGGGAAATAACGGCGATTATTTCCTACGCACGGACAGCTCGTGTCTGTACGGTCCGAAGGCGAGCGGGGCGTGGCCGGGCAGTTGCACGCCGCTGATCGGGCCGCAGGGGCCGGCGGGCGTGCAGGGCCCGGCGGGTCCAACCGGGCCGACGGGTCCGCAAGGGCCGATGGGTCCTACCGGGCCGGCGGGCGCCGCGGGAAGCAACGGCAACACGGTGCTGAACGGGACGAGCGGGCCGGCTGCGGGGCAGGGAAACAATGGGGACTTCTTTCTGCGCACGGACAGCTCGTGTCTGTACGGTCCGAAGGCGAGCGGGGCGTGGCCGGGCAGTTGCACGCTGCTGATCGGGCCGCAGGGAGCGGCAGGCGCGCAGGGACCGGCGGGAGCGACCGGGCCGACAGGACCGCAGGGGCCGGCGGGCGCCGCGGGAAGCAACGGCAACACGGTGCTGAGCGGGACGAGCGGGCCGAGTGCTGCGCAGGGAAACAATGGGGACTTCTTTCTGCGCACGGACAGCTCGTGTCTGTACGGTCCGAAGGCGAGCGGGGCGTGGCCGGGCAGTTGCACGCCGCTGATCGGACCGCAGGGAGCGGCGGGCGCGCAAGGCCAGGGATTCAATTTCCGGTCTGCCTGGCAAGCTAATACGACCTATAACGCCTATGACGTGGTGACATATGGCGGCCAAACGTATGAGGCGGACCACACCTTCACAAGCGGGTCGAGTTTCAACGCGGGCAACTGGAATGTGTGGGCGCAGATGGGAGCCACGGGAGCGACCGGGCCGACAGGTCCGACGGGGCCACAGGGACCGCGATATCTCAACGCATTGGGCACGGCGGCGAAATGCCTGTCCGGCACGGCAGGTCCGGCATTCTCGCTTCCGGTGAGCGGCGCTCCGGCGGCTCTCTGCGAATCGGACGGCATTCAGGCATACCTGGATTTCGCGGCCAACAGCGCGCAGACGGCCTACGACCGGTTCGAGCTGCCGAGCGATTGGAATAACAGCCTGAAGGTGAACCTCGCGGCCTATTCGACCAGCACGAATGCGCCGGCGATCTCGATTGCGCTTGCTTGCGTGGGCTCCGGAGCTACAGCGTCGCCGAGCTTCGGCACGGCGCAGTCCATCAGCCTGACGCCGAATCCGGGGAGCGGAAGGACGCTGGTCACGACCACCCTGCTGACGGATGCGACGCACGCGGCGAAGGCGTGCGCGGCGGGGGACACGGTCGAGTGGCAGCTTTCGATTACGGCCAGCGCGGCGGCGGATCTGCGAGTGCTGAGCGTGAGGTTTACGGAGTAGCGATGCGGACAGCACTCTTGCTGGCTGCTCTGGCGGCGCCGCTGCAGGCCACGGTATACACATCCGTCGCGAACGGCAACTGCTCGACCAGCAGCACATGGAGCCCGGGCGGCGTGCCGGGTGATGGGGACCAGGTCATCGTAACCGGACACGCCGTGACGTGGGACGCCGGATGCAACAAGATTGGGACGAGCGCGACGGCGTATCAGACCGGCAGCGGCACGATTTCGATTTCGGGCAATACGGTGACGGGTTCGGGCACCAGTTTCACGACCCAGCTTACGGTAGGCAGCGTGATTCTTTGGGGCGGGCAAGCCGGCGGCACCCGCGTCATCACGGCAATCGGCAGCGACACGTCCGCGACGATCAATGTATCGTCGGCGGCCTCGAACGTGCCGTGGGGATTCCTGACGCCTGCGGTATATTGCACGAGCGGCGGATCGCTGACGGTGGCTCCTGGCGGCACGCTGACGCTGCACGGCTCTGCCGTGATCGCCTGCCCGTTTGTGTCGAGCTCGGCGAATGTCGTGTTCGATTCGACCACGCAAAACTATGCGTGGTACGGGGATTTCTCCGGCAGCGTGGCGGGTAGCTGGGTGGCGCACAACACGGCCAGCCAGCGGCCCGGAATCAGTTCGACCGGCGCGGCGGGATACATTTTCGGCACCAAGGGCGCGACAGTCGATTTCGATTCGGTAGACTTCACCAATCTCGGAGCTACCACCAGCCAGGGGAATGTGTTCTGCGGCTTGCCGCAGTCGTGCGCCATCACGATCGCACCGCAGGCCGGGACGGGCACGAGTATCTACAGCTTCAACAGCTGCACATTCACGCTGGTGGGAGCCATTTATCAGGTCAACAATTCGGATAATACCAGCAACGTGGTGTTTACGAATAACCGGGTGATTTCGCAGTCAGCCGGATGGCCTCTGAACGCCACGCCTTACTGGCTGCGGTTCCACAGCAACAAGTCTACGACCGGCTCGCGGACGGTGAAAAACAACGTCCTGGCGGTGCCGAATGGGAACGTGGTAATTGGCTTCGATAACGCCTGGGATTACGACGTAGAAAACAACATCGTACAGAGCGTGGTTACCGGCAACGGGAGCAACGGTCCTTTCAAGACCTTTGCGAACAACCTGCTCTATGTGAGAAATCATGGGCCGGGGAACACGCTGCAATCCTACCTGGGCGACATGGGGGACACAATCCAGAATCTCTACTATCTGGCGGATGAAGGCGACGGGCAGCAGATGACGAATCACATCATGCAGCCGAGCGATTCTCCGCAGCTCGTGGGCACCTGGACCCTGAACGGCTACATCTATGAGCGGGTTAGCCCGGCAGGGGCGCTGTTCACCCATATCGGCAATCCGCCGGCAGGAAAAACGGAGCTTTACGTTTATCAGAACGTGGTGACGCTGCCGAACTCCGAGGGCACGGGAATTGGCGGAGGCGGCATTTCGATGCGCGGCACGACGGATACGTCGGACCAGCTTACGCATAATACGCTGCTGGTGGGCCGCACGGCATCCTGCCTGGGGCCGTGGGGCTGCGCGGTATCGACCGATGTAATGGGAGCCGCGACCATCGGAGACTCGCAGTGCGGGTATACGGGAATCTGGACCGGCGCAGCCGAAAACATCGGCTGGATGAAAAGCCCGTGGAGCGGCGTCGGGAATTGGGGCGTGGCGTTCGCCTTCTCGCCGCCCTCGACCGGTTGTAGCGGCACGGTGGTGGATGCCATCGCGGCAGCCAATATCGCGGGAAATGCGTATTACAACCTGTCGCAAGGGACGATCTACAATTCGAGCCACACGAGCGGGACAGCCGCGACGGGCTGGGGTGGATTCAATTTCAGCACGAAACCGGCGTACGGACCGGATGGGGTTACGTTTGCCAGCGACAAAAACCTCGGTACAGGGAGCAACGAGATGACGCAAGGGCCGCGATTTGTGGATTCGACGCGGAATCTGGCGACCTTCGATAATTACCTGCGGCGGATCGGCGCGGCCGTCGCGGGCAATTACCGGGGCACGTGGGCGGCGGGGACTTCGTATGCCGTGGGGGATGTGGTGTCGGCTTCGTCTGCTGATTTCTATGGCGGGGCGACGATCTACTACTACTGCACGCAGGCACATACGTCGGCGGCGGGAAACTTCACGAACGGGCAGCCGGGATCGGCGGCGACCCGGAGCATCGCGGCTACTGCCACGGCGGCGAACAACAGCCCGACGCTTACACTTGCCGTCTCCAACAGCGCCATTGCGGCCGGGATGTATGTGACGGGAGTTGGGATCGCGGCGGGGACGACGGTTAGCTCGGTGAGCGGGACGACGATCGGGATTTCGCCGAACACGACCGGGGCGCTATCGAGCACGGCGGTGAACTTTGCGGCCGCCCCGGTCTCGGGGTATCGCGCGAACTGGCAATTCGCGTCGATCGCGGACATCGGGAACGCGCTGATTTCCGGGACGACGATCAAGGACAGCACGATCAGCTGCGGCGCGGGCTGCACCTACATTCAGGCGCTGACGGCGTGGGTGCGGCGCGGATTTGTACCGCAGAATCCGGCGCTGTGGTGCGGGGCGGACGGCAAGAGCATCGGCGCGGTGGACTTCTGCGGGGCCGGCAAGGCTTTCGTGGCGGCGATGCAGTAAGGGGGAGACGAGGCGCGATGCGAATTTCACTGATGCTGCTCGCCGCGGCCGCGGCGTTCGGGCAGGGCATTACGGTCAAACATACGGACGGGACGAGCCGAAGCTACGCCTACGCACAACTGCAGAGCGCGATCGACAACTCACTGTGCGGCGATGTGATCGAGCTGGACCCCGGAGCCGGCCGGCAGGGCACGGCGCCCTATGTGCTCCGCAACAAAGGATGCACGCAGTACACCACGATCCGATCCTCCAAGACTTACCAGTTGATGCCGGGGCAGCGGGTGAGCGGGCAGGATCAGCCGAACCTGGCCTTTTTGGGGCTGAACTCAGGCTGCACTGTGGTGAAGATCGAGCCCGGCGCGGGGTATTGGAGGCTGCAAGGGCTGGAGATCAGCGCCGCGCCGACCAACTGCGATTTCGGAGGCAACGCGCTGGTGTACTTCAGCTACGCTCTGGGAGGCGGCGGAGCGCTGGCGCGCCAGGATCTGTTTCCGCATCACATCGTGGTCGATCAGTGTTGGATTCACGGCATCGACAGCTACGATGTCCGCGATGGGGTTCAACTGGATGGGATTTCCATGCGCATCCAGAACAGCACGATCGAAAAGATCCGCACCGCTTCGACCAGCGGCGCGGAATCGCATGGCATCGTCAGTTACTCCGGGCTGGGGCCGAGCTGGGTGGTAAACAACACGATCTCGGCGGGGATGATTCAGACGCTGTGGGGAGGAGCGGACCCGACGATGCAGGGCGTCCGCACCGAGGGGCTGACGTATATCGGGAACTGGCTGTACCGGCCATTCAAGTGGATGGACTGGAGCGGCACCACCGATCCCTCCCCGCTAAGCCCATGTCCGGTGGACACGGACGGCCACGGCGCTACCTATCGGAATACCAGCCTCGGAACTTATTGGGAGTGCCAGGGCGCGGCGCCGGGGACGTGGATGCCGATCGGAGCTTCGACCTATACGGCGTTGACCAGCGCCCGCATTCCGACACCGGATAAGAACGTCTTCGAGCTGAAGGATGCCAGCCGGGTGTATGTGGAAGGCAATCTGTTCGATCAGGCATATTCCTGGAACTTCCAAAGCCAGCATGGCGCGTGTGTGCTGTTGAATCTCACGGGCAAGCCGCCGGACCGGATCAGCCATGTCGTGATGCAGAACAACGTCTGCCAGCACATGCCGTGGGGGATCTCGCAGGGACAGGTGCAGGGCACCGTGAATTGGGACAACGGCGGCGTGGCGATGCACAACATCCTGATCCGAAACAATGTATTCCAGTACCTGGGCGAGGCGCAATACACGAACCCGGGATTCGGAAACGTGAGTCTGTGGGGGCAGGATACGGTCTACCACCAGATGGGCGCGTGGTACGCCGGCGCTCTGACGGACGACCACAACACGGTCATCGGCGTGAATTCCACGATTACGAATCCGCAGAACAACGCGGCGGTGCGGCTGGATGGGCTGGCGACTTCGGGTCCTGTGTTTACGTCGGGCCAACGGGTCACCAATGGAATCATTACGGCGGGGCGCGCGCCGGTGATGAGCACGGTGGGAGGCGGAAATCTTTGGGGGGCGGTGATCACGGGCTGGGGTCCTTATGCGGAGCTTTCCAACAATGTTTTCCTGGACAATCTCGGCATCGGAACGGGAAACATGCTGGCTTCGACGCAGCACTGCGATCCAGGGGTTCCCAACTGTCCTTACAAGACGCCACACAACACGTATCCGCCGAGTTGTCTGGGATGCCAGTATCCGTCCCCTGCGGCGGTGAATTTTACGAACTATCCGGCGACCCTGAGCCTGCAGGCGGGATCGCCGCTGAAGGGCGCGGGGCTGGATGGCAAGGATTTGGGAGCCGATCTGAACACGGCGGCCTGGGCGACAGTGGGCGCGCCATATGGTGCGCTGAGCCCGTATCTCTCGATGAAAATCCGGGCGGTGATGCCGGGATCGGGATCGGTGCAGGTTCGGTTTACGCCTTACGACACGTCATCGTGCACGGTGGAGGCGCGCATCTACGGCATGCCGTCTTCGGCTCCGGTGGCGAGCGCGGTGGAGAATAGCGGGACGCTGGACCGGCTGGTCAATCTGACCGGGCTGGCGCGGAGCACGAAATATGCGCTGAAGGTCACCTGCGCGGGGGCGTATTACCGCGAGACAGATTTCCGGACCCCCTAGTTATAGAGCCGCTAAGTCAGCAGGCGCGCGGCGATGCCGGCGAAGCGGTTTTGGGAATGCTGCAAAATCTCGACCAGCTCGCGGGCGGCGGGCACTTTCCACCAGCGAACGAAGAGACAGTACGCGACGGCACCGACAACTGAGGTGGTGACCAGTTGAACGGGGGGATTTGAAATGCCGGCATGGCGGATGCCCCAGAGCCAGGCCTCGGCGACGGCAACCATGGCCAGGTTCACCTGGGCGACGGGCCAGAAGTTGCGGAGGTAAGTGGAAAACCGCAAATCCAGCAGTTTGAGTGGGAGCATGAGGTTGATCGGGAGCAGGGCGAGCCACATCAATGCGTAACAGTTTGCGACGCCCTGAATCCCCCAGCGCAGACCGAGAAAAAAGGACAAAACGTAGAGCGCGCCGGAAAATGTGCCCCAGGCGAACTGCCAGTCCGAGCGGCCCTTCACGTTGTAGATCACGCCGTTCACCGTCATCACCGACTGGAGCATGCCGAGCGGAGCAAATACGAGCAGGAGATTGGCCACCGGAAGCCATTTGGCTCCGAGCACGGAGCGAACGAAGGGGTCGGCGGTGACGAAGAGGCCGAGCATGGCGGGAAAGGTAAAGAACGCGATCAGCACGCTGGTGCGGATAAAAGCGGAACGGGTGCGCTCCTCGTGCTCCCGGACCTGCGCCATCGCCGGAAAGACGACCTGGGCGATCATCGACGAGAAATTCTGCAGCGGGAAAGTCATGAGCGTGTATCCCATCTGGTAATAGCCGAGCGGACTTGAGCCCAGGAAACGGCCGACGATCAGGTTATCGACATTGCGGGAGAAGTAATTGACGACGCCGAACCCCGACAGATTGAGTGTGTAGTGGGAGATGGAGCGGATAATCCGGAAATCCAGCGTCCAAAGGATCCGGATGGGGTTGTACACCCAAACCAGCAGCGCGGTAGCCGTGGTGGTGGCAAGGGTTCCGAAGACGAGGCTCCAGACCCCCATGCCAAAGTACGCCATGGTCACAGCGGTGGCGGTGCCCAGGAGAGCGGCGAGAAACTGTGCGGTGCCCAGTTGCCGGAACGCCATTTTGCGGGATAGCAGCGCCGAAGGGACGATGCCGAGGGAGCCAATGGCGAAGTTCGCGGAAACCACCTGAATGATGGCCACCAGGGCCGGCTGATGGAAAAATGCCGCAGCGGGAAAGGACAGGGCGTAGACACAAGCAGCCAGAAACACGCCCAGAATGCAGTTGGCCCAGAAAAGGGTGGCGATAAAGCGCTCGGTGGGACGCAACTCACGAATAATGGCGTTGCCGGTGCCGAGGTCGCGGATGCTGTCGAAGAAATTGGACAGGACCACGGCCATGGCGATGAGGCCGTAGGCGCTCGGCGGAACCAGGCGCGCCAGGACCGAAACGGAGATCAGGGACAGGCCTTGCCGGGCGATCTGGAAAATCCCAGACCAGGCAACCCCTGAAGTGGTTTTTTGTGTCAGCGTGCTGCTGGCAGTGGACATATTCGACTATTCGGCTAGCAACGAATGTAACGCGCCGTCGCAACCTGGAACCTCCGTCAGGTACTACAAGTGCGAGTACTAGAATGCATTGCCTAGATACAGAGCATTTGTTAATCTTTGCACAGAGGAAAAGGCCATTCCAAAGGATTTACCGCCGGAGCCCCAGGGCGTGGATAGTACCAACGCATCAAGGTGCTCTCCGGAGATATCGCTCGATCCGGACCGTTGGGAAGATTTCCGCCACGCGGCGCACCGGGCGCTGGACGACGCACTGGACCTGATCAGCACGATCCGGGAGGGGCCGGTGTGGCGCCGCATGCCCGACGAAGTCCGGGAGGAACTGCGGGAGCCGGTTCCGCGGCAGGGGCGGCCGTTCGAGGAAGTTTACCGGCGCTTTGCCGATTGCATCCTGCCCTATTTCACGGGCAACATCCATCCGCGCTTTTTCGGTTGGGTACACGGCACCGGGCAGGCGGGCGGCATCGTGGCGGAGATGATGACGGCAGCCATGAATGCGAACTGCGGAGGCCGCGACCACGGGGCGATTCACGTCGAGCGCGCGGTGATCGAGTGGTGCAAGGAAATCTTCGGCTTCCCGGCGGATGCGAGCGGTCTGCTGGTGAGCGGAACCTCCATGGCCAACCTGATTGCGCTGACGGTGGCACGGAACGCGTATGTGCCGGACATTCGCGCCGCGGGGCTGGTCGAGAGCGGCGGCCGGCTGGCGGTGTACGCGTCGGTGGAGGCGCACGAATCCTCGGTGAAGGCGCTGGAGATGCTCGGGCTGGGATCCAAAGCATTGCGGAAAATTCCGGTGGACGGGGATTTCCGCATGGATGTGGCTCTGCTGCGGCAGCAGATCGCGGAAGACCGGGCGGCGGGCATGGAGCCGTTCTGCGCGATCGGAAGCGCGGGCACGGTGAATACGGGCGCGGTCGACGACCTGGACGCCATTGCGACGGTGTGCGCCGATGAGGGGATGTGGTTTCACGTCGATGGCGCATTCGGCGGGCTGTGCGCGTTGAGCGACAGACTGCGGCCGGAATTGCGCGGCATCGAGCGGGCGGATTCGCTGGGGTTCGATTTCCACAAATGGATGTTTGTGCAGTACGACGCGGGCTGCGTACTGGTGCGGCGAGGCGATCTGCACAAGGCGGCATTCACCATGCGGCCGGCATATCTGAAGCACGGGAAGGGGCAGCGCGGACTGGCCGCCGGCGCGGACTGGCCCTGCGAATTCGGGCCGGAGCTTTCCCGCGGGTTCCGGGCGCTGAAGATCTGGTTCGCCATGCAGGAACATGGGGCCGAGCGGTTCGCCCGCGTGATCGAGCAGAATTGCGCGCAGGCGCGGCACCTGGCGCAGCGGGTTTGCGCAGAGCCGGATCTGGAGCTGCTGGCGCCAGTGAAGCTGAACGTGGTGTGTTTCCGGTTTGCACCGCCCGAGCTGACGCCAGAAGCAGTGGACGAGCTGAACGAGGCGATCGTGGCCGATCTGCACGAATCGGGCATCGCCGCGCCATCGACGACGCGGGTGCGAGGCCGGCTGGCGATTCGCACCGCGATCACCAACCATCGGAGCCGGCAGGCCGACTTGGATATCCTCATCGACCACGTTCTCTGTATGGGACGGGCTCGCGTGCAGGGCATGGTGGCGGCGGGGAGCGCATAGCCCCGTGGCCGGGTTCGTCATCGAAAGCACAGCCGGGGCTGCGCCGGCGAATCCGCTCCGCATGGTGGACCTGGGGGAAAGCGACTGCCGGCAGTCGCGGCGCTGCGGTGCGGCGCGCGCGGGGTGGGCGCGATGGCGCAGCAGCCGGCACCTGTACGTGGTCGAAACGCCGGGCCGACTGTTCTGTCTGGAAGGTCAGCCGGACCGGCTGCCGCGTGAAGGCGAGGCGCTGCGGCAATGGCTGGACGGGCGCGGCGGGAGCTTCCGCGGCTTCGAAATTCGCTGGGATGCAGCGGCCCCGGGACCGGCGCAGATCACGGCATTTGTGGACCCGCTGGGCACGCGTCCGATTTTTCTGCTGCGGACCGCCGGCCGCGTGCTGCTCTCGGACAAGCTCTCGAGCATTGTGGCGAACGCGGGCGGGCTGGAGTGCGACTGGAGCGCGCTCCTCGAATGCGCGGCGCTGGGTTCGCTGTATTCGCACCAGACCACGATCCGCGGCGCCGAGATGCTCGAGGCCGGGGAAACGGTTGAGATCGAGGGCGACCGGATCACGGCGCGGCGGGCAGCGCCGGTGGTTCTGGAAACCGGAGCCCGGCCGGACCCCGGCGCCGGCCGGCGGTTGGAAGCGGCCCTGCGGACGGCGATCGCGGAGACCTGGACCGACCCGGAAACGCGGCTGCTGCTGAGCGGCGGGCTCGACTCGCGGCTGGTGCTCGGACTGGCGCCGGAGGTCCCGCTGAAGGCGCTGACGTTCGATCTGTACCCGGAAGAAACCGATATCGTGCGCCAGGTGGCGGCGGCGCGCGGGGTGGACTGCCGGGTGTCCGCCTATCCGGACGAACATTACTGCGGCGTGATGCGGAATGCATACCTGGTGGCGGCCGGGATGCATCAGGCGCGCTTCATCAACCACCTGGGGATGGCGCTCGAATGGCGCAAGTCGGGGATTCCGTGCCTGATCCATGGGTATTTTCACAACACCGTCTTCCGCGGCTGGACGAGCGAGCGGTGGCAGAAGTATCCGGACCTGGATTTTCCGCTGGCGCAGTACATGGGCCGGAAAGCGCACTACTTCGACGCGTTCAGTTGCCAGGACCGGCCCGTGACCAGCGGCGTGCTGGGACTGCTTTCGGCCGATGGCAGGCGCGAGATGAAGCGGCAACTGGGCGCGCTGGCGGACGCTACCGAGATCGTGGTCGCGGGCGGGATCGACATCACGTTCGAGAGGCTGCTGCTCAAAGCCGTTTCGCGGCAGGTTTTCTTCGGGCTGGTGCATGGCTGGCTGGAGGAGATCGACGTGGCGTCACCCGTGTTTCATCCGGCGGTGTGGGAGTGGTACGCGACGACGCATCCGCTGGACCGCTTCCGGGACAAGGCGATTTACGAGATTTTCCAGGGAATCGGCTACGGGCTGGCGGATATTGTCAACGTGAACACCGGGTTGAAGGTCGGGCCGGAACCGGAACCACGGGTGGAGCGCTGGAAGAACCAGTTCTGGTATCCGCCGGCGCGCCGGGCGTGGCGGGCCTGGCGGCGGCTCACTCACGCGCAGCCGGCCGGGGAGGCCGTCGTGACGCCGGCCAGTTGGGAGAAAAGATTCCGCCAGAAGCCGATCCTGGAGGCGTTCCGGGACGGGATCGAGGGGGTGCGGGCGACGCCGCTGCTGGATCATCGGGCGGTGGACGCAGCGGTAACGGAGTACCTCGCAGGCGACGACCGGCCGATGCTTTCTCTCTGGGGGCTCGCCACGGCGGGGCAGTGGCAGCAGTTCGTGGCCAGCCAGGGGAAGGGAAATCCGGCGGTTCACGAATTCGCGAGAGACGGCGCGAGCGGGTCCGGAGGTGTTTCGTGATTCCCGTCAGCGCGCCCGACTTTTTGCGGCAACGCGAAAACGGCGGCCGGAGTGGCGTGTTCGAGGGTCCCACGGCGCTGCGGGATTTTCTCAACCCGGAGAACCATCCGCCGGTACCGATGGTGGAACTGCCGGCGTACCTGAATCCGTTCGCGGCGGAAGGGGTGCGGGTCTTTGCCAAGCTGATGTACCTGCTGCCGCTGTTGACGGTCAAGTCGCTGCCGGCGCTGCAGATGCTGACGGACGCGGCCGAGGCGGGGCGGCTCGAGGGCGTGCACACGATTGTGGAGAATTCCTCGGGGAATACGGTGTTCGCGCTCTCGGTGCTGGCGAAGCTGTTCGACATCGGGCGCGTGCTGGCGATTGTGCCGTGGGACATCGCGCCGGGGAAGCTCGACCTGCTGCGGATTGCCGGGGCGGAGCCGCTGCTGCGGCGCGATGCGCCCGGGCAGCCGGGTGGAATCGCCGAGGCCCGTGCGATGGGGGAGCAGCCGGGCATCTTCAATCCGGCGCAATACGATAACGAGAGCAACCCGGCGGTCTACGAAAAATGGGTAGCGCCGGAGGTCTGGGGCCAGACGCGCGGCCGGTTGACGGTGTTTGCCGCGGGGCTGGGGACCACCGGAACGCTGGTCGGCGCGAGCCGGTTTCTGCGGCGGCAATCGCCGTGCGCGCGGACCGTAGGGGTGATGTGCGCGGCGGGCCACGCCGTGCCCGGCGTGCGCACGGCTGCGCGGCTGGCGGAGATCGGCTTCGACTGGCGCGGCGCGGCCGATTGCGTGGTGGAAGCGGAGACCAAGGAATCCTTCAAGCGCAGTGTCGATCTGTGCCGCGCCGGAATCATGGCGGGGCCGAGCTCAGGATTTGCGCTGGCGGGGCTGCAAAAGTTTCTGGCGATGCGGCGGGAACACGGCGATCTGGATCGCCTGCGCAACGCCGACGGGGAGGTGGTGGCGGTGTTCCTCTGCGGAGATACGCCGCTGCCGTATCTGGATAAGTACTCAACGCACCTGGATCCGGCCGATTTCTGCTGAACTACAGCGGGCGGGTTCCTCTGCCCTGAGTAACCTCTCGGGAGCGGGGACTTACCGCGGCCACGGCAGCACTGTTCTCCAGCAAATCCCGCGCGATGGCGTGGCCGACCTGTTCGTGGCCCTCTTCATTCCAGTGGCCGGCGTTGGGCTTCCCGCCGAGGGGCATGTGCAGGTAGACGCCATGCGCGGCGGCGTACTCGCCGAGCGGGCCGGAGAGCGTCAGCACGGGGATGCCGTTCGCTCTGCCGAAATCCTCCATGCGGCGATCGACGCCGTCCAGCGAAGATACCTGCATGCGGCGCTGCGCGACAACGCGCTCGGCGAGGCTCGGATGCACCTGCGCCTGGCCGTTCGCCACGACGATGCGGAATTCGGCGTGATGCCGCTCGCAATCCTCCTTCATCATGCGGAGGAACTCTTCGGCGATGGCCCACGCAGGCTGAATTTCGGGGTCGCCCGGATCGTAGCTCCAGCGGGCGGCCTTGGAAATCACCGACGGCCCACCGGAGCCGGAGTGCGGCCGAAGGCCGGCGAGGACGCGGTGAAAGCCGATGCGCGTCTCATTGAACAGCGAAAGCAGCCTGCTGCGGTTCATCCAGTCGGAGAGACGATTCTTCCATCGCAGGCGCGCGGGATTGAGGGCCGGCGTATTGCGGGTGATGGCGTCGGGCACCAGGCGGCCGTCCTGAAAGACATACACCGGCGCGCCCTTCAGTTCGTCGGGAAAGAAGTTGCGGGTCGTCTTGAGAACCTGGAAGGCGGAAAACACGAAAACCACCACCTGAGGATCGTATTTCCAGACGTGATTGCGAAGGGTCAGGTGCTCCTGGGACAAGGTGTAGCCAGGGACGCCGAAATTGAGCACGTCGGCCTGCCAGCCGGCCGGAGACAGGCGGGCGGACAGGTCGCGGCCGAGGACGGCTTCGAAAGTCCGATCGAGCGGGACCTGGCGGGCATCGACTTCCGAAGAACCGACGACGGCGATGCGGAGGGTTTGGGGCGGACGGGCGATGGGGCGCTCGCGGTCGCGCATGCCGTCGCTGTTGATGCGCACGTAGACGTCGGCTTCTTCGGTGCTCCAGCCTTCGGAACCGGGGCGCAGAGCGTAGCCGCGCTCGTCCTCGGGCTGATAGAGCGAGGCCTCATAATGGGCGCCGGCCACCCGCAATCCGCCTTCGAGCGCAAGGAGGACAGCGAAGGAGGCCAGCGCGGCGAGGGTGAGATCCCTAAAAAATCGCATAAATAAAGGGCGCCGGCGCGGCGGTACCGTAAACCAGCATCAGGGCCAGACCGAATGCGGTGAGCAGCGCGGCGGCGGAGTAGAACGACCAGCGAACCCAGCGGACACCGCAGTGGCGGAGGCCCGCCAGTGGGAGATCGGGCCGCCACCGCTCGCCGGCCTCCAGCAGGGCGTAACCGGCGATGCCGAGCGCCAGAAGGTGCAGATTGCGCGGTTCGAATCCCGCGGCGGCGAGCGATGAGACCGGCGCGGCGGACCACAGGCCGGCCAAAAGCGCGGCCGCCGCCCCAAGCGCCGGAGCCCGGAAGAACACCATGGCGAGGGCCACGGCGTGGAAGGTCAGGAACCAGCCGAGCCAGCGTCCGGGACCGTCCCAAGCCGGGTGGGCTTTGAAAAACCGGCAGCGGCGGCGGCCGGTGAGCGCGTCAGTCACCAGGAAGGCGGAATGGAGCAGACCGAAGACCAGGTAGCCGGCGGAAAGGCCGTGCCAGAGGCCGATGGCCACCATGTTGATCGTGATGCTGGCGGCCAGTCCCCAATTCCCTGCCTGGCGCGTGGCCATGCGCAGCGGCACGAACACGTAGTCGCCGAGCCAGTTGGTGAGGGACATGTGCCAGCGCCGCCAGAAATCGCTGATGTTGGATGCGGTGAAGGGGCGATTGAAGTTTTCCGGTCCCTCGATGCCGAAAAGGCGGCCGGCGCCGAGGGCGATATCGGTGAGGCCGGAAAAATCGGCGTAAAGCTGCAGCGGGTAGAGGTAAAAAGCCAGCCACAGGGGCGCGCCGTGCAGCGAAGAGACGTGCGCGTAAACGAAATTGACGGCGGGACCGAGGTTATCGGCGATGAACAACTTCTTCGCGAGGCCCAGGCCGATGCGCGCCCAGCCCGCTCCGGCCGAGGCCGGCTTGGGCGGCAACTGCGCCAGGAAATCGCCCGGGCGCTGAATCGGCCCGGCGAGGATCTGCGGGAAGAAGGCGACGTAAGCGGCAAAATTCAGGAGGCTGGTTTCGGCCGGCAGCTTTCCCCAGTGCACGTCCAGGATGTAGCTGATCAGCCGGAAAGTGTAGTAGGAGATGCCGAGGGGCATCGCCAGCCCCGCGATGCCATGCGCGGGAGTTAACAGCGCGATCTTGAATGCGGCCAGATATGCGGCCAGAAGCACCACCGCCGCCGGGCCGATCCATCGCGCCGCGGAACTCCCGGCAGCGCGAGCCCGCTCCCCGGCCAGGGCGGTCCGGAACGCGGCGAACGTGAGCAACGCGAGGACGGCGGCGGCGCCCACGCTCCACGTACAGTAGAACGCGTACGAAACCGCCAGGAGGAACGCCGCGCGAAAGCGCGCCGGACACATCCGGTTGAGGACGGTGCAGGCCGCCAGGAACAGCAGAAAGATGGGCGCGACGAAGTTCAAGGCCGTACCGGGAGCTTCTTATCGATGAGAGCCGCGAGTTCGCCCACGTTCTTGAGCCGCGTCACTTCAGCCGTGGTGAATTTGATTTTGAATTCCCGCTCGAGGGCGACGATCAGATCGATATGGGTGAGGGAATCCCAACCCTCGACGCCGCCGGCGGTCGTTTCGGGATGGAGATCGAGCGTCTCGTCATCGAAGGTGTCGCGGAAAACATGCTGCATGCGTTGCCAGGTAGGGGCCATTGAGGGATAGTCCTTGGGCATCAAGCGGCGGTAGCCATTTCGCCGGTGTGGAAGATGAAGGTTTCCCGCGGCTGGTACGCTGCGGTGTCCAGCAGCCACTGGCTGCGGTCCGCATCGCCCGCGGCCCGCGTGAATCCGAAGCCGGCAAAGAAGTCCTGCACCATTTGGTTCTTGGCGGTGCGGATGTATTCGCCGCGGACGCGCGCCAGGCCGCGTTCGCGGGCGTGTTCCACTACCAGATTCATCAATTGTTGTTCGACACCGCGGGCGAGCACGCGGCAGCTCATCAGCCAATCGCGGATGACCAGCTCGTCCCCAGCAGGCTCCAGTACGATCACGCCGATCAGGCCGTGGTCGCCGAGCCGGTCGCTCAATTTCGCGTACAGCGGCAGGACAGCTTCGTTCTTCATCAGCGCTTCGCATTCCGCCTCGGTATAGCGGTGCGTGGTGAGATTGAACTGGTTGCTGCGCTGGATCAACTGCGCGATGCGCGGCAGGTGATAGGGATCGAAGCGTGCCACCACCATGCGCATGTCGAGCGAGCGCAGGAACTCTTCGGCGCTGCCGTAGGCCGCCGCCGCCTCGCGCCGCTCGGCTTCGGCGCGGTACAGATCGGCGCGCTGGAGATCTTCGGCGGAGAACGAGGTGGTTTCGAAAAGGTTCAGTTCGCTGACCGCGCGCACGTAATCCGCCGGATCCTCGGGAAGCTCGGGCACGATGACTTCCGGGAGGACGCCGCGGACCAGGTTGCGCTCAAACGGGTTGTCGTCGAGGAACACCATGGAATCGAAGCCGATGTTGAGCGTGTCCCGGATGGCGCGGATGTTTTCGGCCTTGTCCTTCCAGTTGGCGACGAATACCGTGATATCCTCGCGGCGCAGCAGCATATCGGGGTGGCGCTCGAACGGCGCGAGCGCGTTGCTCATCTCGTTCTTGCTGCAGACCGCCAGCAGGATGCCGCGGCGCCGCAGCTCCTTGAGGAAGCTCTGGAAGCGGTAGAAGCCTTCGCCATCGCCGTGCGCGTTCAGGACGATGCCGTCCACGCCATCGTCGCCGATGACTCCGCCC
>Ga0209810_1001392_pt1 | contig 36875 bp, 35 predicted proteins | sample Coa_R1_7_FD_187159 | JGI IMG/M metagenome (GOLD analysis project Ga0209810, IMG submission 187159) | Surface soil microbial communities from Centralia Pennsylvania, which are recovering from an underground coalmine fire - Coalmine... | ecosystem: Environmental > Terrestrial > Soil > Unclassified... | reverse complement strand
GAGCACTCCCATCGGCAGGGTTGCGACGGCGCCGATGAAGGCGACGATCGCGAGAAGGACGCCGATCTGCGTGTTGCCGATATGGAAATCCTTTTTGAGCAGGTCGGAAACCGCCGACAAGGTCCCGAGCTGCGCCATGTCGAGGCCGAGCACCGCGGCGAGGACGACGATGACCTGCAGCCGCGCCGGGCCGCCGGCGACCTCCTCCGCGCGCTCCTTCGTTATCTTGACGAGATCGGCGACGAGGGCCATGCCCGGTAAACGCCGGATGCCGGCCGTTCATCTTCGGGCGTCATCCCCTGGGCATGCGATGCACCGCGGGGTACCCCTTATCGCGCCAGCAGCTCCGTCACCGCCGCATCGATGAACTTGGCGTCCGTCGGGTTCTGCACCGGGTTGCCGGCGCGATGGCCCCAGATCGACGGTATCGGCCGCAATTCGGCGCGGGGCATGCGGGCGACCTCGCGGCGATTGTCCTCCACCGTGAAATAGAGGTCGGTCTCGCATGGCATGACCAGCGCCTCGGCGGTGATGGCGCCGAGGGCCTTGTCGAGGTTGCCGCCGTAAAGCTCGTTGGCGCTGATGTCGGCGTGCTGCCAGGTCCACAGCATGGCCAGCAGGTCGTTCGCATCGCGGCGGCGGAAATTCGCCTCCCAGCTGCCGACGAGGAAGTCTTCGAGTGACGAGAAGCCCAGCGTCCGCCATACCTCCTCGCGGTAGAACGCCTGGCTCAGCCCCCAGCCGGCATAGACGCGCCCCATTGCCTGGAAGCCGCGCGTCGGCGGCGTCGCGAACCATCCGTCCTGCCACGCCGGGTCGGCGGTGAGCGCCGCCTTGACGCCTTCGAGGAAGACCAAATTGTGCGGCGAGGTCTTGGCCGAGCCGCAGATCGCGGCGATCCGCTCGACCCGCTCGGGAAACAGCGCCGCCCAATGGAACGCCTGCTGCGCCCCCATCGAGAAACCGTAGACGAGGCGCACCCGCTCGATGCCGAACACCTCCTCCAACAGGCGCTGCTGCACCCGCACGTTGTCCGTCATCGTGAAATGCGGATAGCGGCCGCGGTCGAACGGCGGCGGCGTGTTGCTCGGCGACGATGAGAGGCCGTTGCCGAACTTGTTGACGATGACGATGAAATATTTGGTCGGATCGAGCGGCTTGCCGGGAGCGACGGCCCATTCGAGGTCGTAGTGCTGGGCGCCGTAAGAGGTCGGGTGGACGATGACGTTGGAGCGGGCGGCGTTAAGGGTGCCGTACGTCTTGTAGGCGAGCCGCGCGTTGCGGTAGGTCAGCCCCGATTGCAGCACAACGTTGCCGGCTTCGAAAATCTGGTAATCGGTCATTTCAAACGTCGCCGGTCTTAGAGCCTCGCAAGCACGATCGTTTTCGCGGATGTCGTGCGGCTAAGCCGCCACCTTCGCGAGCTTGTGGATGACGCGGCGCTTGGCCGGGACGGGGTCTTTCGAGAAGCGCGACCACGAGCGGCCGGAAAGCTCGCCGACATAGATGTTGCCGGCGCTGTCGACGGCGATGCCGTGCGGCGAGGTGAATTGGCCCGGCAGGATGCCGCCATGCGGCTTGCCGAGCCGCGCCAGGACCTCACCCTTCAGCGTGTGAATGCTGACGCGCGGCCCGATGTTCGGCCAGTCCTTGTTGATCTCGCCGGCGGGGCCGCCCTCGCCGATATAACAGAGCGGGTCATGCCGATGGGCGCCCACGGGGCCGAGGCACATGCCGTTCGGCCGGTGCAGGTTGTTCCACTGCGTCTGCCATTTGCCGTTGCCGTCGAACACCTGCACCCGGTGGTTCTCGCGATCGGCGACGTAAATCCAGCCCTGGGGGTCGCAACAGATGTTGTGCGGAATGTTGAAGGCGCCGGGGTCGGTGCCCGGCTCGCCCCACGACAATTCGAGCTTGCCGCCGACCGAATATCGGTGGATGCGGGCGTTGCCGTAGCCATCCGAGATGTAGAGGCGGTCGCACTGCGGCGACAAGGCCGTGTGGGTGCAGCGGTGAAAGGGCTCCCCGCTCATGAACGGCGCCGGCTTGCCGGGGATGCCGAGGGTCAGCAAGACCCGGCCGTCCAACGTGCAGTGCCGTACTGTGTGGTCGCCGTCGTCGGTCAGCCAGATCGTGTCGTCCGGCGCGACGTGAACCCCGTGCGGGCGGGTGAACAGCCCCTCGCCCCAGGTGCGCAGCAGGTTGCCGTCCTTGTCGAACACTGCGATTGGGTGCTCGCCGCGGTTGAAGGCGTAGACGTTGTCCTTGCTGTCGACGCCGACCGCGGCGCAGTCGCCGAGCACGATCTCGTCCGGGATCTTCGCCCATGCGTCATGGACCTCGAAGGTCCACTCGCCGTCGCCGAGCCTTTCCGCCATTGCGTGCCTCCCGCGTCTAATGCCGCCCGCAATCATAGCAGCCCGGCGAGGACTGTCATTGCAGCGAGGCACCCCTCTATGCCGCTCGCGCCAAGAGCCCGCGGCGGACGAGGGCGACCTTCTGCGCCGAACGGCCGAGGAATTGCGGCGCCCCGCCTGCCTCTGCCAGCACGTCGAGGAAGGCATCCGGAGCCGTGATGCGGACGCCCCCGAGGATGTCGGCGCCGCGCGCGAGAAAGGCGTCCGGCAACAGCCCGACGCTCGGCCCGACCACGGTCACCCGCGTCTGCGGCCGCGCCAGCGCCAGCAGGTCTTCGAGCGTGTCGCTGACCAAGGTCGTGCCGGTAATCAGCACCACGTCCGCCTCGGGCACGACCTCGGGTGCCGCGTCCGCGGGCCGATAAAACGCCATCTCTTCGGGCTTCAGAAGCGCCGGGTTCCGCTCCAACACAAGATACGGCTGGCCCCGCCGCTTCAGCTCCTTGAGGAACGGGATGAAGGCGCCGACCAGCACCACCTTGTCGTCGCGCTCGATGCCGGTCGCATCGAACGCATCGGCACCCGCACGCAGTTCGACCTCCGGGTGCGGCCGGCGCTGCCAGCAAAGCTCGGCGAGGGCGTTGACGGTCGCGATGCCGACGGCGCGGCGGATGCCATTCTCGGAGAAGGCGAACCGCATCGCCTCGGCGGCCGGGAAGCCGGCGAGCGGCCGCGCGAACGGCGCCGCGCCCGACATCGGGCAGCATGCCTCCTCGGCAAGCATCTGCGGCGTGCCGCAGGCGCCGGCGCTGCCGGCATCGAGCTTGACGCCGGTGAAATGCAGCCCGACCACCGCCCGCTCGATGCGAATGCCGTCGAGCTCCGCGCCAAGAATGTTGCCGATCAACGCCGCGGTCTCACGCAGGATTGGGCTGTCGTGGTTGTTCATCGGACCGTCCTGTCGCATGCGGCCCGCATTATAGCCCGTATCCAATTGCGCAGGGGCGTGTTACCGAGTGCCATTGCAGACATGGGAGGACACGCGGCGATGACGACCGGGCTCGAAGTCACCGACACCGAAGAAGGCACCGGCGACGCCGCCACCGCAGGCCAGAAGGTCTCCGTCCATTACACCGGATGGCTCTGGGAGAATGATGCCAAGGGGCGCAAGTTCGACAGCTCGCGCGACCGCGGCCAGCCGTTCAGCTTCACTCTCGGCGCGCGCCAGGTCATCGCCGGCTGGGACCAGGGGGTTGCCGGCATGAAGGTCGGCGGCAAGCGCACCTTGGTGATCCCGCCCGAGCTCGGCTACGGCGCACGCGGCGCCGGCGGCGTCATCCCGCCCAACGCCACGCTCCTGTTCGAGGTCGAGCTGCTCGCCGTCTCTTAAGCCCAAGGAGGGTGCGCTGTCGTGATCGATTTCTGGTTCTCGGTCGGCAGCACCTACACCTACCTCTCCGTCATGCGGCTGGCGGAGGTGGAGAAGGCGCACGGCGTCGCCTTTCGCTGGCGGCCGTTTTCGGTGCGGCAGATCATGATCGAGATGGACAACATCCCGTTCCGCACGAAGCCCGTCAAAGCCGCCTACATGTGGCGCGACATCGAGCGCCGCGCGGCGATGTACGGCCTGCGTCCGCGGCTGCCGGCGCCCTACCCGATCGCCCACTGGGACGAGGCCAACCGCGTTGCCGTCCTCGCCACCCGCGAAGGATGGGCCGCGGACTATGCCCGCGCAACCTACCGGCGCTGGTTCGAGGACGGGCTGGAGCCGGGAATGGACCCAAATCTTCCCGAGAGTTTGCGCGCGTGCGGTCAGGACCCGGCGCGAGTCGTCGCGGCGGCGGCGAGCGAAGACATCGGAGCGGCGTACGCGGCGGCGACCGACGAAGCCAGAACGCTCGGCATTTTCGGCTCACCGACCTTCGCAATCGGCGGCGAACTCTTCTGGGGCGACGATCGGCTCGACGATGCGATTGCCTGGCGCGCGCGGGACACCCTCGCGCCGGAGTAGGTAAGGGCCAGTCCGCTTCGTCCGCGGCGAAGGAGTGCTACACTCCGCCGATGGCGAGGCTCACGCTGCGCATCGATTTCGGCGACGACCGCGCGATCGGACCAGGCAAGATCCGGCTGCTGGAGCTGATCGAGGCGCACGGCTCGATCTCGGCGGCGGGGCGCGAGATGGGCATGTCCTACCGCCGCGCCTGGCTGCTGATCGACAGCCTCAACCGCTATTTCACCGAGCCGGTCGTGGCGGCGCAGGTCGGCGGCGCGCGCGGCGGCGGCGCCTGCCTCACCGGCTTCGGCCAAGCCGTCGTCGGCCACTACCGCGCCATCGAAAAGGCCGCTTTGGCCGCCGGCGAAAGCCATGTCGGCGCCCTCGCCCGCTCGCTTGCCGACCGCACCGGTCCCCGCGGGGAAGCCTGAACCCTACATCGAGCTGGCGTCGGCGTCGGCGACGGGTTGCGCCGCGGGGGCGTAGGTGCGGTGGTCGAAGGCAATGCTCTTGATGACGGCATAGACCGGGCGTCCCACCGTCAGGCCGAGCGTCTCGACGGAGCGGCGGGTGAGACGGGCAATGACCGCTTCCCCGGCGCAATCCAGGCGGATCTGCACGATCGGCCCCTCGGCGCGACCGATTTCCGCCACCGTGCCGGGAAGCACGTTGAGCGCGCTGAGGCCCTCCGGCCGGCGCACCGCGATCATCACGTCGCGGGCGCGGATGCGCACCCGCACTGGGGTGCCGAGCGGCAGGTCGAGTCGAGGCACGCGCAACTCGCCGGCGGCGACGCGTAGGATCGTCAGCCCGAAGGAGAGGTCGTGCACCCGAACGCGCGATTCCAAGATCGCGCCCGCTTCGGCGCGGCCCGTCAGCGGGAACAGGTCGAGCCGCCCCATGATCTCCGCCGTCGGCCCACTCGCCGCGACCCGCCCCTCCGATACGATGACCAGCGTCGTCGCCAGCCGCGTCACCTCGACGATCGAGTGGCTGACATAGACGATCGGCACCCGCGTCTCGTCGCGCAGCCGCTCGATATAGGGCAGGATCTCCGCCTTGCGGCCCTCGTCGAGCGAGGCGAGCGGCTCGTCCATGACGAGCAGCCGCGGCCGCGCCAGCAGCGCCCGCCCGATCGCCACCCGCTGCTTCTCGCCGCCCGAGAGCCCGGCCGGGCGGCGCGGCAGCAGCCGGTCGATCCCGAGCAGGCCGACGATCTGATCGAACTCGGCGCCGCTGCGGCGACCGCGCGCGAACCAGGCGCCATAGAGCAGGTTCTGCCGCACGGTCATATGCGGAAACAGCCGGCCTTCCTGAAACACATACCCGATGCGGCGGCGATGCTTCGGGACAAAGATGCCGCCGCCGGTGTCGGTCAATACTTCGCCGTCGATGACGACCCGGCCGCGCTCGGGGCGGATCAGCCCGGCAATGGCATTGACGATCGAGGTCTTGCCGGCGCCGGAGCGACCGAACAGCGCCGTCAGGCCGCCGGGGCTGACGAAGGCGGCGTCGAGCGCGAAGCCGCCGAGCCGGTGCGCGACCGCGACGTCGAGGCTCACGCCGCGCCGATCCTGCGCGCGACGAACCGCATCATCGCCTCGGACGCGAACAGCGCGGCCAGCGAGATCGCCATTGAAACCAGCGTCAGCCCCAGGGCCGGCCCGTCGCCGCCCGGCACCTGAGTGAAGGTATAGATCGCGACCGGGAGGGTCTGGGTCTCACCCGGGATATTGGAGACGAAGGTAATCGTCGCGCCGAACTCGCCGAGCGAGCGCGCATAGGAGAGGATCATGCCGGCGACGATTCCCGGCAGGATCAGCGGCAGGGTCACGGTCAGGAAGACCCAGGCGGCGTTGGCGCCGAGCGTCCCAGCCGCGTCTTCGAGGCGGCGGTCGACCGCGTCGATCGACAGCCGGATCGCCCGCACCATCAGCGGAAACCCCATGATCGCGCAGGCGAGCGCCGCCCCGGTCCAGCGGAAGGCGAAGACGATGCCGAACGCGTCGGCGAAGAAGCGGCCGAGCGGCCCGCGCCGCCCGAACAGCAGCAACAGGACATAGCCGGTGACGACCGGCGGCAGCACCAGCGGCAGATGCACGACCGCGTCGAGGAACGCCTTGCCCCAGAACCGACCGCGCGCCAGCAATAGCGCCATCGCCACGCCGAACGGCAGGCTGCCGAGCATCGCCCAGAAGGCGACGCGCAGGCTCAGGCGGATGGCGGTCAGTTCCTCGGCGGAAAACTGAAACGGCGGCGTCACGATCCCGGCCGCTGGTCGAGCACGGCGAACCCCTGCTTCTCGAAGATGGCCTTTGCGGTCGGCCCTTCCAGATAGGCGGCGAAGACGCCGGCCTCGGGCTCAGCCGAGCTTGCAGCAATCGCCATCGGATAGATGATCGGCGGGTGCGTGTCAGCGGGAAAAGTCGCGACGATTTTGACGCCGGGTTCGACGGCCGCATCGGTGGCGTAGACGATGCCGAGCGGCGCCTCGCCGCGGGCAACCAGCAGCAGCGCCGCTCGGACGTTTTCCGCGACCGCGATTCGGTCCTTGACGGCGGGCCAGACGCCGAGAGCTTCGAGCGCCGCCTTGCCGTATTTGCCGGCCGGCACCGCGGCCGGATCGGCCATCGCCAGCCGGCCTTCACCAAGCGCGGCGGCGAGCGGAAATCCCGCCGCGATTGCCAGCGCCGCCTTGCTGTCTGCCGGCGCGATCAGGACGAGCCTGTTGCCGAGCAGATCGACGCGGCTCCCGGACTTGAGCAGACCGCGCTGCCCCAGGTAGTTCATCCAATCGAGGTCGGCGGAGATGAAGATGTCGGCGGGCGCGCCGGCCTCGATCTGTTTCGCCAGCGTAGAACTCGCGGCATAGGAGAGCGTGACCTGCCGGCCCGTATCGCTGCGATATTGTGCGGCCACCGCATCGAGCGCGTTCTTCAGACTTGCCGCGGCGAAGACGACAACCGCGTGCGCCGGGGCCGCGGCGACGAGGCCGAAGATCACAGCAAGGGCGGCCAGCAGTCGTCTGCGGCACATCGGCCTTTCCCGGATCCGTTATGTCCGCCAAGATACGACGCACGCCGGGCGGCGTCCAGAAGACCGCCGCAGGCGAAGCGTCAGGCCCGTTCGGCGGCCCCGATGACCTGAAGTCCGGCGTTTCGGAGGCCGGGAAGCGCGAGCAGCGCCTCGTCGCAGCGGAATGCCGCGCGGGCGACAGCGCGGATTCCGGGAATGAAGCGGAACAGGCGGTTGAAAACGAGCACGTCGGCGTTCATGAAAAGGCAGAAGCCGAAGAAGCCGACAGTCCGCCATTGCACCGGCCGCAGCCCCGCGGCCGCCAGCGCCGTTACCGTTTCCTCATGCCGCAGCGGATGCTCGGTCGCCTCGTCCAGCAGCGGCGAGAGGCGGTAGACGACGCGGCGCAAGGCGCGCCACAGCCAGAAATCGCTGACCGGCTCGCGGAAGTAGAAACGGCCGCCCGGCCGCAGGATGCGCGCGATCTCGGCGAACAGCCGGCGGCGGTCGTTGATGTGATGGATACCGCCCAGCATGAAGACGCTGTCGAAGGAATCGGAGGCGAGCGGCAGGCGCGTGGCGTCGCCTTGGACAAACAGGTATTGCTGGCCGGCGTGGCGCGCGGCGGCGACGCGCAGCATCGCGGGCGATACATCGACGCCGACGCCGCGGCCGATCCCGGCCCCGAGCAGGTCGAACGCCTCGCCGCCGCCGCAGCACAGCTCCGCCACCGCCGCAAGCCCACTCGGATCGACGATGTCGAGAAGCGCGGCGTGGAGGGCGGCCCCGTAGGCCTCGGTGTGAGGGTATTCGAGATTTGCGGTGTAGGCCGGGGCGATCGCGTCGTAATGCGCCTGCTGGCTGCGTCCCTCCGACGAGCAGCACTGCTCGGCGAAGAGCGGGATGCCGCGGTCGATGCGGTAGCGGAGGCGCCCCGTGCGCGATGCCAGGGTCTCGCCTTCGAGGCGCAGCCCGCTGCCGCTCGCCGGGCAGCGCAGCAGATCGAGAAATCCCGCGACCCGATTCGGAATCAACGCCCCGTCGCTAGCGGCTAACATGGTCCTGCGCGAGCGAAGCCGGCGTTGCGCCGGAACCGCCGCCGCTGAGGCCGACGGTGGCAATGCCGATTGCGATCAGCACGATGCCGATCCAGCGGCCGACGGGAATCGGCTCGGCGAGAAACCACGCCGAAGCGACGATGACGGCGATGAATTGCGATGCCCCCAATGACTGCGCCACGTTGAGCGGCAGCCACTGCAGCAGCTCGGTGTAGATCAGCAGCGACGCCCCGAAGGCGGCGACCCCGGCGCAGCTCTGCCAGGCAAAGAGGCCGAAAGGCCGTTCCGCTGCCGGCACCGAAGCGCCAAGCTTCAGCAGAATGTTCGCCAATGCCGTGAAAAAGATCATGCCGGAAAGGCAAAGCGCGGTCTTCATCATCCGCGATCCGCCGCCGGTTTCGTGCCGATCGCCGACCAGGACATCTCGTTGACCCAGGCGAGCTCTATGTCGGCCAGCCCTTGCTCCATCAGCAGCGCCGCCACCCGCTCCCGCGGCCAATAGTGCGCGATGCGCGGCAGCATCTGGTCGAACACGATCGATCGGAGATGACGAAATCCAACGCGGCGGAGCAGATCGAAATAGGCGATGCGCCCGATGCCGAACCGCAGCGCCGTCCACAGCAACGTCGCGGGATAGAGCGACAGGTGATGCACAAGAGCGATCGGCAGCCGGCTGAACAGCGCCCGCCGCAACGGGTCGAGCAGCCGCACGATCCACTCGTTGTTCTCGCGGCCGTAGACCCAGATCAGAACCTTGCCGCCGGGTTTGGCGGCGCGGCACATCTCGGCCAGCGCCGGTTCCGGCGCGGCCAAGTGGTGGATCACGCCGATCGAGAACACGATGTCGTACGCGTCGTGCTCGCCGATTTCGTAGGCGCTGCGGCTCTCGACCGTCACCGCGGGAAAGCGCCCAAGATTGGCGCGCGCCGCCGCCAGCGAGCGCGGATCGACATCGATTGCCGTTCCCCCCGCCGCGCCATAGGTCATGGGCCAATAGCTGTTGCGGCCGGCGCCGCAGCCGACGTCGAGAAAGCGCTTGCCGCGCCAATCCTCCGGTGACAGATGCACCGTCCAGCGGCGGAACTGCTCCTCGTGCTCCGGCAATATCTCCGAATACCGCGCCCACTCGAAGCCGAACCGGTCCGGCGAGCCTGAAGACGCAGCACGCCCATTCGCAGTGTCGATCAGGGCCGTCATGCCGCGATCCCCCGGCTTTGGCCGCCGTTCACGTGCGCCTGCACCGCCAACCAGCACCACAACGCGCTGTGGTTGTCCTGCCGTCCCGCCTGGTGCATCCGCCACGACCGTTCGGCCCAGGGCTGATGCACGCCTTCCACCGGCGTCCATGACGGCGTACTCGGCAACGCGCGCAGCCACTGCGCCAGCGGAATGCCGAAACCCTTTTTCGGGCGGGCGAGGACGGATTTCGGCAACAGCGGCTCCATCGCCTTTTTCAGCAGATATTTGCGGGTGCCGCCGCGGTACTTGAAGCGGCTCGGCAGGCGGCGGCAGAACTCGACCAGATCGTTGTCGAGGAACACCGCGCGGCTCTCCAGCGACGACATCATCGTCGCCCGGTCCACTTTCGTCAGGATGTCGTCCTGAAGGTAGAAGGTGGTGAAGAATTCGAGGGTGCGGTCGATGACGCTTTTGCGCGGATCGCGCTCCCACAGCGCGATCGCCTCGCTGTAGACCTCGTGAACGTGCAGCGGCTGGTGAAACAAGTCGGCCAGCGCTTTCGGCTCGACCGGCGCCATCCATACCGGGTTCCATGTGGTCGCCGGATAGGAGAGGCCTCGCAGGCCGCGCTTCAGCTTGAAGTCCCAGCTCATATTGGCGGGGGACGACGGCAGCAGATCGACGAGCCGCCGGACGCCGCGATGCAGCGGCCGCGGCATCAGCCGGGCGTACCACTGAGCCGGCGTCAGCGCGCGGAACGGGTCGTAGCCGGCGAACAACTCGTCGCCGCCGTCGCCCGACAGCGCGACCGTCACCCGCTCCCGCGCAAACCGGCTCAGCAGAAAAGTGGGCAGGATCGACGGGTCGCCCAGCGGTTCGTCGAGGCGGGAAAGGACATCCGGAATCAATGCCTGCGCGGCGTCGAGCGACAACAGGCGGTGGTGATGGTCCGTGTGAAAGAATCGCGCCGTTTCCGCGGCGGCGGCGGACTCGTCGAAGGACGGTTCGCGAAACCCGATCGTGAAGGTTCGCACCGCCGCCTGCGGCAGGGTCCGGCGCGCCCCGGCAAGGACGGTAGCCGAATCGAGGCCGCCGCTGAGAAAGAGGCCGAGCGGCACGTCGCTCATCAGGCGGCGATCCACCGCCTGCGTCAGCAGGTGGCGCAGCTCCTCGCAGAGCCTCTCCTCGCTCGCATCGCGGATCGCATCGTCGGGCTCGATGGAAAAGCGCCAATAGGATCGCAGGGCGATTTTGTCACCCGCGATGTCGTAGACGAGCGCGCTGCCGCCGGGCAACTTGAAGCTGTTGACGTAGATCGCGTTCGGCGCCGGCAGATAGCCGTAAGCAAAAAACTTTTGCAGCGCGAGAACGTCGAGGCGTGAGTCGAAAAGCGGATGCCGCCGCAATGCTCCGAGCTCGCTGGCGAACGCGAAAAAGCCGGGGCCGCGGCAGTAATAGAGCGGCTTCTCGCCGAAGCGGTCGCGGGCCAGAAACAGCCGCCGCCGCGGCCGGTCGTACACCGCGAACGCGAACATGCCGTTGAGGCGCAGCGGCAGCCCTTCGCCCCATTCCTCGTACCCGTGCACCAGCACCTCGGTGTCGGAATGGCTGCTGCGGAAGACGTGGCCGCGCCGTTCCAGTTCGGCGCGCAATTCCCGGTGATTGTAGATCTCGCCGTTGCAGATCACGCCGATGCGGCCGTTCTCGTTCCACATCGGCTGCGCCCCGCCGGCCGGATCGACCACGGCGAGGCGACGGTGTCCGAGATGGACGCCCGCCGCCGCATCGCTGTGAAACCCGTCCCCGTCCGGCCCGCGATGCGCCAGGGCGCCGGTCATCGCGGCAAGGACATTCTCGTCACCCGCTCCGACGAAACCGACGATGCCGCACATCGGTGACGGTCAGGCCGCGTCGCGCGTTCCGAATTGGATCAGCTCGCGGACCAGATAGGGCGAACGGCCCTGCGACTCGAAGTAGGTGCGCACGACCATCTCGGCGATCAGCCCCATCAGGATGCTGACGATGCCGACGAGAAACGTCATCGCTGTCAGCAGCGGCAGCGGCGTCGAGATCATCGAGGTCTGCGCGAAGAACTTGAAATACAGCATCAGCGCGAACGACGCGAACGACGCCAGCAGCGACAGCACCCCGAAGCCGCCGAACACATAGATCGGCTTGACCAGGTACTTGTCGAGGAAGCGCACGACGATGAGGTCGAGCGCCACCTTGAGGATGCGCTCCAGCCCGTAATGCGATTCGCCGTGGCGGCGCGGGTCGTGGCGCACTGGCACCTCCGTCACCCGCGCGCCCATCCAGCTCGCATAGATCGGGATGAAGCGGTGCATCTCGCCGTAGAGGCGCACGCCGCGCACGATGTCGGCGCGATATGCCTTCAGGGTGCAGCCGTAGTCGTTGAGGCGGACGCCGGAAATCTTCGAGATCAGCCGGTTGGCGCAGCGGCTCAGCAGGGTCCGGCGCCAGCGCGAATCCTTGCGCTCCTTGCGCCAGCCCGAGACTACGTCGTAGCCCTCGTCGATCTTGGCGAGCAGCTTCGGGATGTCGTCCGGGTCGTTCTGGAGGTCGGCGTCGATCGGCACGATGACGTCGCCGGCGGCATGGTCGATGCCGGCCATCAAGGCCGCCGTCTGGCCGTAATTGCGGCGGAAGTCGATGATCCTGAGTTCGCGCGTCGTCGCCGACAGCCGGCGCAGCATCTGCAAACTGCAGTCGCGGCTGCCGTCGTTGACCGCGATGATCTCGAACGGCCGCCCGAGCCGCCGCATCACCGCGAGCAGCTTGACCAGCAGTCCCGGCAGACTCTCCGCCTCGTTGAACACCGGGATGACGACCGAAACGAGCCGCCCCGGCTTCGGTTTCGGGAGAGCCGTCCCGGTCGGAAAATTCGTGATCACCGTATCCGATCCTCGGCGATGCCGCCGCCTGCGCCGCGATCAACCGAGGATGCGCGGCATTCGTTCATTTTTCGTTAGTGACGCTCGGCGCTGAGCTATGGTGCAGCCGGACGAGCGGGAGGATGCGATGAACGAGACGCCGCGGCGGCGCTTTCATATCGCGTTGGCGGTGCGCGATCTCAGCGAATCGATCGCGGATTATTCGCGCCGCCTCGGCATTCCTCCGAATGTCGTCGTCGCCGGCAAATACGCGATGTGGCGCAGCGAGGCGATGAATTTCTCGATCAATCAGCTGCCGGAACGCGCCGGCCAGCTGCGCCATCTCGGTTTCGAGGACGACGCCGCGAACGGCTTCAGCAGCGACTTCGACTGCAACGGCATCGAGTGGGAGCTGTTCTCGTCCGCCGATCAGGACGCCAAGATCCGCGAGATCTACGGGGCACCCCTCAAAAATTGACTGGTCAAACGAACGACTCATTCTCCCCACCAGCCGTCATGGCCGGGCTCGACCCGGCCATCTGCAGCCTGCCAGAGATCGCCGGGTCACGCCCGGCGATGACGAGAGAAGAGCGTTTACACCCGATCGGATTCCGATCTACCGCACCGACGCGGGCTGCTTGTTCCCCAGCATTTGACGGATCTCGTCGGGCCATTTCCTTTGGTCGTCGCTCAGCTTTCCCTGCTGTTCGAGCCGCACGGCGATCGCGAGCGCCTCGTTCAGCGCAGCGTCGCGGTCGGGATCGGGGGTGACATCGGCGATCTTGACCAGCGCCACGATCTCCAGGATCTGCCATTCCTTCTCGTTCGGTCGGCGCTCGGCGATGCGCTTCGCCAGCGCCAGCGCCTGCCGATAGGCGGCCAGGCTGGCGCCCTTGTCGCCGAGCAGCTTCTCCGCCTCGCCGAGCGAGTTGGCGGTGCCGACCGCATTCCGCTGGCGCTGCGCATTGACGGGATCGGCATCGGCCAGCCTCCGGCGCAGATCGAGGGCTTCCGCGTAGGCAGCCGCCGCTCCGGCATTGTCGCCGCCGCGCGACTTCGCCAGCCCGAGACGCGCCAGCGTATAGGCCAGGTCCTCCTGCCATAACGGCTTCGAAGCGTCCTTCGCGACCAGCGCCCGCATCGCGGCGAGCGCGTCTGCATAGGCCGCCGACGCCGCGTCGATCTGGCCGCCGAGCAGCCTGACGTCCCCCAGCTTGTTGAGGACGACCGCCATTTCCCGCTGCTGGGCGGGGTTATCGCCTTTCGCGAGGAGTCGGCGGAAATCGGCGACCGCCTCCTCGTACGCGGCAGCGGCCGCCGAGAGATCATTCGCCTGCCGTTTCAGGTCGCCGATCTTGCCGAGGGTCGCGGCCGCGTTGGTCAGCAGATCGGCATCGTTCCGGCCGTCGTCGATAAGCGGTCGTTCCACGCCAACGCATTCGTCATAGGCGCTAAGCGCCGCGGCGGCATGGCCCGCCTCGCGCTCGCCGTCGCCGATCCGGCGGAGCGTCTGCCACAGGTCGCGCGCCGCCGCCGGGTCGGCAGGGCTGCGGGAAGCCCGTGCCTTGGCCAATGTCAGCGCCCGTCGATAGGCGGACACCGCAGCGCGGGCATCCTTGAGCGCCAGCAATACGTCGCCGTAGGTGTTGATCGTCGCGACCGCATCGTCCTGGCGCTGGAGATCGTTCGGAAACCGGCCGGCCAACGCCTCGCGGATCGCAGCCGCCGCGTCGAGCGGGTCCCGCGACGAGGCCAGATCGCCCTGCTCGATGTGGGCCTTCGCAAGACGCACCAACGCCGCCGCTAGATCGCTCTGCGACGACGCGTCGGACGGCTCTGCGATCGACCGCGCAGCCGCGACAGCCTCCTCGTAAGCGGCGACGGCTCCGGCGGCGTCCTTGGCGGCGAGCCTCGCATCGCCGAGGCGGTTGAGGATCACCGACAGGTCGCGCAGCAGCTTGTGCGACGGGTCGATCTTCGCGATCCGGCGAGCGATCGATGCCGCCTCTTCGTAAGCCTTGAGCGCCGCGCCATTGTCGCCCGATCGCTCCTTCAGCCCCCCGAGCTGGACCAGGGTAAGGGCAATGTCGTCTTGCCAAACGATGTTGTTCGGCTCGCGCGCTGCGACCCCGCGGCTGATCTTCAGGCTCTCTTCGTACGCCGCGAGTGCGCCGGCGGCGTCGCCGGAAGCCGCGTCGGACTCGCCGATCTTGTCGAGGCACGAGGCGAGCTCGCGCTGCCACGTCAGGTTCTGCGGATCGAGCGCCGCGAGCCGGCGCCGAAGGTCGAGCGCCTCCTTGTATGCGCCGGCGGCGCCGGAAGCATCGCCTTCGGCCTGCTTCACATCGCCCAGCCCGAGCAAGGTCGCCGCGAGCTGGCTCTGCCATTCGGCATTTCCGGGATCGCCCGCAGCCAGCGCCCGGATCAGGCGCAGTGCCTCGTCATATAGGCTGCCGGCGGCCGCGGCCTTGCCGGAGGCGACCTGGCGGTCGGCGACTTTCGTCAGGCTGAGCCACAAATCGTGCTGCGCGCCGCTGTTGCCGGGGTCGGCCGACAACAGCTTCCGGCGGATCGACAGAGCCTCGGTAAAGGCGGCGAGCGCGGCATCGGGATCGCCCGCGAGGACCTGGCGGTCGCCGAAGCGGTTGAGGCTGACCGACAGATCGCGCTGCCAGCGCGGATTGCCGGGATCCTTGGCGGCAATGCCGCGGATGACGGTCAAGGCCTCACGGGCGCTTTCGATGGCGCCCTTGACGTCGCCGGTGCGGGCTTGCGCGAGCGCTCGGTTGTTCAGCGCCTCCGACACGTCGCGCTGCATCTGCAGATCGTCGGGCGCGGCCGCGGCGAACGCCCGCGCGAGCGCGAGTTCTTCGTCGAAGGCGGCGAGGGCCGCCTGGGAGTCGCCGCTGCGCAAGGCAACGTGCCCGGTGCGGTCGAGCGATGTCGCGAGGCCGCGCCGGTAGTCCGCATCGGCGGGATGGGCCGCGGCCAAGGCGCGAATCTCGGCCAAGCCAGCCGCGGCGGCGGCCTTGGCCCGTTCGAGATCGCCGGCCGCAAGGTAGGTCTGGGCGAATTCGTCGAGCATCGCCGCCCGCATGTAATGCAGCTGCGGGTCGTCGGGCGCGTTGGCGAGGAGCTTGTCGATCGTCGCCTGCGCCTCGCCGAGGATCTTGGCGATCGTGTCGCCGCGCATGCCGGCTACGTCGCGCAGGCCCTGACCGATATTGAAGACGAGGCCGTTGACGGCCTGTTTCGCGGCGCCGAGGTTGTGTTCGGCCAAGGCCTGCTGCCGCAACGCCTCGCGCTGCTCGCGCCAGGCGACGACTCCGGCTCCCGTGGCGACGATCGCCAGCAAGGCGAAGACGACCGCAGCGCCGGCAACGAGCCGCTGGCGCAGCCGCGCCCGGCGCCCGGACGCGGCGATGAAGCCGCGGGTTTCCGGGGTCAGCTCGTCGCCGAAGCGGGCGGCGATGGTCTCCGCCTCGGCCAGCGGCAGCCCGGAGGGGATCAGAAGGTCGCGGCTCTCGCCGGCGGCTTGCCAGCGCAGCCGCTGCGCCTCGACCTCGTCGCGGACGCGGTAGAAGTCCTGGTCGTCGGCGACCAGCGCCCGCGCCCGTTGCCAGTCCTGCAGCACACGCTGGTGCGCCAAATGGATGCCGATCGCCGCCCCCTCGCCGGAGGTCAGCAGGATGCGCGCCGCCACGAGCGCGTCGACGAGCCGCCGGGATGCCTCGTCGGGCGCTGCCTCGGCGAGCGGCGCGGTGCGGACCGTGAGGCCGCCGGAACCTGGGGCCACCGCCACCAGCCGGCGCAGCAGGCGCGGCAGGCGCGCCTGTTCCGCCTCGCCAAGCCCCGCCAGGGCGCGCTCCGCCTCGCGGTCGATGATGCCGGCGAGACGGCCGAGCGCATCGTAGGCGGCGATCGTAAGCCGGGTCTGCCCCTCAACGACCTGCCGGCTCTCGAACAGCCGGTTCAGCGCGAGTTGCAGCAGCGGCAGCATGTCGGGGCGGTCCGCGTCGCGCAGCAGACGCTCGTCCAGCCCTTCGCCGCTCTCGGCATCCTTCTCGAAATGCAGGTCGGCCGCCTCGGCCGGCTTGCGCACGATCTCGGCCAGTTCCGCCGGACCGGGCGGCGCCAGATCGTAGGCGGCGCCGCGCGTCTTCAACGCCAGCAAGTCCGGCTCGGCGAGAAACGCCTCGTAGAGATCGGCGCGCAAGGTGGCGACGACCCAGACCCGGCCGCTTTGGGCAAACAGGCGCAAGAGCCGCGAGAAACACTGCCGCTGCTCCGGCGATACGTCGCCGCCGAACAACTCGTCGAGCTGGTCCACGAGCAGAACGAGATCGGCCCGCACCGGACGCTCATAGCCCTGCTGTCTGCGGGCGTCCTCCCCGATACGGTCGAGCGCCCGCAGCAGCGGCGCAAGCGCGGCGGCGTCGGCATGGTCGAGCAGCGCGGCCAGTTCCGCCGGCGTGCGGTAGTCGCTGGCGGCCAGCTCCGGAACCGCCGGCGGCCGGCCGGCCTCCGCTTCCGGAATGTCCTTTTCGGAATCGAGGAGGCGGGCGGCGAGCGTCGCGACCGGGCCGCCGGCGATTTCGGAGGGCCGCATCGCCGCCACCCGCCACAGATCGACCGCCGGCACCACGCCCGGCACCGTCAACCGCGGCACGACGCCGGCCCTCGCCAGCGACGACTTGCCCGAACCGCTGGCGCCGACGAGAAGCAGAAACGCGCTGCCCTGCTCCGCGCTCTCCTTCCAGCGGTCGACGGCGCGGGCGATGTCACGGGAGCGGCCGAAGAAGACGGCGGCATGCTTCGCGCCGAACGCCGCCAATCCGCGGAACGGCGACCCCTTGATCGCAATCGGCCACAGCACGGCGCGGCCGTGCAATACCTTGCCTTCAAGCCAGCCGCGCAGCAGCCGGTCGAGCTGTTCCTCGAGGTCGTCGGTCGAAGCGTAGGTGTGGAAGGCCGCCTTGAACGGGCCTTCGGCGGCGACGAACCAGGCGTCGAAAAAGGCCTTCAGCCGCTGCCACTGCTCCTCGACCCGCGCCGCCTCCGGGTCGTCGAGGCGGACCGTCGGCGGCTCCGGATAGCGGAAGACGTAAACATCCGGCAGCTCGCCCTTCTGGCGCGCCGCGATCGCCGACAAGACTTCATAGGCGGTGCCGCTCGGGTAGGGTTTGCCATCGGGCATGCGCTCGAAGTCGGGCGGCAGCTCGGTGCCGAGGCGCGCCCGGAAGACGGCGACGACGATGTCGCATTCGGCGGCGGCCGGGATCTGCGCCTGGAACGTCGTGTCGGCGCGGTAGAACTCGGTCTCCCAGCGGATCGTTTCGAGCTGAGCGACGCCGGCAAATTCGCCGTTGAGCCGCTCGACGACGCGATCGACGCGTCGCCGTTCGTGCCCGACATCCCCCGGCGACGATACGAAAATCCGCACCCGACGCATGGCCACTCCCGGGATCGCCCGGCGGGAAGCCGTACCCGCCTCGTACAATTATAGGCGGGCTGATAGGTTGCTCGAATCGGGTATTGCGAGGAGCGCGGGATGAACCCCTTCGACCTTTCCGGGCGGGTCGCCCTCGTCACCGGCGGCAACGGCGGCATCGGGTTGGGCATGGCGAAAGGGTTGGCGTCGGCCGGAGCGCGGATCGTCGTCGCCGCCCGAAACCGCGAGAAATCGGAAGATGCGGTGGCGGCGCTGTCGGCGCTCGGACCGGTGGCGGCCTTCGTGCCGCTCGATGTCGCCGACGAGGCGTCCTGCCGCGAGACGGTGGCCGAGACCGTTGCCCGCTTCGGACGCCTCGACATCCTCGTCAACAACGCCGGCATGTCGATCCGCAAGCCGGCGGAAGACTACGCGCTGGCGGAGTGGCGGGCAGTCATCGATACCAACCTGACCGGCGCCTTCGTATGCTGCCAGGCGGCACAGCCGCACATGAAGGCGGCGGGCGGCGGCAAGATCATCAACATCGGCTCGATGATGTCGATTTTCGGCGCCGGCTACGCGATCCCGTACTCCGCTAGCAAGGGCGGCATCGTGCAGCTGACGAAGTCGCTCGCGGTGGCCTGGGCTAAGGACAACATCCAGGTCAACGCCGTATTGCCCGGCTGGATCGATACGGAACTCACGATCAACGCGCGCCGCCAGGTGGGCGGGCTGCATGAGCGCATCCTGCGCCGCACCCCCGCGGGGCGTTGGGGGGTGCCCGACGATCTCGCCGGGATCGCCGTCTTCCTCGCGGCGCCCGCCTCCGACTTCGTGACCGGCGCCGCCATCCCGGTGGACGGCGGCTTCTCCAGCGAGATTTAACGGACCCTCAGATGCGGGCGGCTTTTTTCATCTCGGCGTAGCAGGCGGCGCGGTCGCTTTCGAGGAAGCGGACGAAGGAGGGATTGCTCTGCTGGCACAGCTGCAGCGCCTCGGCCTTCATCGGGTCTGCGGGATAGCCGCTGCGGTAGAACCCGGCCACCTCGCCCGGAAACGCCGCGGTGCCGGCGACCAGCAACGCCGCGATGGCGAGCAGGAATTTGTGCGCGATCGTCATCCCTCGTCTCCGCAATCGTACGCCGGCCGACCGCCGGCTGCCGTTCCTTGCTCAAACGGCGTGCCGGCGCCGCGGCCGAGCAACGGGTGACGGGTTTGGAGGGTTACGGTGGTTAACAGGCGCGAGAGGCGTCGCCGTTTACCGCAATTTGCGATGAAGATCGCAACGCGGGCGCGGGCTCAAAGCCCGAGGTAGAACTTGCGGACCAACTCGTTGTTGTTGAGCTCGTCGGCCGAGCCGCCCTCGAAGGCGATCCTGCCGTGGACGATGACGTAGCCGCGGTCGGCGATGCGCACCGCCTGGTTGAAGTTCTGCTCCGCCATCAGCACGGTCAGGCTGAAGCGCTCCTTCAACTCCCGGATCTTGTCGATCGTGCGGCTGACGAGGATCGGCGCCAGCCCCACCGAAGGCTCGTCGATCAACAGGATGCGCGGCGCCGACATCAGCGCCCGCGCCAGCGCCAGCATCTGCTGCTCGCCGCCCGACATGCTGCCGGCGAGCTGACGCCGCCGCTCGCGCAGCACCGGGAACGTCGCGTACGAGGATTCGAGGTTGTGCGCGATCTCGCTGCGGGCGGTGCGGCGGAAGGCGCCGAGCAGCAGGTTCTCCTCGACGGTCAGCTTCGGAAACAGCCGCCGCCCTTCGGGCACGAGGCTGATGCCGAGATCGACGATCTCCTCGGTGGTACGACCGACGAGGTTGTGGCTCTGGCCGTCGATCTCAACGACGATGCGGCCGGCGCTCGGCCGCACGATCCCCATGATGCACTTCATCAGGGTGCTCTTGCCGTTGCCGTTGGTGCCGAGCAGCACCACGGTCTGGCCGCCCGTCACCGACAGCGACACGTCCTCGAGCGCCCGCACCGAGCCGTAGCCGGCATCGACGCCGCTCAGCGACAGGCTACTCGGCACGGCCCGTCCCGAATCTGGTCGTCGCCCGCGGGCTTGACCCGCGGGTCCCCGCATCCTCCCCCGATGGCCGGATCAAGTCCGGCCATGACGGACTAAGACCGGCGTCACTCGCCAAGGTAGGCCCTCTCGACTTCGGGGTTGCGAATCGCTTCCTGGGGGTCGCCGTCGGCGATCTTGTTGCCCGCGACGAGAACCACGAGGCGGGTCGAGAAGCTCATGACCGCCCGCATGATGTGCTCGATCAGCACGATCGTGATGCCCTGCTCGTTGAGCCGGAACAGCACGGCGAGAATTTCCTCGACCTCCGACGGCGACAACCCCGCCATCGCCTCGTCCGCAAACAAGAGCCGCGGCTGCGTCGCGACGGCGCGGGCCAACTCCAGCTTGCGCATCTCCACCTGGGTCAGGTCGCGCGGCAGCCGCCGCGCCTTGTCGGCGAGGGCGACGTCGCGCAGCAGTTCGAGGCAGCGGTCTTCGATCTCGTCATTCGCAAGGTGCTTGCCGCCGTGGCGCGCGTTGACCGTGTAGAGCAGCGGGATGCGGATATTGTCCGTGAGGCTCAGCGTGTGAAACGGCTTCGGCAGCTGAAAGCTGCGCGCGAGGCCCAGCCGCGTCCGCTGGTGAGCGATCATGCCGTCGAGCCGGCGGCCGTCGAAGACGACGCTGCCGAGCTCGTTGCGCAAGGTGCCGCACAGGCAGTTCACCAGCGTGCTTTTGCCGGAGCCGTTGGGACCTATCAGCCCGAGCCGGTCGCCGGAGTTGACGGCCAGGTCGATGCCGTCCAGCGCAACGAAACCGCCGAATCGCTTGCCGAGGCCGTTGACCTCGAGCAGCGCCATCAGGCGACCCTCGCCCTTGGCCGCGCCGTCCGCGGCGCCCGGCGCAGCAGATCCTTGACGACGCCGACGAGGCCGTTCGGCGCGATGATGACGAACGCGATCAGCAGCAGCCCGACAAAGAGCAGGTTCGCGGCCGAGGAAATCGTGACCGTCGCAAGCTGCTGGATCGTGCCGAGCAATACCGCGCCGACCAGCGGCCCGATCCAGCTGGTCATGCCGCCGATGACCGGCATCGCGACGCTGTTGACGGCATAGGCGAGGTTGAAGCTGGAGGTCGGGTCGAGATAGGTCACGTAATAGGGCAGCGGCGCGCCGGCCATGCCCATCATCGCGCCGCTCAGGGTCGTCGCGATCAGCTTCAGCCGCAGGGTCGGCACGCCGCCCGCCTCGGCCGCCTGCTCGTCGTCGCGGATCGCCGCGAAGCCGAGGCCGAGGCGAGAACGCTCGATCGTGCGGGCGATGCCCAGCGCCAATACCGACAGGATCAGCATCAGCGAATAGAGATACTGGATGTAGCCGCCATAGATCGGAGATTGCGGCGGCCGGATGATGTAGATGCCGCGCGAGCCGCCGACATAATCCCAGTTGACGATCAAGGTCTGCACGACGATCGCCATTGCGAGGGTCGCGATCGCGAAGAACACGCCGCGCAGCCGCAAGGTCAAATAGCCGGTGCCGAGGCCGACAACCCCGGAAACGATGCCGCCCACCAGGATCATGACCGGCAGCGGCACGGCAGTGGTCTTGTGCAGCACGACGGACGCGTAGGCGCCCAGCGCGAAGAACGCGCCGGTGCCGAAATTGGTGTAGCCGGTGTAGCCGCCGAGGATGTTCCACGCCGTCGACAGCACGATGTATTGCAGCACGACGTAGGCGGCGAAGAAGAAATAATCGTTCGCGATCAGCGCGCGCGTTCCCACCAGGACGATCGCGCCAACCAGGATCAGGATCGCCCAGAACGGCCCGGTTCGCATCGCTAGCGGCCCATCAGTCCGGCCGGCCGAACCGCCAGCGCCACCAGCAGGAAGCCGAATGCGACCGCCGGTGCCCAGGAGGGCCCGTAGAACGTCGCGGTGATGCTCTCGACGATGCCGATCAGCATCGCCGCCGCGACCATGCCGGGAAAGCTCGTCATGCCGCCGAGCACGCAGATCGCGAAGATGCGGCCGATATAGTCGCGGCCGATCGACGGCTCGACCGGCTGGATGATGATCAGGAACGCGCCGGCGAGAGAGCAGGTGGCGATCGACAGGCCGAAGGCGATCTGCTTGATGCGGGTCGGCCGCGCCGCCATCAGCTGCAGCGCGAGCCCGTCCTGCGATACGGCCAGGATCGCGCGGCCGACGAAACCGTGCGTCAGGTAATACTGCAGCCCGCCCACCATGATCAGCGACACGACGCACGGGATCAGCATGCGATAGGGCAGGTCGATGATCCCGAAGCGCAGGCTCGGCCCGATGTAGGGGGCTTCGACAAAGCGGTAGTCGACGCCGAAGATCAGGACGAGCGACACCTCGGCCACGAACAGCAGGCCGAAGAAGAACGCGAGCCCCTGGATCGCCTGCTCGCCGCGGCGCTCGAAGCAATAGTAGTAGAGGCTGTAGACTGCCATGCCGATGACGAAGAATACCGGCAGCATGACGATGCCGATCAGCACCGGATCGAGGTGCCAGCTGGCGTTCAGCAGGTAGGCGGCGTAGGAGCCGAGCAGGATGAATGCCGGCTGCGCGATGTTGGCGATGTCGAGCATGCCGAACGAGATCGTGACGCCGAGGGTGACGGCGGCGTAGAAGCCGCCGAGCAGGATGCCCGCAATGACGGCGTTGATCAGCAGGTCAACCGAGACCATCGCCGCCCGCCGCCTGATGATCGGCCGACGCCGCGAAGGCAAGAGGGTGCCGCCCGGCGCCCGCCGCGCTCGGCTTCGACCATCGCAACATCCCCGTTTCCCTCGTGGCAGTGCTTATCGGCGGTGCCGACGAAAGCACCGCGCCGCATTAGATCAGCATCGCCCCATCGTGTTAAGCGCCATGGCGTCTCAGGCGGGGATCGATGCTATGTTCCGCTCGGCGCGGCCATAGAGAGAGTTTTGCGATGAGCGTCGTCACCCTCGCCCAGGCTTCGGTCATCGTCGACAAGGCGCTGGAAAAGGGCCGCGAGCTCGGCCTGCACCCGCTGACGGTCGTCGTGCTCGACGCCGGCGGCCACATGGTGGCGATGAAGCGCGAGGACAAATCCGGCATCCTGCGCACCGAGATCGCGACCGGCAAGGCGTGGGGCACGCTCGGCATGGGCTTCGGCGGCCGCGAGTTCGCGCGCCGGGCGCAGACGGGGGCCGTGTTTCTGCAAGCATTGATGGCGGCGTCGGACGGCCGCATCGTGCCGGCGCCCGGCGGCGTCTTGATCCGCAGTGCCGCCGGCGACGTCGTCGGCGCCGTCGGCATCAGCGGCGACACCTCCGACAAGGACGAGGTCTGCGCCGTTCACGGCATCGTCAGCGCGGGCCTCGCGGCCGACACCGGCGACGCCTAGAGAGCGGCATCCACGCACATCGGCATTGCTGGTCTTTACCCGTCCATCTGCGGGGCGTCCCGAGATTGCCGGGTCAAGCTCGGCAACGACGAGGATTCCGCTCCGGGGTGCGCCCGCGAGGATGGCGCCCGGGGTTCCTTCGTATTTCGGATCGTATTATAGTGCCCGCGGAAGGCCCAATCGACGGTTTCGTAGCTCTTTTCTCATTTCACAAAAACAACCGAGGCGGAAGGAATGGACGTACAGCAATTCAACGCACGCCCATTGCCTGATTCTTATTTAGACGGTACTTCCTTCGACGAGAGCGTCACCTTCGAATACGAGTTCGCGACGCCCCTGCGCAGCCGCTTCGACCTGCTGAGCGAGCTTGTCGCCGGCAAAAGCGTGCTGCATATCGGCTGCTGCGACCATATTCCGCTGCTCGCCGAAAAGATCGCTGCACGCGCGTGGCTGCACGGCCGCTTGACAGAGACGGCGCGCTTCTGTCTTGGCGTCGATATCGACCCTCGCGCCGTCGCCGAAAGCCGCAGGATTTCCGGCCTCGACAACATCGTCCTCGGCGACGTTACCGCCGCGGCACGGCTGCCGGAGATTGCCGGGCACAGGTTCGACTACGCCATTCTGGGCGAGGTCGTCGAGCATATCGGCAACCCGGTGAGCTTCCTCGCGCGGCTCCTCGGGAATTACCGCGACAACATCGCGCAGGTCGTCATCACGGTGCCGAACGCGCTGCGCGGTTCCAACATCAAGAACATCTTTAAGGGTCGAGAGAACATCAACTCCGACCACCGCTTCTTCTTCACGCCCTACACGATCGCGAAAGTGGCGTGGGATGCGGGCCTCGCGCCGGTATCGATGCAGATGGCGCATTACACCGAAAAGACCTTCATCAAGCGCACGCTCTTCAACCGGTTCCCGCTGCTGGCGGACGACCTCGTCTACATCGGCGCGCCGCGGGGCTGAGGTCCAGCCATGAGCGGCAGCGACTGCGCCGTCTGCTACGTCACCGACATCAACTACCTGCTGCCCTCGCTGGTGTCGGCCGCCGGCGTGCGGCGGTTCGTGCCGGCGCACCGGGCCGACATCTTCGTCTTTCTGGTCGAGGAGGAGGAACAGCGCGCCCGGGAATTCAACGAGGCGCTCGCGCCGCTCGACATCCGGGTCGAGGCGCTCGACAGCCGCTCCTATGCCGCAGTCGATTCCGCCGAATCGCGCGGCTCGTACATCTCCGCCGCGACCCTGGGCCGGTTCATCCTCGACGAGAGGCTGCCCGCCGCGTGCAAGCGCATCGTCTATCTCGACGGCGACACCTGGATCCGGCGCGACCCGTCGGCGCTGATCGAGGCGTCCGTTCCGGAGGGACGGCTGGCCGCGGTCGAGGACATGATCTCGTTCCGCAGCAACCCGCTGACCCCGAGCGGCCGCAGCACCGTCGCGTATTTCCGCGGCCTCGGCCTGGACCGCGCCGACGGCTACTTCAATGCCGGCGTCTTCGCGGTGGAGCGCAAGACATGGCGGGCGCTTGCCGCGGAGGCGGTCGATTTCCTCAAGTGCAACATGGCGCGGTGCCGGTTCTACGACCAGAGCGCCTTGAATGCCGTCACCAAGGATCGCCGCCTGCCGCTGTCGCTGAAATGGAATTTCACGTCGCCGTGCCGCTTTACCGGCCTCGAAGACCGCATCGCGCCGGCGGTCTACCACTTCACGCAGTACACCAAGCCGTGGATGGGGGCGTGCAAGCCGTGGCAGGAACTTTTCGCGCCCTATCAGCGTGCCCTCGCCCCGTTCGAGACGTTGAGCCTGCCGATCAAGCGGCTCGACGCCGCCGAGGTCGCGGCTCACAACCGGCTCAACCTGCCGAAGAACGTGTTGCTGGGGGCGCCCGCCGTCGCGCGCCTCGCGTCGCTGCCGATGCGCATCCGCCGCTACGAAAGCAGCGCCTGGTTGTAGGCTCCTGCGCCGCAGCCTCGCCGGAGCTGCAACCGATTGGCTAGAGCCGACGTTATCCCGACGGAAGCCCATTCCGGACGGGGAAACCATTTTGCAAGACGGTCTCGGCGTCGAAGAGCCACCGCCCCGTGCGATTGCCGCCGGCGCGGTGCTGCCGCCCGCGCGGGATAAGCCCGGGGCCGCCCGCAGGCTTCTCTACGGCATCAACGCACGAATCCCGTACAGCCCTCGACCGGTGCGGCCCGCTACCGCGTTGCCGGCGGCAATCGGCCTCGGCATCGTCGTGTTCGGCGGTATCTTGGCGCTTCGCCGGCGGCGGCGAGACGACCCGGCGGCGGCGCCGGCAGCGCACGAAGCCTGCGTCGAGGCGGCGCGGCGGCTCAACCGCGCCTGCGGCGTGCTCGCATTTTCGGTGCTGGCCGACAGCGCCATCGAGCATTGGCGCGGCTCGTTCCACAACCCCGCCATGTATGTCCCGCTCGCGGTATCGAGCCTGACCCTCGGGGTCAGCCTGCACGGCACGGGTGACGCGCGCCCCGCCGCGCACGCGGCGCGCGACGCGGTCTATGCGCTGGCCGGCATGACCGCCCTCGCCGGCGGCGGCTTTCATGCCTACAACGTCATGAAGCGGCCGGGCTGGCTGTCCTGGCACAACCTGTTCTATGGCGCACCGCTGGGGGCGCCGTGGGCGCTGCTGCTGTCGGGGCTGCTAGGGGTCTATGCGGAGCGCGTGCGCGAGGCGTCGTCGGGGCCGGCGGCGAGGGTCTTCGGCTTGCCGGCCGGGCGCGCCTTGGCGGCGCTGACGGCAGGCGGCCTCGCGGGCACGGTCGCGGAGGCGGCGTTGCTGCACTTCCGCGGCGCCTACCACAACCCGGTGATGTTCGTGCCGGTCTCGCTGCCGCCCGTCGCCGCGATCGCCGCCGGCGTCGCGGCGGCGGCGCCCGGCCGGGCGGTTTGCGGATTTGCCCGGATCTGGCTGCGCCTGACCGCGGTGCTGGGCTTTGCCGGTGTCGCGTTCCATAGCCTCGGCGTCCAGCGCAACATGGGCGGCTGGCGCAACTGGAGCCAGAACCTGCTCAACGGCCCGCCGCTGCCGGCGCCGCCCAGCTTTACCGGGCTGGCGCTCGCCGGCCTCGCCGCGCTGCGCCTGATGGACGAGCACGACGATGCCTGAGCGCTATCCCGGCTACGACGTTCTCGCCAAGCGCCACACCCCCTCCTGGAACGAGGCGACGCGGCGCGCGATCGACCGCCGCTTGGCGCTGCCGCGCGGGCCGCGTTTCTTCACCGAGGCGGAGTGGGCGGTGCTCGACGCGCTGTGCGCCTGCATTGTGCCGCAACCCCGGAACCGGCCGCCGATCCCGACCGCTGCGCTCGTCGATAACAAGCTCTACAGCGGCGACGGCGACGGTTACCGCCACGCCAAGCTGCCGCCGATGGGCGAGGCCTGGCGCCGCGGCCTCGCCGCGTTCGACGCCGAGGCGCAGCGCCGGTTCGGCCGCAACTTCGCGGCGCTGCAGCCGTTCGAGCAGGACTTCCTGCTGCGGCACGCCGAAGCCGGCGACCTCGACGACCCCGCCTGGGGCGACATGCCGCCCGACCTGTTCTTCGAGCACCGCGCGCTGCACGACGTGACGCAGGCCTATTACTCGCATCCGACGGCGTGGAACGAAATCGGCTTCGGCGGCCCGGCCTCGCCGCGCGGCTATGTCCGCATGGGCTTCGACCGGCGCGACCCGTGGGAGGCGGCCGAGGCCCGCAACGACGACGAGGCGGAGGCGGCGCGGCGGGAGAACCGGCGTGTCGGATGAACCCTGGACCCGGCCGCGCGCGGTCGGCGGCCGCGCCCCCGACGTGTTTCATCCCGGCGCGTGGGTGCCGATGCGCGAGTATCCGGAAAAGGAGCCGGTGGATTTCGCGATCGTCGGCACCGGCGCCGGCGGCGGCACGCTCGCCTGCAAGCTGGCGGAGGCCGGCTTCTCCGTCGTCGCGTTCGACGCCGGCCCCTACTGGCGGCCGCTCGAGGATTTCGCCTCGGACGAAACCGCGCAGAACAAGCTCTACTGGACCGACCCGCGCATCGTCGACGGCGACAACCCGCTCCAGCTCGGCAGCAACAACAGCGGCAAGTCGGTCGGCGGCAGCACCGTGCATTTCGCGATGGTGTCGCTGCGCTTCCGCCCGGAGTGGTTCCAGTCGCGGACCAAGCTCGGCTACGGCGTCGATTGGCCGCTCGATTGGCGCGAGATGTGGCGCTACTACGAGGAGGTCGAGCAGGCGCTGAAGATCGCCGGCCCCGTCGATTACCCGTGGGGGCCGAAGCGGCCGCGCTATCCCTACCGGGCGCATGAGGTCAACGCCGCCGGGCTGGTGCTGGCGAAGGGCGCCGAGGCGCTCGGCATCGCCTGGTGCCCGACCCCGCTCGCGACGGTGTCGGCGCCGCGCGGACACTCGCCGCCCTGCGTCTACCGCGGCTTCTGCACGATCGGCTGCTCGACCAACGCCAAGCAGAGCGTGCTCGTCACCTGGCTGCCGCGCGCCTTGGCGGCCGGCGCCGAAATCCGCGATCTGGCGATGGTCGGCCGCGTCGAGGTCGACGGCAACGGCCACGCCAGCGGCGTCCATTACCAGCGCGAGGGAGAGTGGCGCTTTCAACGCGCCCGCAACGTCGTCGTCGCCGGCTATGCGATCGAGACGCCGCGGCTGTTGCTCAATTCGGCGACGAGCCGCTTCCCGGACGGTCTCGCCAACAGTTCGGGCCTCGTCGGCAAGAACCTGATGACGCAGTCGAACCAGGCCGTTTGGGGGCTGATGGACGAGGAGATCCGCTCGTACAAGGGTCCGCCGTCGCTGGCGCTGACCGAGCATTGGAACTACGAGGACCGCGGCAAGGACTTCTTCGGCGGCTATGCCTACATGAGCCAAGGGCCGCTGCCGATCCAGTGGGCCCGCACCCAGGCGACCGCGCATGGTCTTTGGGGGCAGAAGCTCATCGACGAGATGGAGAAGTACAACCACCAGGTCGGACTCAAGATCGTCGGCGAAACCTTGCCGCAGGAGCGCAACCGCGTGACGCTCGCCGACGAGAAGGACCAGTACGGGCTGCCGATTGCGCGCGTGACGTTCTCCTACTGCGACAACGACAAGAGGCTCATCGACCACGCGCTGCGTTTCATGCGGCAGGCGCTGGACGCGGCCGGCGCCTACGACATCTGGGACCAGCCGGACGACACGGCGCACCTCAACGGCACCGCCCGCATGGGCGACAACCCCGAGACCAGCGTCGTCAACGCCGATTGCCGCAGCTGGGACATCCCCAACCTGTGGATCTGCGACGGCTCGGTTTTCCCCACGATCGGCGGCGTCAACCCGTCCCTGACGATCCAGGCCATCGCCTGCCGCACCGGCGACCGGATCAAGCAGATGGCGGCGCGCGGAGCGCTTTAAGGCGCCGAGACGACGGATTGCCCCGATCGTCCCTCTTATCGTCATGCCGGCGGAGGCCGGCTTCCACCGTCCAGCGAACCGTGCTGTAGATGCGTGGGTCCCGGCCTGCGCCGGGACGACTAGGGGAGCCTGAGGTGATCCCGATTTCGCCTCTCAGCCCAGCTCGGCTAGGCGCGGCAGGACCTCGTTCGCGAACAGGGTCAGGTTGTCGACCGTGTCCGCATGGCTGATGTGGCCGCCCTGGCCCATCATCAAGAGGTGGCCGAAGCCGCCGACGTGGTCGTAGAACGCCCGGAGCTGGTCCCACACGTCGTCGGGCGTGCCGGCGAAGACGAGGCCGGCGCCGATCGCATCCTCGACGCTGACCGTGCGCGGGTTGATCGGCTTGCCGTCGCGGGTCTGCAGCCGGGTGGCGCGGGCGCCGCCGACGCCGGCCGCCTTGATCGCCTGCGCCGCCATCGCCGGCGCGACATAGCCCGGCGGGTTGGCGAATTGCGGCGAGACGATGCCGGAGGTGCGGCTGTAGCCGAGGATCTGGTCGGCGCGGCGCCAGCCCTCCTCGCGCGTCCGCCCGACGCCGATCAGCGCCATGTAGGCGAGCTTGTCGGGCGTCGCCGGCCGCCCCGCCTCGGCCGCCGTCTTGCGGTAGGCCTCGAAGATCGGCGGGGTCAGCACCCAGCCGGTGTTGAGCACGCCGATCGTGATGCCCCGCGCCGCCGCCTCGCGGGCGCTGCCGGGGCTGCCGACCGGCATCCACACCGGCGGGTGCGGCTCTTGCCACGGGCGCGGCCAGATGTTGACCGAGCGGTAATGGAAGTGGGTCCCTTCCCAGCTGAAGGGGCCGTCATGCGAGGTCATCGCCTTGAGGATCAGGTCGTGCGCCTCCCAGAACCGCTCCATCAGGTCGGCGGGGTTCGAGTTGGCCGGCGAAATCTCGAACGGCACGCCCTTGACGAACCCCATGTCGATGCGCCCGCGCGAGATCACGTCGAGCATCGAGTATTCCTCGGCGACGCGGATCGGGTTCTCGCGGTTGGCGATCGGCATGCCGAGCGCGAGCAGCCGCACTCTCTTGGTCTCGCGCGCCAGGATCGCCATCGGGATCGTGCACACCGAGTCGGCGCAGGTCGCGGTGGCGTGGTGCTCGTTGGTCATGATGTTGATGCCGAGCTCGTCGCACAGCGCCCACTCGTCGAGGTAGCGGTGGTAGAGGTCGGCTCCGATCTTCGGGTCGTAGAGCCGATTGGGCACTGTCACGCGATAAGTCTCGTCGAGATATTCCCACGCCGGGTGATAGGCCATCTCGCTGAAGTGCCAGACTCTCATGCCGGTTGCCTCGGTCATTGGCCGCCCTCCCCGCGCACGAACGCTTCGATCAGGTCGGCGACGACCTCCGGTCGCTCGATCTGCGGATAATGCCCGGCGTCGGCGACCTGCCGGAAGCGCGCGTTCGGCAGGGCCGCGCACAGCTTGCGGCCATAGTCGGGCGCGACGATGCCGTCGTTTTCACCCCATAGCACGAGGGTCGGCGCGCGTACCCGGTGCAACCAGTGCACGAGGCCGGGGTCGTGCATGAACGGGCGCCAGCCGTAGAGCACGGTCGCCTCGCGGTCGCGCGCGACCTCCTCGACCGCCGCATCGTCGAGGGCCGCGTAATCCGGCGCCGCCGCCGGGTCGAAGAAGGTCCGGCGCACGGCCTCTGCCGCCGGCAAGGCGTAGATGTCGACGATGTCGCGCTCGTCGCGCGCCCGGAACTTGAGCCCGAGCGAGTCGATCAACGCGAGCCTCGTCACCCGGTCGAGCGCGCGCACCGCCATTTCGAGCGCGACCCAACCGCCGAACGACGAGCCGACCAGCAGCACCTCGCTCGCGTTCAAGCGGTCGAGCAGATCCAGATAGAGATAGGCGATATCGTGCACGCTGCGGAACCAGTCCGGCCGCGGCGTCGCGCCGAAACCGGGATGGCGGGGCGCGACGACCCGCCAGCGCCGCGCCAGCCGGTCGAGAAACGCCCGGTTCTGCGCGAAGTAATCGCCGCCGTGCAGAAACAGCAGCGGCGGACCTTCGCCGGCGATCCAGGTTTCGAGCGCGATCCCGCTCACGTCGATGCGTTCCATCAGCGGTTCCTTTACGTCCGCGGTCGCGATCGTCGGAACGAGATTGCGTCCTCGCCGGAAGCCGCGCAATGCCCTTGCGCCCAAAGCTCCCCTCCCGCGGTGCGCAAGAGGAAGAGCGATCTCGCGCGCCCGGCGCAACACTGGCGGGCCGGAGCGGCGGGCGATACATTGCGGCCCCCGCGCGCCGCGCGGGCGCGCGCACGGCAACCCGGGGGGTCGGATGCAGTTTTCTTCCGCAAGGTGCGGCGCTGCGGCGGCGCTGCTCGCGATTACGGCGCCGTGCTGCGGCGCCGCGGCGCAGGCGGCCGGCCCCTATGACGGGGTGTGGTATGTGACGATCGCGTGCGCCAACGCGCCCGACGGCGCCGCCGGCTACACGTTGCAGCTTACTGCGCAGGTCCGCGGCGGCGCGATCTTCGGTCGGTTCAGCAGCACGGCGACGGCGGCGCAGGCTACGCTGAGCGGGCGGATCGGGCCGGACGGCAGTGCGGCCCTGCAGGTCGACGGCCGAACCGGCGACGTTGTCTACTCGGTCGGACGCGTGCAACCCGGCACCCCGTATCATTACACCGCGAACGGCCGCTTTGCCGGCAATACGGGCGCCGCGCGGCGCAACGAGCTGCGCGCCTGCGATCTGACCTTCCGCCGGGGCTGACGCGTGCCCGGCGGACCGGAATTGGCGAGAGAGAACGCGATGGGCAAATTCGGGATCGGGCAGCCGGTGCGGCGTTTCGAGGACAAGCGGCTGCTCAGCGGCTACGGCCGCTTTCAGAACGACGTGAACCTCCCGGGCCAGGCCTACGGAGTCGTGCTGCGCTCGCCGCACGCGCATGCGGTGCTGCGCCGGGTCGATCTCGGCGCCGCCAAGGCCGCGCCCGGCGTGCTGGCGATCTTTACCGGCGACGATCTCGCCGCCGCCGGCCTCGGGGTCATGGGGGTGCCGTTTCAGCGCAAGCGGCCGGACGGCTCACCGATGTTCGCGCGCGCCCATCTCGGCCTCGCGCGCGAACGGCTGCGCTATGTCGGCGAGCCGATCGCGTTCGTAGTGGCGGAGACCCTGGCGCAGGCGAAGGACGCCGCGGAGCTGATCGACATCGACTACGAGCCGCTGCCCTCCGTCACCGACACCGCCGAGGCGGCAGCCGGCAAGGCGGCGGTGTGGGACGAATGTCCCGACAACATTTCCAACCTGTTCACCAGCGGCAACAAGGCCGCGACCGAGGCGGCTTTCGTCGGCGCGGCGCATGTCGTCAAGCGGCGCTACGTGATCAGCCGCGTCTATGCCCATTTCATGGAGCCGCGGGGCGCGCTCGGCGTATGGGACCCCGGGGAGGACCGCTTCACGCTGTACGCCGACGTGCAGTACCCGCACCGCGTGCGCCAGGCGCTCGCGACCCGCATCTTCAAAATCCCCGAGAGTCGCATCCGCGTCATCGCCGGCGACGTCGGCGGCGGCTTCGGCACCAAGGGCTGGCAGTACCCCGAGCACCGCCTCGTGCTGTTCGCCGCGAAGAAGCTGCGCCGGCCCATCAAATGGACCTGCGAGCGCAGCGAGGCGATCCAGGCCGACGAGCACGCTCGCGACAATGTCAGCGAAGCGGAACTGGCGCTCGACGCGGAGGGCAGGTTTCTCGGCCTGCGCGTCAAGACGTTCGCCAATGTGGGCGCCTACATCTCGGCAGAGCGGAACCTGCTGGCGACGTTCAGCAACGTCGGCACCCTGACAGGGGTCTACGACATTCCCGCCGCCTATGTCGAAGTGCTGGCGGTCATGGCCAACACCAACGGCACAGCGCCCTATCGCGGCGCCGGCCGGCCGGAGGCGACCTACGTCATCGAGCGGCTGATCGACGATGCGGCGCGCGAGTTGGGGCGCGACCCGATCGCGCTGCGCCGCCGCAACCTGATCCCGCCGTCGGCGATGCCGTACCGGACCGCGCTGGCGCTCAACTACGATTGCGGTGACTTCCCCGCGATCCAGGAGGAGGCTTTGCAGCTGGCCGACTATGCCGGCTTTGCCGCGCGCCGGGAGGACGCGCGGCGGCGCGGCAAGCTGCGCGGCGTCGGCATCGCCAACGCGATCGAGAAGGCGGCGGGGCCGGGCCAGGAATTCGCCGAAATCCGCTTCCACCCGAGCGGCAACGCCACCCTGTTGATGGGCAGCAAGAACCAGGGCCAGGGCCACGAGACGGTGTTCAAGCAGGTGCTGAACGAGCGCCTCGGCCTCGACCCCGCGACGGTGCAGTACATCGACGGCGACACCGACCGCGTCGCCTTCGGCATCGGCACCAACGGCTCGCGCTCGACCGTAATCGGCGGCTCGGCGCTGTGGATGGCGGCCGACAAGATCGTCGCCAAGGGCAAGAAATTGGCGGCGCATCTGTTGGAGGCGGCGGAAGCGGACATCGACTTTGCGCACGGCCAGTTCACAGTCGCCGGCACCGATCGGCGGCTGTCCCTGCCCGACGTCGCGAGGGCGTCGTTCCAGGCGGCGAGGCTGCCGCCCGGCTTTGAAGGAGGCCTTTACGAGACCGGCACCTTCGCGCCGGAAGACAACACCTATCCCAATGGCTGCCACGTCTGCGAAGTCGAGATCGACCCAGACACGGGTGCGCTCGAGATCGTGCGGTATGTCGTCGTCGACGACGTCGGCACCGTCGTCAACCCGCTTGGCCTCAAGGGGCAGATCCATGGCGGCGTGGCGCAGGGGCTCGGGCAGGCGGTCATGGAGCAGGTCGTCTACGACCGGGAGTCGGGCCAGAACCTGACCGGCAGCTTCATGGACTATTGCATGCCGCGGGCCGACACGATGCCGTACATCGAGATCGCGTCGCACCCGGTGCCGACGAAGCGCAACCCGCTCGGCGCCAAGGGCGCCGGCGAGGCCGGCACGGTCGGCGCGCTGCCGGCGGTCTTCAACGCCGTCATGAACGCCCTCGCCGCCGCCGGCGTCGCGACGTTCGACATGCCCGCCAACAGCGAGCGCATCTGGCTGGCCCTGCAGGCCGCCGCGGCGCGCGCGGGTGCGCGGAACGGCTGATCGGCTCGCGCACTTAACGAGCGACAAGCGGACGGAAAAGCCGGAACCGCCTCTCCGAGCGGAGAGGCGGTTCTGTTCACCAGAGAACTCAGCTGATCGTCATGGCGGGCTTCGACCCGGCATCTCATGCCGTGGGCCCGACTTTGCGGGTCCCAGAGATGCCCGGATCAAGTCCGGGCATGACGATCGGCAGGTCGGTCTTACATCGCCGCCTGCATGCGCATGGCGCGGCGCTTGGCGATGGTCGGAGCCTTGCGCGCGGTCAGCGGGTCTTCGGCGCGGCCGGTGGCGCCGAGTCCGTCCGGCAGCGTCGGGACCCACTCGTCGCCGCCCATGACGTAGTGCCGGTTGGTCTGCGACGGGTTGCGGTTGACGAGGTGCCGGGCGTAGAGCGGGTGCGTCATGCTGCGCACCTCGTGCTCGATCTGGAACAGCACCTTGCCGGTGTCGAGGTCGACGATGTCCTCGAACCGGTACTGGCAGCGGTCGCTTTCCTCGGTGATGAGGTCCAGCTTCTGCAGCTTGTCGTGCGGCGTGCCGAAATCCTGCACGTACACCTGGATGTGGTGGCCGTCGTACTCCTTCTGCTTCTTGTCGGTCTCGCGGTAGATCAGGTGCTGGTTATGGCCCGCGGCGACGCAGGCGGCGCGGCCAGCGCCGTTCTCCTTGACGCAGGCCTGGGCGCCGAGGATCTCGCGGTAGAAGCGGGCGATGCCGTCGGCGGTGCCTTCCGGCACGTTGAACTCGACATAGGGGATGCCGAGGTTGATGTGGCCGAAGCGCTCGACATCGGGGGCATAAAGCCGGAACTTGTTGCCCCAGGGGCACGTCGCCGAGACGTAGTCGTTGTGCTCCTTGAACTTGAACTTGGTGTCCTTGAGGTTCTTCTTGACGTTGTGGAGGCGGTTCAGGAGCGCCTCGCGGTCCGGCGACACGACGCCGACATGGCCGCGCAATACCAGAGGCTCACCGGTCGGCAGATGGAACTGGTTCTTGGCCCCGACATTCACCCACATGTTGTTGGTGCCGGGGAACAGGTAGGGATCGCGGGTAAAGCCCAGGCCCATCAGGTAGAAATCGCTGGCGAGGCCCTGGTTCGGGATCTCGACGTTGACGTGTTCGAGGCCGGTGATGTTGCCGAGATTCTCGGCGGTGCGATTGAACTGCACACTCATGGTTCCCTCCGAAGAGTTTTCTACAGCCTTGGCTGAGTTTGGGGGTTGACCAAACGCCGGCGCCGGCTGCCCGCGCCTGCGTCAGAACAGAATCTCGAAAGCCTCATCTACGGGCACGCGATAGCCATCGGCAAGACGATTCGTCTCGGCCGCCATGCCCGCGACCGCCATCAGCTCTGCGAACATCTCGCGCGTCATGCCCTGCTTCTTGGCGGCGGCGCCGTGCGAGGCGGTGCAGTAGGCGCAGCCATTGGCGATGCTGACGGCAAGATAGATCATCTCCTTCATCAAAGGGTCGAGCGCCCCCGGCGCCATCACAGCCTTGAGGCTCTCCCAGGTGCGGCGCAGCGTCTCCGGATCGTTCGCTAAAACTTTCCAAAAATTGTTAACATTCTCGATCTTCCGCGTGGCGCGGATGTCGTCGTAGACGGCGCGCACCGCGGGGCTCGCGTCCGTGTATTCGATCAGCGGCACCATCGCCATCAGCCCCCTCCTCGTCCCGCCCGCCGCAGCTCGCCGCCGAGCCGGCCGGCCAGAAACAGCAGCAGCATGCGGAAATCGCTGACGAGCGCCCACACCGGGTGGCCGAACGTCTCCGGCCGATTGCGCTCGAATACGTAATGCCCAAGCCACGCCGGTCCGTACCCGGCCACGAGCGCGAGCGGCAGCCAGAGCCATTGGCGGGCTAGCAGCGCCGCCGCCAGCACGAGGAGCGCGAGGCCGGTGCCGGCGTAATGCAAGGCGCGCGTGCGGGGGTCGGCGTGAGCGCCGAGATAGCGGCGCCAGAATTGATCGTAGCTCATGCCGCGAAACGCCGCTGCGGCGCGCACCGCCGCTTGTAAAGCGCCAATCGGCGGCGTAAGTCAGCACTCATTCGCAATTTCGCATCCGCCCCGGGGGTCTGCGGCGATGGGCTTCAAAGTAGCGGTGGTCGGCGCGACGGGCAATGTCGGCCGCGAGCTTCTCGGCATCCTGGCGGAGCGCCAGTTCCCGGCCGACGACGTCGTCGCGCTCGCCTCGTCGCGGTCGATCGGCAAGGAGGTGTCGTTCGGCGAGGATGACATCCTCAAGGTGCAGGACCTCGACACCTTCGACTTCCGCGGCACGGATATCGTGCTGTCGTCGCCCGGGAGCAAGGTCTCCGCCGTGTTCGCGCCGCGCGCCGCCAAGGCGGGAGCGGTCGTCATCGACAACACCTCGTGCTTTCGCATGGAGCCGGACGTCCCGCTGGTCGTGCCCGAGGTCAACCCGCAGGCCATCGCGCAGTACGAGAAGCGCCACATCATCGCCAACCCGAACTGCTCGACGATCCAGATGGTCGTCGCGCTGAAACCGCTGCACGACTTGGCGCGCATCAAGCGGGTCGTCGTCGCCACCTACCAGTCGGTCTCCGGCGCCGGGCGCGCGGCGATGGACGAATTGTTCAACCAGACCCGCGCGGTCTATGTGAACGACCCGATGACCCCGGAGCAGTTCACCAAGCAGATCGCGTTCAACGTCATCCCCCACATTGACGTCTTCATGGAGGACGGCGCGACCAAGGAAGAGTGGAAGATGGCGGTCGAGACCCGCAAGATCCTCGACCCCGACATCGCCGTCACCGCGACCTGCGTCCGCGTCCCCGTGTTCATCGCCCATGCCGAGGCGGTCAATGTCGAGTTCGAGCGGCCGCTCAGCGAGACCGCAGCGACACAGGCGCTGCGCGACGCGCCGGGCGTGGTCGTCGTCGACCACCGCGCCGACGAGGGCTACGTGACCTCGGCCGAGGCGGCGGGCGAGGACGCCGTTTATGTCAGCCGCATCCGCCGCGACCCCACGGT